>Ga0209160_1005051_pt1 | contig 10472 bp, 13 predicted proteins | sample GraSoiAngelo_153_FD_186167 | JGI IMG/M metagenome (GOLD analysis project Ga0209160, IMG submission 186167) | Grasslands soil microbial communities from the Angelo Coastal Reserve, California, USA - 14_1009_12_40cm (SPAdes) (version 2) | ecosystem: Environmental > Terrestrial > Soil > Grasslands ... | reverse complement strand
TTTGCCGATCGCGAATGGGACCACGTCGTGGATTATTGCGAACGCAACGAAATCGCGTTCATCCCGTGGTTCCCGCTGGGAGCAGGTGCCGTGGCCGGCAGGTTGCTGGAGAGGATTGCGAAGGCCCACCAAGGGAAACCCATCCAGGTAGCATTGGCCTGGTTGTTGAAGCGCTCCCCGGTTATGCTGCCCATCCCCGGGACTACGTCGATTGTGCATCTTGAAGAAAATGTGCAGGCGGCGTCGTTGCAATTGGCTGACGACGAATACCTGGAGCTGACAGGGATTGCCGAGCTGGCCTCATGAACCAAGCCGGCCCTCGACTACTCTTTCGAAGCCTTTCGACAATGGACGGCGGGATGTCCATCTTGTGCTGGGAAAAGTACTGGCAGAGATCAGCAAAGCGCGCACTTTCTTCTGCGAGCTCCTTTTGCTCAGCAAGCAACGAATTCAGCAATTGTTCATACTCGTTACGGTCGTCAAGTTGGCCCAACTCGCCGCCCGGCTCGAACTTGTCGAGCGCGCCGGATTTCGGCTTCGAACGGTTCTTCTTTTCGTCTTTCGACATCTCTTTGCGAACTCCTTCTTCATTCCTGTGGGCCGAGCTATGCCCCTTTCAGACTGCGGTTCCTCTGCTGTTCCTCCTGGAGCCGCCGGTCTGACTCGTTCAGCTGACGGCGCAAAAGCTTGGCCTCATCCTGGGACCGGCCCAGCTGTTGCTCCAGCGAATTGACCTTCATGATCAGGTCTACGTCCGGTTTGAAGAGTCCGATCTGATTGGCGGGCGGTGTTGCGGGCGCTGCCCGCGCAGACCGGCCAGGCGCTGAGGTGGAATTGCTGCTCTTTACTGACGCTACCTGGTTGGCCTGTATGCTGGATGCGCGGCTGCTAACGGTCTCGAGTGCAGGACGGTCCTGCGTGTCTCCTGGTGGCGCTTGCGAACGGAGCGCGGATTCTCTCAGCGTGGTTAACGCCTCCATCAAGCCGCGATTCCTGTTCGTGGCCTCCTCCACCTGGGCATTTGCTCGTGAGAGGGCGTGCTCGTATTGCGCGAGCATCTCCGCCGCGGTCCACTCGCGGCAGGCCCGCACTCTGCGCTGATACACAATGATGACGAACAGGCACACCAGCAGCCCTAGTGCCACGAGGTTCGACCAGAAGTAGCCGTTCCTCATGGTCTCTTCGAGCAGTATTTTGCGGCCCTCATCGAGACACTGCCCGTAGTCTTTGTCGGCGGGATTGATGCGCTTCAGGGTGAAAATCGACGAAGCCATCCTTTTGTTTTGAAGGCCGCCCTTGACCGGCAGGATCGTAGGTCGGACGGCGCCTGGGCGAAGCAAAGGAATGGCAGAGTAGCCAAAAAAAGGCCAGCAACCGCAATCCGGAATGTACGGCTCACATCCATGTCGAGCGGCCAGTGCGCGTGGCTAAGCGTCCATTGCGACGAACAACTTCGGGGTCTTTGAAGCGCAGGTTCGCGCCCTCGACGTGAGACACTGCGTGGAGCCTGGGATAAATTCTTGCTTCAAGTCCTGGGAACCGGTAATGGCGCGGCACCTTGACATGCAGATGGGAATGGAGTGTCCCGAGTCGGTTGTCGGTCATCAGGATTTCCATCTGGCCGACTAGCAGATTCTTGATGTGCTCGTCCTGCGCCCGGGTATCCTTGATATCGGTTTCACTGCCAAATCCAACGGGCTCGTACTTGTCCTCAAACACCCCGGTGCGCTGGACGGTCAACGTACGCCGCTTCTGCGGAACGCGCGCCGATGCTTTCAAGAAATACTGCGCCGTCTCCTCATCCTTGGCGCGCAATAGCATGTTGGTATTCGGCGCCGAGGACACGTCATCTCTGAAGCCACGGCCCACCGTCAGAAGCTGCGGCAGCGCCTGCAGGGCGAACAGGAACGCGGTATTGGTTCCGCGCGCCGTCTGCAGGATCTGGGCAAAGTTCGAATAAGCAAAGGGCGCAAATTCGTCGAGGATGACGCTGACCATCGGCCGGTTCTCGCGGCGGCGCTCCTGCTCGTTCTCGTAGCGCTTGCCAATCATCAATTGCATGTTCTGCAGGAGCATCCGGCCAAGAGCCGTGACCGCTTTTGAGTTCTTATTGGTATTTAGCGACATGAAAAGGATCAGCTCTTTGTCGATGACCTCGTCAAGCGAAAGGAGGTCGTGGTAAGCCCCGGTTACGACCGAGAGGTCATCCTCCAGGAAAGTCATCAGTTCATTCAAGAGTCCCTGGATCTTGGGAACGCGATCGCGATCTTCAAACGACTGCTGCAGGTTGCGGACAGACATCTCAAAGTTCAAACGGCGTTGATTGCTGGCTCCTGCTTGACCTTGAAGACAAGCACGGGCGATCGCGATTTGCTCTCTTAAGACCTGCTGGTCAAGCGCCAGTACCAGAACGTCATGGATATTGAACGGCTTCCCCGTGTGCGCCAACACGCAAACGAGATCGCTCAGATACGTGGCTTGATGGCCATGGAAGAAATCCTGCTTCAAATCGAACGATTCAAAGACGAAGTTTGCATGCTCCTGGTACAGGCCGTGCTCGCTGAAGAAGGGGTTGTAGCGCACGGAGATGTCTGGCCGCGATGGGCTGATCACTCTCAACTGGTGCATCCGGCCCGCGACTTCGATGGCGGGCAGAAGATCGGAGAGAAACTCTTGGTCTCCCTTGCCGTCAAAGATCAACATGGGAATGCGGTGCTGGTCTTCGTGAGGTCCAAGTACTCGGAACAGGTCCTGGGTGATGATGTTCTTCAGAAGGGTGGTCTTGCCGGAACCAGTTGCGCCGAACACTACCGACTGCATCACCCGCGTCGCGTCCGGCCAGAACCAGGGCTTGCCATGCACGTCATAGCCGAGGACGATCGCATTCTGCGCGAATGCGGTTTTGACCGCGGCGCGGTCCTTCGCCTGGCTTATAAGTAGGAGGAGGATGAGGCCACTTTGCCTCCCGCCGGCGGCGCCGGGTGAGCAGATACCAGGAGAGTGCGACGCAGGCAACCAAGCCGAAGAGACTATAGAGGGACCCTTCCACCATTTGCACCGAGCGCACGTGAAAACGGTTTACCAGGATGTAGGAACTGCCGGCGAGCAAGAAGACTGTAACAACGGCGAGGGCGACGGCAACGCTTTCTTCTTGGTTCTGATGAAAGGCGCGGCGGCCGAGCCGATAGTCGTTTTCTGCGGTCATGACTGAACCAAGCTGAAAAACAGGAACGTACCGAGCACAAGCGCAAATATGGTTACCAGGAGCACCAGAATCGGATTCACGCGGAAACGGCTGTGCTCGTCTCGCGGCTTCAGGGGATCCTCCACGAGTCTGAGCAATGCATCGCAGAGTCGCTCCCTCGGGTTCTGCATATAGGAGTCCACGAGCCGGTCATGTATGTCGTCGAGTTGTGCATTTGCGTCCATTTCAGAGCACGGCCGTCGCTTTCACCTCGCCGTCAAACACCAGTTGCACAACTGCGGGTGTCTTCAGCTCCTGCCGTACGGCAACAACTCCTTGCGTACTTTCTCCCGGTTGAAGGTCCTCGGAAACGCTCTCCGCATGAGCCACGCGCAGAGGGAGTTCGCGCGTATTGCCGAGCTCTTCGAACACCGCTTGGTTGAGCTGAGTCCGCACAAGGCTGGACACCGAAATCGACGGGGCATCCGTCTGTAATAGGTAGGCCTCGGGCGTATTGACGCGATAGGGACGCCCACTGTTGTTCTCGATCGTGTAGTGGAGATAGACAGTAGTCCGGGTGCGAAACACCTGCTCAATACGCTGATGTTTCACTGCCCGACTTCGAACCGGATTCGCTCTTCCCGGAGTCAGCAGAGAGCGCACCAGCGTATCCGCCAACCAGTCGCAGGCTCTGCGTGGATCCTCTTCCTTTCGCTGATCAACGTGTTGGTTCTGAATCACACGCCCGACTGGGTGCGGGCTCGCGTGCTCGCCATTTCCACATTGGTTTTCCAGGGAGCAGTCGCGGTGGGAAGCGCCGCCTGGGGCGCTGTTGCTGTGCGCCTCGGCATCGGATCTGCACTGCGATATGCCGGTGCGGGGACCCTTGCTATGACTGCCTTGGCGTTGTTCTTGCGGCTACCGGACTCAACCGTCGATCTCAGTTCCTGGATCATTGGCAATTACCTGCTATGGAGAACGGCGCGCTGCCGGCAGACGGAGATTTTGGCCCAGTGCTGATCACGGTCGAATACCAAGTCGCTCCAGAGGAGGCCGTCGATTTTCTCAAAGCGGTGCGTCAATATAAACGTATATGCGCGTCAATTGCCCGAGAGCAAGGACCATAAACGCTTTGAAGAGTGGTTTTGCGGGTGTTTTCTTACCGTCTTTTCTGGAGGCTCACTTGGCCGATTTTGCCAAAATCTCCCCTGCACTCAAGAAACGCGCTGCGCAAATCAAACTGCTCCTCATGGACGTAGACGGCACGATGACGGACGGCAGCGTCACCCTACTTTCGCAAACCGACGGCACCGCTCTCGAGATCAAGACCTTCGACGCGCACGACGGCCAGAGCCTCACCTTGGCGCAGACGGCCGGTCTTCGCACGGGCTGCATTACGGGACGCGAAAGCGCAGCACTGCTGCGCCGCGCCCATGAAATGAAGATGGAGTTCATTTATATGAAACAGCCGGTGAAGATGCCGGCCTATGAAGAAATCCTCAGAGACACGGGTGTCTCTGATTCTGCTGTCGCCTATATTGGCGACGATCTTCCGGATATTCCCTTAATGCTCCGCGCTGGCCTCGCTGTTGCTGTGGGCGATGCTGTCCCCGAGGTAAAAGCCGCGGCGCACTACACCACGAAAGCTCTCGCTGGCCACGGCGCGATCCGCGAAGCCGTTGAACTCATTCTCAAATCCAAGGGCATTTGGGAAGCGATGATCGACAAAGCCCGTGCGTGACGCAGTTTCCAGATCTTTCATTTTCAGCCGGACCAGCTCCCGTGTTAGCACAAATGCGGGTCAACGGGAACGTACCGGGTGGTTCCGCCCGAGTCACAAGCTACTCTTCCCCAACCCGGCTGTGGAACAGTCGCCGATCATCCGGGAGTTGACCAACCAATGATCACAAGCGCGTATCAGAGAACCTGGTTAAATCGGAAGCTTGGGAAAGAGGGTGGGTGCTACTTGGCTCTCTAACCTGGTACGGATGAAGGAGAAGAGCAAGCGGAGAACGACCCGTCTGGAAGTCGGCTTGTCGGAAGCTCTGCTAGCGATTGCGGGTGGATGACGGGCGACTCGGAAGTTAATTTGCGGGGAGCACACCTAGGCTGACGCAGCCGACACACGCGCCCGCCGAATCTTCATAGCTGAGAGCCACTCGTCTACTGCGCTGGTTGGTTGCTAGTGGACGTTTGGTTCAGCTCTTGCTGGAGCCGCAACAACTGGCGCAGTTGATCAATATTGGCGGAGCTGGATGTTGGAACACTCCGCGCGCTTGGCTGCAGCGAAACCTGATTGGATTTGGGACTCTGCTCGAGGACGACATAGATCGGGGTATCCGCCGAAATCGTCACGACGATGTGCCGGGTTACTGCTAATCGAGAAACCTCCTCATCTCCAGCCTCGCCGATGTTGCTGCCGACGCGCTCCCGTATTAGATCCGACTCGTTCAATGGCTGGTTCAGACTGCGTTGCCCCACCAACATCGCGCCAGCTTGGCCGATTCCCGACAGCGATCTAACCAGGACATTCTTCCCCGTGTTCTTACCCTCAACTTTTCCTTTGAGCGGCCGCAAGTCCAAGTCCGTGGCGGCGGCTTCGATGGGAACGACTGCACCATCCGGCATCAGCAGAGAATCGAACTGGATGTCAACGTAACCTGAACGATCTCCACTCCGGATGTGGCCAACCGCTTTTGCTCCCGCAGGGACGATAATCTCTCCGTCTCGCTCATAGTTGTACTCGATCACAGCCAGAACCGGTGTGCGCACTGCCGTGCTGGCGGCTGATTCCAAGCGTGCACGCAACCGCGTCCCCGTGGAAAGACCCAATCCCAGTTCCGGTGCTAGATTATTGATTTCGCGAGCCTGAGCACTGGCAGAAACGTTTCGCACGTAGATCAGCTTGCGCGCAAATGAGAACTCGCCTCATGCGGTACCCTCCCTCAAAGCTTCACTGGTGTGCTGATTAGCGTCGTAAACGATACTGGCGAATCCATCTCGCAACAGCAGCTTGCGCCTGTCGGCTTCAGTCTTGGCTAGCAAGGGCAGTAGAACATCTCTCATCTCTGCCGTGACTCGATCGGCGCCGAGTACCTTGAGCGCCTGCGCGAGATCGAGGATCTCCGAGACAGACGGTGGTTTCTCCAGGCTCCACCCACGCAGCGCTTTGGCAAGCCCCGCCATTCCCGCATGGAACTCGTGGCTTGAATCCGGCGTTCTCAGCGCGACAATCTCGGCCTCGCGTTCTGCTGTTGGATGTTCGACCCGCAGGTAAAAGCTGCGGCGACGCAGTGGGTCCCCGATGCGTCTTTCCTCGTTGGACGTAAGCACAACAAACGGGATGCTCTTAGCCCGAATCGTACCTAGCTTCGGAATGCTGATCTGCCATACGCTGAGTAACTCCAACAATAAGGCCTCAAACGCGTGGTCCACCTTATCTAACTCGTCGATCAGCAGGACACAAGGGTTTTCATACTGCAATGCACGCAATAGCGGACCAGCGCTGAAAAACTGCTGGCCGTGCAATTCCGTGCGCAGGCACTCCCAATCAATGCCGTCGGACTTGGACTTGAGTTCGACCGAAAGCCTCTGCAACGCTTCATCGAACTTGCCGATGGCCTTCTCTTCATTGACGCCTTCGTAACATTGCAGGCGTTCGACAGAGGTTCCTGCCGCCTCGGCAACTGCATACGCCAGTTGCGTTTTTCCGCTACCAGCTGGACCTTCTAACAACACCGGCTTATGAAGCTCCGCCGCCAGGTAAACGGTCGAGGTGGCTATGGGATCGGCGATATAGCCGGTGTCCCGAAGCCGTTCACTGAGATCTTCGACCGAGAGAAACACGATCAACTCCTGAGCACGAGACGGATTTTTTCTCGCGAGCGTCAGAAACGTAATCCCGAATGAAATTTCGGTCAAATCACTGCCGGAACGGGTTTCTTTCAACGCAACGAGCGACGCGCAAAACTTCACGAGCGAGATGAGAGGAAGCTATTTGACCGAATCTGAGAAACAGCATAAGTATCGTTCCAGCCGCGGATCCGACCGCGATTGAGGCTTGCTGGTTGCGGACAATTTTTTTGGATATCAACGAGCAAACCTGTAATCAGAGGTCGAGAACGAGGGCAAAGCGAAATGGCAGACATTCAGCTCTTAGATGAGCAGGAAGTGTCGAGGCGGTTGAGCGTGAGCATTAACACGCTACGTTACTGGCGCGTCTCGGGCGACGGGCCAAATTATGTAAAACTCGGCCGCTTGGTGAGATATGATGCTCTCGCGCTGGAGAAGTTCATCGAGCGCAACCTGCGTGTCTCAAAAGCGAGAGCGGCAATGGAGGAAAAACGTGTCGCTCTTTAAACGAGGAAATACACGGCACTTCGCGTTTCGCTGGAATGGCAGACGCTACCGCGGAAGTTGCAAGACCTCCCGGCAGGCGGAAGCCAAAAAGGTAGAGGCGCTGGTGCTCGCGCGGTTACTGGAAGACGGTCGTTTGCCGTGGAGCAGAAAAGTTCCTACGCTGGCCGGCCTCTCGAACCGCTTTTTTAAATGGCTGGAGTCGCTGCCGGCGGACCGTCCGCCAAAACCGCCAACCCGCAGGTATTACCGGGTGGGCTGGCAACTCCTGGAGTCCACATCCATCGCTGGTATGAAGCTCGATCACATCACGGCGGATCACGCTTTGACGATCGAGGGATCGTCCGCCGCGAACACCAACAACGCTCTGCGCACGCTTCGGCGCATGCTGAAAAAGGCGCAAGAGTGGCAGCTGCTCTCTACCGTTCCGATTGTCAAACTCGTCGAGGAACAGGGGCGGGAAGAGTTGATCGAGCCGTGGATGGAGCAGCGGCTGCTGGCGGTTACCGGGGGCTCGCGTCTTACCGGGAAAGGCAGGAAGTCGCGTGTGGGCTGGGAGCCGTTTCGAACGGTGCTGTTGATCATGCTGGATTCCGGTCTTCGTCCAGGCGAGATCTTCCGCATGCGCTGGGAAAACATCCACTGGGACAAAGGGCTGATCTTCAACCCGCGTGGCAAGTCCCGAAAATCCCGGCGTTACGTCCCGCTCACCGAGCGCGTCAACGTAGCACTCGTGGCGCGCAAGGAAGGCGTGAACGAAGGATGGGTCTTTCCCTCGAAGCGAGCCCAGTCCGGCTACATCACCGACCGTGAGGTTTCGAAGCAATGGCTCGAAGCCAAGCGGTTGGCGGGCATTCCCGAATCTGTCGTTCTGTACTGCGCGCGTCATCGTTTCTCGACCGATGCGATGGAAGGCACAGGCAACGTGATGGCGGTGATGGATGCGATGGGGCATGGGTCGGTGAATACCACACGCATCTACACGCACTCCAACGTGCAGCAGATCAGGGAAGCGATCGAGCGGCGGAACCGATTGTCAACGACGCCTGTGGAAGCTGTGCAATAGTTGGTCACAAAAGTGGCCACAGTCGCCTGAAGCAACCGTGTCAGGAAATGTTGTAAGTGATTGAAAGAAAATTGGTAGCGCTACCGGGAATCGAACCCGGGTTTGAAGATTGAGAATCTTCCGTCCTAACCCCTAGACGATAGCGCCTCAGAGTGCTCACAAAATTATAACAAAGCACCCGGCGCCTACTTGCCGCTTGCGCGGCTGTGACACTGTTTATCTGGAGCCAGATTCAGTTCCAGCGCGCATCACCCGCGATTCGCCTAAAAATCCGCCACCTAAGTTTCTGCCAATCTGGCAAGCTCTTTTTCTTCTTCCGCTGAGGCCTCGATCACCAGTTGCCCTTCCAGTCGTTTGATCTCGCGGCGCAACCAACCGGCTAGGGCTTCTTCCAGTTCGGGCTGCGTTCCGCAACGATAGAAGTAATCGACCGTTTGCCCTTTCTCGTTAAGTGGAATAAATCGGCACGGTGAATTAAGTTCCCGATGCTCCTCCGGTACAAACTGCATCAGCATGCATTCGTTACAAGGGTGCGGGCGGGCGGAGTCATTAAAATTCAAACAGCTTGGCGAATCCTCGAAAATAAATTGTGGACGCCACGGGGTGCGCGGAGATCGGCCGTAACCGCCATCTTCCAGGAACCGCAGCTCAAATTTCAGGCTTTCCAAGATCTCGTGATCGGTATGGGGCATAAACCACCTCTCACAACGTAGGTTGCCAAACGCCGGTTAGCGCAGCCATGATGCTCGTCACCAACGCCCGTGATTAGAATCACGTCGCGCTGACTGGCTCCAACAGCTTAGGTTGCAAAATATGAGCCTTACGCTGCTTTGGTGTGCCCTGCAAATTCTGAACTATAATCACGAAAATCCTCGCCCATGCGCGAATTCCTCCTTTTAGGCCTATCTCTTTCGCTATTCGCGTCAGCGCAAACCCCGGATCCCAAACTCCCACTGCCGCAGTTTAAAAATGTCGCCAAAGAAGCTGGATTGACCGTCTCGCACATCTCAACTCCCGAAAAAAAGTACATCGTGGAATCGATGAGCGGCGGCGCCGGACTGATCGACTGCGACAACGACGGCAAGCTTGACATCATTACGGTGAATGGCTCGACCATCGATCGTTTTCGCCAGGGCGGCGATCCCATGATCACGCTTTATCATCAGGACGCCGATTTTAAATTCACGGACATTACCAAATCTGCCGGGCTTACGCGCAAAGGCTGGGGAATGGGCGTTGCCGTCGCCGATTATGACAATGACGGCCTGTCTGATATCTACGTGACCGGCTACGGCGGAAATGCGCTCTATCACAATCTGGGCAATTGCAAATTTGAAGATGTTACTGAGAAGGCTGGCGTAGCAGCAGGCGGATTCAGCACGGGCGCAGCCTGGGCAGACTATGACAAAGATGGGCACGTCGATCTGTTTGTCGCGCGCTACGTGCATTTCGATATGGATAAGCTGCCCACCTTCGGCAGCGACGAGAAAAACTGCCGCTTCAAAGGAATCCTTGTGCAATGCGGGCCTTGGGGAATGATTGGCGAGTCGGATTTGCTCTTCCACAATCGCGGCGATGGCACGTTCGAAGAAGTCTCAAAGAAGGCTGGTGTCGATGATCCGAATCGCTATTACGGTTTAGGAGTGGTCTGGGGCGATTACGATAATGCCGGCTGGCCGGATCTGTACGTAGCCAACGATGCTGGCCCCAATTACCTCTACCACAACAAGCATGACGGTACGTTCGAGGAAGTTGGAATGCTCTCAGGCATTGCGCTCGGCGGCGACGGCCAGGAGCAAGGTTCAATGGGCGTGGATTGGGGCGATTATCTTCACAACGGTCGCCTGTCGATGTTCGTCACTAACT
>Ga0209160_1005047_pt1 | contig 10478 bp, 14 predicted proteins | sample GraSoiAngelo_153_FD_186167 | JGI IMG/M metagenome (GOLD analysis project Ga0209160, IMG submission 186167) | Grasslands soil microbial communities from the Angelo Coastal Reserve, California, USA - 14_1009_12_40cm (SPAdes) (version 2) | ecosystem: Environmental > Terrestrial > Soil > Grasslands ... | reverse complement strand
ACGACGCCTTCGAGCTGGCCGACATGGCCGAGGCCTGGGGCATGGACTGTGTCTGGCTCGGCGAGATCCACTTCACCCCCGCGCGCTCGGTGATCTCCGCCTCGCTCCTGGTGGCGAGCTCGATCGCCACGCGCACCAAGCGGCTTCGCGTGGGCACGGCCGTGCAGGTGCTGCCGCTCAATCACCCCCTGCGGATCGCCGAGGAGATCGCGACGGTCGATCAAATCAGCAAGGGGCGCTTCGAGTTCGGGATCGGCCGCAGCGGCGTCGTGCGCAGCTACGACGTCTACGGCGTGCCCTACGCAGAGAGCCAGGCACGGTTCCACGAAGCACTCGGCATCCTGCGCGAGGCCTGGAAGGGCGAGCCCTTCAGCCACCAGGGCGAGTTCTATCGGTTCCAGAACGCGACGGTATCGCCGCGGCCGTATCAAGTGCCGCATCCGCCGATCCGCATGGCGACGACCTCGCACGAGACGTTCGCCGTGGCCGGCCGGCTCGGGTTGCCGATCTTCGTCGGCCTGCGCGCGACGGACATGGACGATCTCAAGGTGTCGCTCAGGTCGTACCGCCAGGCGTGGGGCGAGGCTGGGCACGGCGGCACGCCGAACGCCTACGTGCGCATCCCCGTCTACGCCGCCGCGACCGAACGGGCCGCGCTCGAGGAGCCGCGCGAGAGCATCTCGGCGTTCTTCGCCCGGCAGTCCGAGCTCGCGCGCTCGGCGGTCGGACGCGCCGGCGCCGGCCCCGCCGAGCGGCGGAGCTATCAGGCCGAGCGGATGGCGAATCTCTCGTACGACGACGTCCTCGCGAAGAAAGTCGCGTTCGGCACGCCGGCCCAGCTGATCGAGCGTTTGACGAAGCTCCGCGACGAGCTCGGCATCGACGGCATTTTGCTCGAGCCGAACTCCGGTGGGCTCATTCCGCCCGCGCTCGAGCGCGAGAGCCTGCGGCTCTTTACCCACGAGGTGATCCCGGCCTTCAGGAGGTCATAGCCATGGCGACGGTCGGTTCGGGCAAATACAAGTATGAGCTGACCGAGAGCTGGGCTCAGCTGCCGACGGGCCACGCCTTCGGCAACGTCAGCGCCGTCGCCACCGACTCGCGGGACCGGGTCTACGTGTTCCAACGCAAGGACCCGCCCGTGATGGTCTTCGACCGTGACGGCAAGCATCTCGGCGCATGGGGCCTCGGCGCGTTCGCCAATCCGCACGGCATCTACATCGCCAACGACATCGTGTACCTGACCGACCGCGACGACTCCGTGTGCCTCATGTACACGCTCGACGGAAAACCGCTTCAGGTGCTCGGCCGCCGCGGCGCCCACTCGGACACCGGGTGTGAGAGGCCGGGCGAGCTCGTCCCGCGCTCGGCCGGCCCGTTCAACTATCCGACCGAGATGGTGCCGTCGCCGTCGGGCAACCTCTACGTGACCGACGGCTACCGCAACGCGCGCGTGCATCGCTTCGATGCCGACGGGCGGCTGCTCGGATCGTGGGGACACCCGGGCAAGACCGAGCCTGATCACTTCCACTTGCCCCATAGCCTGGTGGTCGACAACGCCGGCCTGGTCTACGTGTGCGACCGCGAGAATAACCGCATCCAGGTCTTCGCGGCCGACGGCAAATTCCTGATGATCTGGCCCGATCTGCGCCGGCCCCTGGATATCTCCATCGACCGCGACGGTCTTTTCTGCATCAGCGAAGGCGGCGTCACCGGGCTCTCGCCCCGCATCAGCTTGATGGACCCGCAGGGCAAGGTCGTGGCCAGGTGGGACTCGCTGTCGGCCCACGGCAGCTGGATCGACGCGCACGGCGATATCTACCTGGCGCTCGGCACGCGCATGCGCGTCGACAAGTACGTGCGCCAGAGCTAGCGCGCTCTTCTCGCTACCGTTCTCTCGCGGTCGCTACTTCTTCGCGACCGGCACCGGGATCCCCGGGATCTTCACGTTGACCGATCCCAGGTGGTTGCGGCTCGTGAAATAGAGCGTCTTCCAGTCGTCGCCGCCGAACGCGATGTTGGTAGTGGCCGGCGCTCCGTGCACGATGCGACCGAGCTTCTTGCCGCGAGGATCCATGACCCAGATGCCGCCGGCGCCGCCGCAGTAGACGTTGCCCTCGACATCGACCTTCATGCCGTCGGGCACGCCGGGCTCGTCGCCGCCGAGATCCGCGAAGACGCGATCGGTCTGCTTGGCGAGCGTGCCGTTGGGCAAAAGATCGAACGCGCGGATGTGCTTGCGCCGCGTGTCGTTGATGTACAGCACACTCTCGTCCGGTGAGAACGCCAGACCGTTAGGCAGCACGAAGTCGTCGATCAGCAGGGTGTAGGTGCCCAGATCGGGCGTGAGCCGGTAGACGCCGGAGAAGGTGAGGTCCCACTGCTCGGGGGCGAGGGGACTGGTCCACGGATCGGTGAAGTAGATGCACCCGTCGGACTTGACCACGATGTCGTTCGGACGGTTGAGGCGCCGCCCCTGAAAGCTGTTCGCGAGCACGGTAAGGCTGCCGTCGAGCTCGAGCCGCGTGACTCGCCGGGTGTCGTGCTCACAGGCGAGTAGCCGGCCCTGCAGATCGCGCGTGAGCCCGTTGGCCCGATTCGTCGGCTCGAGAAAGAGCGACACGCCCTGGCCGGGGACATACTTCATGCGCTTGTTGTTGTGGATGTCGCTGAACAACAGATAGCGCCCTTCCTTCCACCAGAGCGGCCCCTCGGCAGGACCCTGAGGACCGCCGAAGCCATCGGCCAGCGCGCGGATGGGCTCGGACGTGGCGACGATCTTTTCCAGCTCCGGAGCGAATTGTTCGATCTTGGTGGCCATGATGACTCCTTGCGCCCTCGGCGCCTTGGACCCCGCAGTGCGCAGCTTGCTGTATGACTTCGTCGACTCTTGCCAGCTGTTTCGATCGGCGCCTACTCTCCTACCAAGTATGGCGCTCGAGATCAACGACGGCGTGCGCTATGCGTTGACGCCGCGCGCACCATCGATCGTGCTGACCCCGCCTTCGCTTTCGCTCGTAAACGAGGCCGGGCAGAACAGCTCGCGACCGCCCAGGCTGCTGGATCGGGTGCGCGAGGCGAACCGCCTGCGCCACGGCAGTCGGAGCACCGAGAAGTCGTATATCGGATGGATCCGCCGCTTCATCCTGTTCCACGGCAAGCGCCACCCGGCGGAGATGGGCGGGTCCGAGGTCGCACAATTCCTCAGCTCGCTCGCCGTCGAGGGGCGGGTAGCCGCGTCAACCCAGAACCAGGCGCTGAGCGCGCTGCTGTTTCTCTATCGCTACGTCCTGCATCAAGAGCTCCCCTGGCTCGACGACGTCGTTCGGGCGAGGCGACCGAAGCACTTGCCGATTGTCCTGACTCGCGACGAGGTTCGCGCAGTCATCTCCAAGCTGGACGGGACGCCACGCCTCATGGCGGGTCTGCTCTACGGCTCGGGCTGCGCCTGCTCGAGTGCGCCCGCCTGAGAGTGCAGGACATCGACTTCGCGATGAATCAGATCGTCGTCCGCGACGGCAAGGGCGCCAAAGACCGCGTCACCGTGCTGCCGATAGTGGCCAAGGAGCCTCTGACCCGGCAGCTGCTCAAGGTGAAGCGACAGCATGAGGCCGATCTGGCGTGTGGCGCCGGCTGGGTCGAGCTGCCATGGGCCCTCGCTCGCAAATACCCGAACGCAGGGCGGGAATGGCCGTGGCAGTGGGCGTTTCCCGCTACTCGGTTCTATGTCGACCGGGCTACGGGCCAGCGCCGCCGTCATCACTTGCACGAGTCTGTCCTGCAGCGCGCCGTGCTCGACGCTGTTCGGCGGGCGGGGCTCGGCAAACGCGCTACACCGCACACGTTTCGACACTCCTTCGCCACCCATCTGCTCGAAGACGGCCGCGACATCCGCACCGTCCAGGAACTGCTGGGCCACAACGACGTCAGCACGACGATGATCTATACGCACGTACTCAACCGCGGGCCTGCGGCGGTGACGAGCCCTGCCGACCGTGTCCTGGATCTGTGATCCTACTAGCCACCCATAGGGAACACCGCCGAGCTATGCCGGTCTGCATATCTCCCTGCGCCCCAGGCCCGCCGGCCCGAAGTCCGCGTCAGGGTTGAGGTGATTCGTCCTTCGTCCGACACACGCCGCCGCGATATGCTGCGAGATATGCTGCAAGGCGGGGATATGCAGTTCTGTGGAATTAGAAGTTAGGCAGGCGAACGGACGAGGATTGACACATTGAATCGCGATTGGGTGCTGCACAACCTACTTGAAGCTCAGGAGGAGCTTGGCAAGACGATCCAAGGGATCACGGACGACCCTGAGTACGATTACGGCGCGTTCCTCGTTGCTTTGCAGAATGTGTATCAACATCTAAACACAGCCTGGAATTCGCGGGACGCAGCGCCCGAGCACGTTGCCAGTCATAGCCTGGAGGAGTTTATTCAGTGGAGTCAGTTCCCAGGTGACCTTCCCATGTTGGGTTCATAGTGCAGCTGCCTAACGAGCGACTGGAGCGGGCCGGCATCTACGGTCTTCCGCGAACGCTGTCCGTCGCGGCCGGCCGCTCAGTCGCAGTGGTTAGGCCGAGTAGCGACAGACGCTCGAGTGCCAAGATGGGGACGCTGATCTGGCTGTTCGGTCGTGGAGCATCGATAGCCTGCGGCCTTCCGTGGACAGTGCCGGCCGCGTGGGCCGCGCTTCCACGCGAAGCGCGTATCGCGGCTATCCGAGAGACGTTGTGCACCGAGATGACTGCCCCTGCCGTAGACACGACGCCCTACTCTCGGCTGCTGACCGTGCTTGCGCTCAAAACTCGAAGCGATTGGCGCCATCGCTTTGTGACGACAAACTGGGATAGCTTACTCCAGCGTGAGGTCAACAGAGCATATCCCACAGTCTGCCCGGAGTGGCTCGAGTCCAGCCACGTCTTTCACCTCAACGGCACCGTCGAGGACCTACCGGATGATTCGCGTCGAAGCTGCTTTCTCCTGGAGTCCGATCCGATCGGAACTCGTGTAGCAAAGCTTGAGTCCAATCTCGCCTTCGCGAACATGGCGTGGTCAGACTCCTTCGTGGTGGTCGGGATGTCATTCGAGTGCGCGACGGACAATTCGTTGCTCACTGCCCTCGGGAGCACCCCGCTGCCAGTCGAGGCCTCGCGGTGGATCGTCGTTAACCCCATCCGGTCCGCGCTTAGCGACGTGTGCGCGAATCTTGGATCGAGACTGCCTGGCGCAACCGTTGTCGCCGTACAAAAGGACCTCGCAACCTGGATTAAGTGCGGCCTCGCGGAGCTGCGGTACATTGGCGTGCTGAAGGACGAGGGTCAGTGACCGGCCTAACTTTCGAATGCAGGCGACGGCGGGCGGGTTGCGCGCGGCTGACGACAGACGGCTGGCGTGCGCCCGCCGCGCCTGATCCGGGGCGTTAGGCCGCGTGGAACATGGCTAGGCCAAGAATAGTCGTGGCGACCCTCGTGTACTTGGGTGTTTCGCTGGTCAGCGTCGTTCTATTCGGAAGCAACTGGCTGTCCTATCGCCGATTCGCGATGGAAGGTCGGGCCACCGTCGCGACGGTCGTCGAGACCACGTGCGGCAATCATGCGACCTTCGCGTATGAATTCGCGGCAAATGACCAGACCTACCGCTCAAGGGGCGGAGACGGCTATGGAAACCGCAACTGTTCGGACCTGAGGTCCGGGGACACGGTGAACGTATGGTATCTCCCGATGGACCCAAGTCAGAGCGTCGCTGGTGATCCGCGAGGGCGACAGCACAACGAGGCGATGACGATCCTGGTCGGAGCGATTTGGTTCGGTATCTTCTTAGTCGTATTCATCTGGCGAGAACTTCGCCGGCCTAACCCCGCAGTGCAGCGGACCGGAGCTCGCGATGCTCGCCCCGGCCGCTGACCGCGAGCGTTAGCCGAATGAGCACGAACGACCGAATAGCTCCGTTAGACCTTGGCGTGGTGCCCGAGGCGGCCGTATCGGGAGGCCTCTTGGTCCAGACGGAGCACTCCGCATACTTTCTCTTCAACGCGATGCGGGAGCAGCCGAACGGCCGCCGCATAGAGGCGGGCACCGCCGTGCTAGCGTTCCTCGCTCCGCTCCAAACCCGATTTGGTCACCCGAACGATGAGGCGCACGCAGGGCATCCGGTGCTCGCGCAGGCGCACACTGGCTATGGGATCTACGAGGTGCACGGCTCTTCGTGGCTAGCAGAGATCCAGCGGCAGAATAGCATCAGTTTCCCGAAGTTCAGCTTCACGGGGGTGCGTCACTTCGTCATCACCTTGCACGACAGCACATTCGAATGCCTCGCGCGTGACGTTGCGCTCGAGAGGTGCTCCGAGGACTATGGGGCGGCCCTTCGTATGGTTGCAGAACGCGCCTTGAGAGAACCATAACTCCTTGAGAGAACCATAACTACTGTAGCCAATCGTCCCTCGGCCTAACATCACGATCAACCTGCCGGCGGCTTCGCGTTGCTCAGCCGCCGCAGGTTATCGTGGTCGTTATGCGGACGCCTCGGTTGGGGAACATCTACCATCAGAGCCCTGCCGCACCAAAGCGAGAGCAGGCGAGGAGGGGGCCGCTATGTTCGACGTGGATCGATTCGTCGTCGACTGTCGTGACGCCACTGCGGCAAGCGGCTTGCCCGCCGTACTCGATGTCGTTGCCAGTGTTGTCTCAACGCCGGCAGAAGTTCTCAAAGGTCTCGGCGAGCCGCAGCGCGCAGGCGCCCAAGTTCTCCACCGATCACCTGAACTGACAGTCTTTAACCTCATCTGGGGCCCGCGGATGTGCCAGCTTCCACATAACCACGGGATGTGGGCAGTGATCGGTATCTACACGGGCCGTGAGGACAACATCTTCTGGCGGCGAGCAGCCGACGTTCGTGGGCCCCGAATCGAGGCCGCCGGGGCGAAGGCACTGAGCGAGCGGGAGGCTGTACCGCTGGGACGTGAAATTATCCATTCCGTGATCAATCCCATCAAGCGTCTCACGGGGGCGATTCACGTATACGGTGGGGACTTTTACTCAGTGCCGCACAGTCAGTGGGACCCCGAACACCTGGCGGAAGAGCCCTACGACTTTCAGAAGCTTCTGGGGCTTTTCGAGGAGTCCAACCGTCTGTTCCAATCGACGTGACGTGCGCCGCTGTGGGCCGCATAACTTCGCAGTCGAGCGGACGCGCTTCGCGCGCCGCTCACCGCGGCGTTCAGCAGCGGTGGAGTAGGATTCGGCAGTGCCATGAGCACCCCGGGCATTCTTGTCGTGACCGGAGCATCCGGCAGCGGGAAGACCGCGACAGTGCGAGCTCTCGAAGCCCGCGCCCTCCCCGGTGTTCGCTGCTACTACTTCGACGCGGTCGGTGTGCCGTCCGCCGAGGATCGCGGCTCCGGAGACCCTGAGGGTTGGCAGGCCGTCACTACCAAGGAGTGGCTTAGTCGTTTGGCAGCGGATCCCGACGGCGCGGAGGTATACGTCCTCGATGGCCAGACTCGACCGTCATTCGTCCGCAGCGCTGTTGAGGGAACCCGCACAGCCCTTGTGCGAATAGTCTTGCTGGACTGCGCGCCGGGAGTCCGCCATGCGCGGCTCGTCGGGCCCCGCAGGCAGCCCGAGCTTTCGAACGCGCGGATGGACTGCTGGGCAGCCTACCTGCGTGGGCAAGCGGATGCCTTGAACTTGCCGATAATCGATACCTCGGACCTTGGAATTGACGCGGCGGTTGATGCGCTGGTCGTCCATGTGCAGCAGGTCAGGGCCGAGCGTCCCGCAGCCGAACAACAGGCTCGAGCGGACCGGCTCGACGCCGGCCGCTCAGCCTGAGCGTTAGATGGCAGTGAAGACACCCGAGAGCGTCGGTCACTCGCGGAGATGGTATTTCACGCTTGCGGCAATTGCCGCCGGGGGTCAGGCCACGGCTCTGGTTGTTCTCTCCGTACTACAGTTCGCACGATTCGAACATGCTGAGGGCCGACGCTATGTGCCCGACGCCCTAGATCAGTTCGTGAGGACGCTAAGTGCGCCCCTCCTTCTCTTCTACCCACCAGAATGGGTTTTCTGGCTTCGCACTTACGGAGTCGACGAGCGTTGGCTGGTCCCGCTCTTTGTGGCGATGAACGCTCTCCTATGGGGTGTGGCTCTCGCGGGCGTGACTTGGTGGTGGCAGCGGTCGTTGCGACGCGGGCGCCTCCTCGGCCTGGAGCGGCCTTTGGCGCAATTGGTCTCGTGGTCGTCGTAGCACAGACTCGGGCCATCTACTGCCACGGTGGCTTCTCGGGCACCCTGCACTGCCACGTTTTCTTCACACCTGACCATGACCACTAGATTGGCGTCTCGTGCGCGCCCGCCACTCCATCTAACCTCCGCATCCAGCCGACGGCCTTCGGCCGCGGCTGATACGGGAAGTTAGACGCCAAGGAGACATCATGACGGTCAAGCGTATGGACAACGTCGGCATCGTGGTAGAAGACATCGACGCCGCCATTGAGTTCTTCACCGAACTCGGCCTCGAGCTCGAGGGGCGCGCCCCAATCGAAGGAGACTGGGCAGACGGCGTCACTGGATTGCGCGACATGCGCGTCGAGATTGCCATGATGCGTACGCCGGACGGTCACAGCCGGCTTGAGATGTCCCAATTCCTCGCGCCGCCTGTGGTCGCCGATCACCGCAGCGCCCCGGTGAACGCTCTCGGTTACCTACGCGTCATGTTCACCGTGGAGGACATCGACGATACGCTCGCCCGGCTCGGCAAACGCGGCGCGGAGCTCGTCGGCGAAGTGGTCCAGTACGAAGACACGTATCGGCTCTGCTACATCCGGGGCCCCGAAGGAATTCTCATCGGGCTTGCCCAAGAGCTAGGGCAGCAGACTTCCCAATGAGCACATGTGACAGGTACAGACCTGATAGGGGTGCGTACTCGCGGTGGCTAGTTGCCGTTTGAGGGCGTCTAACAAATCGCTCAAGCCGACCCCTCCGGCCTTCGGCCTCCGGGGCGGCTTAGCTCAATCGTTCGACAGACCGAGGCCGACTCAATCGGAGAGGATGATTGGCACTGAGCCAAGTCCAGAAGGCACAAGTCGACAGACTGTTAACGGCCTACTGCACGAAGCGGGTACCACCGGCCGTCCGCTCGAAGGTTCGGGTAGGCTACCGAATCGAGGGCAACGCCGTGACTCTCTACGAAGAGAGGCCGGCCTTTCGGCCGCCCCACGACTGGCAGGAGATGGTCGTAGCAAAATTCACGTACGTGGGCACGCAGCGCGAGTGGCGCCTCTACTGCCAACACCGCGATCTTCGTTGGCACAGCTACCAAGCGCTGCCAGCCGCCTCGAGCTTCGCCAAGCTACTCGATGAGGTCGACGCCGACCCAACGGGAATCTTCTGGGGATGACGTCATCGCCGCGGCAGTCGAACTTCGCAGTGCACCGGACCAGGGCTCGCGTTGCTCGCCCTGACCGGTGACCGCGAGCGTTAGGCCGCGGAGTCAAGGGCGAGGATTCCGTGGACTGGATGGACCAAGCCGATCGTTTCTGGGCGAGTGAGCTGGGTGTCGCCCCTCGTGTCCTCAGAACCGAGGGGTTCCACGTGTGTGAACGCCCTGATGCGGCCGCACAACCCCGCGCGCCCATAGTCGGGACGTCGTCAGCAACTGTCGTGTCTCTTCCCGCAGGCCTAGCTCAGGCGTTTGAGAATGTAGGTCTTAGCCTCAAACAGATGGAGCGCGCGCCACGACGCTACGTGGCCTCATGTGTTTCGAATTCTTCTCTGGAGGTTCGAGGTCCAGCCTATCTGGCATACTGGCCGACCTCGTCCTCGCGGCCGTCACTGCGGGGGCAGGCCGAGTTGCTGGCTGGTGATGGCCTGACGTCGCTCGGGGGACTCCGCGACGTAGCGCCTGCGGAATGGGAGGAAGCCGGCATTGGACCCGACTCGCGAGTCTTCGGGGTGCGCATGGAGGGTCAGATTGTTGCGGTGGCCGGCTATGAGCGCTGGTCCGGGGAAATCGCGCAATTCCAAGTGTTCTGTCACCCAGGCTACCGGCGGCGCGGTCTGGCTGCTGAGTCGCTCAAGACCGCGATCAGCCATGCTCTGGCCGACAACCTGCTGCCGCAGTATCGGGCGCGGGATGGCAATGCGGCGAGTCTCGCGCTGGCCAAGCGAGTCGGGTTCGTAGCGTACGGGTGGATGGCCACGGTTCTCGTCCGCCTGCCTAACAACGCAGAGCAGCGAACCGGGGCTCGCGATGCTGGCCCCGGCCGCTGACTGCCGGCGTTAGGCCACGTGGTAGCGACTTGATGCAGATTCGGCGCGCCGAGGCCGCTGACGAGGAAGCGCTCGCAAGTATACGGCGGCGTGCAATTCTCGCGCTGGCTGTACCAGCGATGTCGAGGGAACAGGCCGAAAGATGGGCCACGCGAGGGGCAGCAGATCGCGTGGCGCGGGCGATGCGGGAACATGACGTGTGGGTGG
>Ga0209160_1005045_pt1 | contig 10480 bp, 6 predicted proteins | sample GraSoiAngelo_153_FD_186167 | JGI IMG/M metagenome (GOLD analysis project Ga0209160, IMG submission 186167) | Grasslands soil microbial communities from the Angelo Coastal Reserve, California, USA - 14_1009_12_40cm (SPAdes) (version 2) | ecosystem: Environmental > Terrestrial > Soil > Grasslands ... | reverse complement strand
ACCGATCTCAAACGAAAACTCATGCACTACATCCGCCAGTACAACAAAACACCCAAACCGGTAAAATGGACCTACCGAAATCCCAATAACCGTATCACTACGGATTCAAATGTTACGGTCCACTAGTCGGCCTAAAACGGGGACGAACGCCCATTTATGGTCAACCTCAGTTTTCGGAGGTAGGCACCATAAAGCATCCTAACCCACTGGCGAGCGCTGGCGTATCTGCTGGCAATCTTCCAGATGATCGAGGGCTTCCGCATCTCCCGAGTGATTTACGTCGCTGCCAAGCTTGGCATCGCGGATCTACTCAAGGATAGGTATCTGCGTGAACTGCCTCGCTCCCGGCTAAATTGAAACGGAACTGACCAAGGCGCTGTTCGACGATCCGGCCTTCACAACCTCATTTCACAATCGTGTCCCGATGGGCCGGCGCGGTTAGCCAGCCGATCTCGTTGGAACTGCTGTTTTCCTTGCGGCGCCAGCAAGCGACTACCGCACAGGGCAGACAATCGTGGTAGACGGCCGCTTTCAGACCGCGTGAACTTCGGTGATGCACTATCCCAACGTGGTGGGTTCTCGGCGTTACAGCTTATCTTTTCTTTTCATCCCCTATACACGCTACCCAACGAAGGAGTAACTTTTTGATTACCGTCAGGTAACGCGAGGTAAGATAAAGGTTACCCTTCTGGGCTCCCTCGCTCTTCGGCCGAAACTCTGAAAAAAAAATTTCCTCGCCAAATCAGGTGGTTCATTGAGCTATACATACTTGGTCTGCATTGGCGCGCTCGTTGCTCTACACTTGGGTGACACCGACAAAGGAGGAAAAGGCCATGACTAAAAAAATATTGGTACCGCTGGGACAATATAATCGGACCGAGGAGATGATTCCTTACATCGAAAAAGTGGCCCGACCTGGGATGAAAGTTGTCTTCCTTATGCGCTATCCAGTGGATGGCATCCGGTGGCAAACAGAGGCGTTCGGTATTATGGCCGCTTTGGAGGCGAGGGAGCTGATTAACCATTACTCCTGGGAAGGGAACCTTGAAAGAGCGAAGAGGAAAGTAGCTCCCGCTTGCGAAGTGCTGCGCACGAAAGGTGTCGAAGCGGATATAGATGTTTACGCTGGTAGCTTAAAGAAGGCGATACGTAGTCACACGCTCAATGGTGATGTCCATTTGATCATGACGCGCGTGGGAATTGGAGACTGGATCGCCCGGCTCTTCGACGGCACAAATTCGGTTTTCAAACTGTTCAAGCGCCCGAGCTTCTCTCCCGTGCTCTTGATCAATCCGCGCACTCTTGTTTGATGGAGTGACGAGGGTCGAATGACGGGTCTCGAAGAGAATCCGGGGCTCACCGCTGAGGCGCTGAGGGCGCGTCCTTCGACTAGGCTCAGGATGCGCGGCTATTAAGAATTCCGCTCGTGGTGAGCTTGTCGAACCATGCGACCTCTGTGTGCCTCTGTGGTGAATACTCGTTCACAATAAAAAACTCGGAAGAACCCGAAATGTAAGACTCAGGAGATCTCAGATGGCCCGAGTTGGAGTTACAAAAAACAAAAAGAGTCCGCGCGCTACCGAACTGAGCCAACTCAAAAAAGAACTACAGCGTGTCACCGAGCAGCTTGAATCCCGCGAGCGAGAGCTCGCCGGGGCCTTCGAGCAGCAGACTGCGACCAGCGAGATCTTACAGGCAATTGCTAGTTCACCGACCGACCTTCAGCCAGTGCTCGACACGGTGGCGGAAAATGCAGCGCGTCTGTGTGACGCAAGCGATGCTCAGATCCTTCGTGTAGAAGCTGACATCCTTCGCCTAGTGGCCTCACACGGCCCACTGCCGACCAGCCAGACACGGCCCATTAGCCGCCAGTTAGTAAGCGGCCGCGCCGTGATCGATCGGCAAACAATTCATGTCCACGACATCGCGGTAGCCGAAGACGAATTTCCGTATACCAGGAGTCTAGGAATACCAAGGGGCGTTCGCACCTTCCTCGCCACACCGCTACTGTGTAAGGACGTCCCGATCGGGGCCATTGTGATCCGGCGCACGGAAGTCCGTCCGTTCACTGAAAAGCAAATCGGCCTTCTCAAAACCTTCGCCGATCAGGCCGTCATCGCCATTGAGAACGTCCTTGTTCCAGGAACTCAAGCAGAGAACTGCGGAGGTCGAAGCATCTAACTCGGAACTGCGCGAGGCGTTGGAGCAACAGACTGCGACGGGCGAGATTCTGCGTGTGATCGCCAGCTCACCCACCGACCTGCAACCAGTACTCGACACTGTCGCCGAGAGTGCGGCGCGGTTGTGCGAGGCAACCCAATCACAAATCTATCGGGTGGATGATGGCATGCTTCAGCGAGTAGCCGTACATGGATCGATGCCACTCGCGGAGATGTGGCGGCCTCTTACCAGGGGCACGCCTACCGGTCGAGCGATCGTCGATCGCAAAGTGATTCATGTGCATGACATTACCACTGAGTTCGAAAGCTACCCAGAATCCAAAAGCCGCCAGCAAGTTACCGGTAGCCGCACCATACTCGTCGCGCCTTTACTGCGTGAGGGGGTTTCGATTGGCGCTATCTTGATTCGCCGCCAGGACGTCCGGCCTTTCTCAGATAAGCAGATTGCTCTCCTTAAAACTTTTGCCGATCAGGCGGTGATCGCGATCGAGAACGTCCGATTGTTTAAGGAACTGAAGGAGTCGTTGGAGCAGCAGACTGCGACGAGTGAGATTTTGGGAGTCATCGCCAGCTCGCCGACGGACGCTCAGCCCGTGTTTGACACTATCGCACAAAGCGCGATGCGCCTGTGCGATGGCGCCATGGGCGTGGTCTCACGCTACGACGGTGAGCTCGTGCATCTGGCGGCGCACACCCATGTCACCACTGAGGGTGGGGAGATCCTCCGGCAAATGTTTCCGATGCGCCCAGGGCGGTCAGGCGTGCACGGGCGCGTCGTCCTTGAGGGCGGGGTTGTCCATGTACCGGACGCGCAAGCAGACGCGGAGTACAGCCAATCACTCCGCCAGGCCCTCGACCTCCGCAGCGCCCTCGCGGTGCCGATGTTGCGCGACGGCCGGGTGGTCGGCGCTGTGGCCGTCGGTCGGCTCGAGGTTCGTCCATTCACCGACAAGGAAGTCGCGCTCCTCCAGACCTTCGCGCACCAGGCGGTGATAGCAATCGAAAACGTCCGGCTGTTCAACGAGTTAAAAGAGTCGTTGGAACAACAGACGGCAACGAGTGAAATCTTAGGCGTGATCGCGAGCTCGCCAACGGACATACAGCCGGTATTAGAAGCGATCGTGAAGAATGCTGCGCGCGTTTGTGGGGCTAGCGACGCAGGCGTTGCCCTGGTCAACGGCGAGGTTTATCGCATCGCCGCAACCTACGGAGCGGTTTCTCAAACGAACGTTGGTTTTGAGTTGGTTGTAGACCGGGAGTCACATTACGGTCGGGTCATTACGGACCGTCAAGTCGTCCATATTCCAGACTTTGTGGAAGTCGCTTCCGATTTTCCGAAGAGCCGCGGACTCAGGCGGGGCTATCGCACCATGCTCGGGGTTCCGTTAATGCGTGACGGAATAGCCGTCGGAGCGCTCGGTTTCATCCGAAAAGAAGTTCGCCCGTTTACCGACAAGCAAATCGCGTTACTCAAGACCTTCGCTGACCAGGCGGTGATCGCAATTGAAAATGTTCGATTGTTCAAAGAATTGCAGGCCAAGAACCGTGACCTCGCCGAGGCCCTGGAGCAGCAGACGGCGACGAGTGAAGTGCTCAAGGTGATCAGTCGGTCCGCGTTCGACCTGCAGCCGGTGCTTGATACCCTGGTGGAGAGCGCAGCTCGGCTGTGCAGTGCCGAGCGAGGCTACATCATGCGGTTGTTAGAGGACGGTCAATACCACTTGGCAGTTTCCTACCCCGCCGTTGGAGAGTTAGAGGAGTTCGTGCGTCAACACCCGCTCGCGCCTGATCGCGGGTCCATAACTGGCCGGGTGGCATTGGAGCGTCACACGGTTCAAATCGAGGATGTTCTCGCTGATTCGGACTATCGGTTACAAGAACAGCAACGTATAGAAGGTTACCGGAGCTTGCTGGGGGTGCCGTTGTTGCGAGACGGCATTGTGATCGGAGTGTTTGTCCTTTGGCGGAACAAAGTCGATCGTTTTACCGATAAGCAAATTGCTCTGGTAACTACGTTCGCTGACCAAGCGGTGATCGCCATCGAGAATGTCCGGCTCTTCAACGAACTCGAAACGCGCAACCGCGACCTCACCGAAGCATTAGAGCAGCAGACCGCGACCAGCGAGATCCTCCGCGTAATCGCCAGCTCGCCAACTGACCTCCAACCAATGCTTGACGCCATCGCTGAGAGTGCCGCACGGCTGTGTGAGGCAAACGATGCCGTTATCCGTCGGCTTGATGGTAACGTGATTCGGCTTGTAGCCCATTATGGGCGAATTCCGCCAGGCGGAATGGAAGATCCATCCGTGAGCCGAGGCAATGTTGTGGGCCGAGCTATAATCGAGAGGCGAGCGATTCATGTCCCTGATCTCGCGGCGGCGGAAGTAGTAACCGAGTTTCCCAACAGTAAGTTCTATCGAGAGCGTAGTGGCGCACGCACTTTTCTTACTATGCCGATGCTCAGAGAGGGAACTCCAATTGGAGTAATTAACATACGGCGACAAGAGGTCCGTCCTTTTTCAGAAAAACACATTGCATTGCTCAAAACCTTTGCCGATCAGGCCGTTATCGCCATCGAGAACGTGCGACTGTTCAAAGAATTGCAGGAACGCAACCGCGATCTCACCGAAGCGTTGGACCAGCAGACGGCGACCAGCGAAGTATTGAAAGTCATAAGCCGCTCGACTTTTGACCTGCAGCCGGTGTTGGATACGCTGATTGAGAACGCAACCAGACTTTGCGATGCCGAGCATGGGTCCATTCACAGAGTGGACGGCGAGATGTTGCCGCTCGCGGCTGCGTACGGCCATACGCCTGAGTTGCATGACTTCATTAAGCGAAACCCACCGCGTGTCGGACGAGAGGCGATCTCAGGACGAGCCGTGCTGGAGCGCCGAGTGGTTCACGTTCCCGATCTTAGAGCTGAGCCGGAATATCATTACGTCCCGCAGCTCGTAGATTTCAGGGCGATGCTCGGCGTCCCTTTGCTTAGAGAGGGTATTCCGATCGGTGTCATTGTCATCTTCAGAACTGATGCGAGACCCTTTACGCCCAGACAGATCGATCTCGTAACGACTTTTGCCGATCAGGCGGTGATCGCGATCGAAAACGTGCGCTTGTTGCAAGAGTTGCAGCAGCGCACCCGCGAGCTTCAGCTTTCTTTGGAAGAGGTGGCCGCCCTAAGCGAAGTAAGCCGAGCGGTCAGTGCTTCGCTGAATCTGCACGAGGTGTTGAATGCGGTTGCCGGCCATGCGGTGAATCTCTCCAAGTCCGATGGCTGCGGAATCTTTGAGTTCAATGAGACGCGGCGAGTCCTCGACGTCGTGGCAAGCAACAATCTCAGCAACGAGTTTTTGTCTGCCGTTCGCTCAACGATCATCGATCTCGGCACGACAACCATCGGTCAAGCCGCTGAAAGCGGTCAGCCGCTCCAAGTCTCAGATGTGGCGGAGGCTTACAATCATCCATTCCGTGAGTTTGCGCTAAAGGAGGGATTCCGATCGGTGCTCACGGTTCCTATGAGAGGTGACGGCGTGACGCGGGGAATCGTCCTGCTTCGCCGATCGCCGGGTCAGTTTGACGAACGAGTGACCAATCTTCTTACTGCGCTGGCCAGCCAGTCCAAAGTAGCGATCGAAAATGCGCGACTATTCAGCGAGATCGAGGACAAGGGCAGGCAGATCGAGGCGGCCAATCGCCACAAGTCGGAGTTTCTCGCCAACATGTCGCACGAGCTGCGCACGCCGCTCAACGCGATCATCGGTTTTTCCGAGGTACTACTGGATCCCTCACTGAAGGTTACTGAGGAAGAACAATCGCAGTTTCTGACGGATGTCTTGAGCAGTGGCAGGCACCTACTCGGCTTGATAAATGAAATCCTCGACCTGGCGAAGATCGAAGCGGGAAAGATGGAGCTGCAAATCGAGCCTGCGCTGCTGAGCGACATTTTCGATTCGGTGCAGAATACGATGCGGTCGCTTGCGGCCAAGAAATCGATCGACCTTCGGGTTGAGAGCGTTACTGTGCCGGAGCCGTTTCCCATGGACGGGGCCCGAGTCAAGCAGGTACTTTTGAACCTGGTAGGAAACGCGGTCAAGTTCACACCCGAAGGGGGACGGGTCTGGGTGCGGGCGGACTCTAAGGACGGGGCCGTGTGCGTCGAGGTGGGTGATACGGGACCAGGAATTCCAGCGGAAGATCAAGAAAGGATCTTCCTCGAATTTCAGCAGGCGGGTACTGACGCCGGAAAACCTCAAGGCACCGGCCTGGGGCTTGCGCTAGCGAAGAAGTTCGTGGAGATGCACGGCGGCAAGATTTGGCTGGAAAGCGAACTCGGCAAGGGAAGCCGGTTTTTCTTTAGGCTGCCAATCAACCCTCACCCTGTCCCTCTCCCAAAGGGCGAGGGCATGAACAGAACGAATTTCACGTAAGCATGGCCTGAGCGATCTCGAACGGACGCCAAGAGTTGGGAACGCGTAAAAACTCGGCGCTCGAATTGATGCCATGAACCTGAAAGCGAAAATTATATGGATGCAAAGAAAATATTACTCGTTGAAGATAATCCGGTAAACCGGCGCCTCGCAGTGTTTCTGCTTCGCTCCCAGGCTATCAGGTGCGTGAGGCAACTACCGCGCAGGAGGCTTTCGAGATTCTTGAGAAGGAGCGCCCCGATCTGATTGTGATGGACATTCAGCTTCCTGGAATTGATGGACTTGAAGCTACCAGGAAGTTAAAGGAGCAAACAGCCACCGCTGATATTCCGATAGTGGCCGTGACCTCCTACGCTATGAAAGGTGATCGGGAGAAAGCACTGGCTGCCGGGTGTGCGGGTTACGTGACCAAGCCCATCGACAAAAACACGTTTATCCAAGAAGTCGCCGCACGGCTGGGCAATAAACAATAGCGAAAAGCCTACGTGTTCGTGACGAGCAGGAGCAACGAGCGTGATGTATCAGAAATCCGTTGAATTATTTACCCCTATGCTGAGCGATTTCTTGAATGTCATTCTGAGGCGAAGCCGAAGACTCTAATTTCGAGATCCTTCACTTTGTTCAGGATGACAACCTTTTTTTGAGAAGGATGAACGACCCGGATTTAGTCTGGGAACTTCAGATACAGGCAACACGATCACCAGCTCGTCAATAAAGCAAAAGCGTAAAAGGGAAACGAATCGCTGAAGGACTGCAGTGAGTACGACCGGTGCAAGAGTGCTTATAGTAGACGACGATCCTGCTTCGCGTCGGCTTTTGGAGGTGAGGCTTCGCCCGCTGGAATGCGACGTGGCCACAGCCGGCAACGGCGAACAGGCTCTTATCGCTGTACGGAAGGACGTGCCGGATCTAGTGTCGCTGGACCTGCAGATGCCCCAAATGAGCGGGATCGAAGTGCTCCGCACCCTACGCAAGGAAGGAATCAATGTTCCGATCATAGTCATTACCGCCCATGGTTCTATCGAGACCGCGGTCGAGGCGATGAAGGAGGGAGCCTATGACTTCATCACCAAGCCTGTCGATCCGAATCACTTCGATGTTGTTGTTCGCAAATTACTGGAGAGGGAAGGACTAAAAAAAGAGCTACAGCTTTTCTCCGAAGACGCGGACAAGCGCTATCGTCTGGTTGCCGGCAAGAGCGAGAAAATGAAAGAAGCCGTGGCAACCGCGAGGAAGGCCGCGACAAGCAAGGCCACGGTTCTGCTCCTTGGAGAGAGTGGCACCGGAAAAGAGATTTTTGCTCGGGCCATCCATAGCTGGAGCGAAAGGAACAGCCAGCCTTTCGTCGCCATCAACTGCGTTGGGTTATCCAGAGAACTTCTCGAGAGCGAGCTGTTCGGCCATGAGAAGGGAGCATTCACGGGCGCCGATCAGCTCAAAAAGGGCAAAATGGAGTTGGCCAATGGCGGAACGGTTTTTCTTGACGAAGTGGGCGACGTCTCCCAGGAACTTCAAACCAAGCTCTTGAGATTTCTCCAGGAGCGCGAATTCGATCGCGTCGGCGGCGTCAGGCCGATCCACGTTGATGTGAGGATCATTGCCGCGACAAATCGCGACCTGGATGTCGCCGTTAAAGACGGTCATTTCCGTGAAGACCTCTATCATCGTCTCAACGTTGTGCCGATTACGCTTCCTCCGCTGAGAGAGAGAAAGGACGACATTTCCGTTTTGGCTCTACACTTCCTCCGACGCTATTCAAACGAAACAAAGAAATCGTTCTCTGAGATTTCTCCAGACGCCCTGGAAAGGCTCTGCGCCTACGGCTGGCCGGGCAATGTGCGTGAGCTGGCTAACGTCATCGAACGAGCCGTCGTCTTGGGTCAAGGTCCAAGGATTGATCCCCACGATCTTTCACCCAGGATCGTTGCGGCGCGATCGGAGTCCCGATCCGAACGCATTTCGTATCGCGACGCCATGGATGCTTATCGGAGACAGTTGGTCATGAGCGCGCTGGCCCAGGCTCAGGGAAATCGCGCCGCCGCGGCAAGAGCGCTTGGATTGCACGAAAAATATCTTTTACGGCTTCTAAAATCGCTTAGAATTACTGAGTAGAGAGGTTCAGAGAAAACCCCAACATCTGAAACGTGTCGGTGTGATAACGATCATCGGCCGCTCATCGATCGCCATACGACGATACTGGGAATATTTGGATCGCAACAGTCTGACCGCTCTTTCATGTTTCTTGCCGCGAAATAGGACTTTCGCTTTGCCTGTGATTAAGACGTAAGCGAGCCGACGCCAATCTTCGTTGTAACGATCAATGACCAGGGATACGTTCGGATTTTCTGCGATGTTTCGAAGGCGTTTCAGCTTCATGGGCGCGGTTCGTTTCGGCTTCTCGTCAATGGGCGAGAAAAACTCTTTGCCGTCGAAGACGAAGCAGATAGGAATCACATGAGGCTGACCTTTGGCGTCGGCCGTGGCGAGGTGAGCGAGGCGGGCGGCGCGGATGAAAGCGACGGTTTTTCTCGATAGGGGCATGTGAAAACCGAGGATGGAGAATCGATGATGGACGAAACGGCGACGCGATCCTCTATTTTCGATCTTCTATCCTCGGCTATATCTTAAACTCTCCCACCACGTTGGGGACGAAAACCTCTTCGACTGTGAGGGGTCGCGCCAAGAGGCCTTGCTCGCCCATGTAACGGATCAAGTGCTCCAGTACATGGCGATTCTCTTCGATGCCGTAAGGCCACCAGTCGGAACCAAAGATTTCGCGTAGCTGCTCTCTTTCCCATGGGAGCCAGGGTAGCGTGGAAGCCAGTGTGTTGGAGATATACATATTCTTAATCGCATAATCTTTGGCGTCGCAAAACGCCTTGTAGAGACTTCGAGCGACCCAGGGATTCTTGTCGTAGACCTGTTTATGAATTACCAGGACATGCATAATGGGAAAGATCTTGGTTCGTTTGTAGTATTCAATCTCCACGTCTTTGTAATTCGGAAAAAGCCGCCGGACTTTGGGTGAGCCCTTTATAAAACACGACGGGCTGCGTGCAGAAATCAGAGCGTCGATCTCGCCGCTTTCGAGCATGCCGTTGAGCGTCTTGTCGTCGGGAATGGAGTGCACTTTGATTTCCGGCGGCAGATCGAGTTTGACCCGCTCTTTTCGGCCGGGATCTTCCTGCCCGCCAACAAGCCACTCCATATCGCCGGCGCGCACACCGTAATCATCATTCAAAAAGCCGCGAATCCAAACCGCTGCCGTGATCGAATATTCAGGCGCGCCGACTCGTTTGCCTTTGAAATCGGCCGGGCTTTTAATGCCTGATTCCGTGTTGATGAAAATGCAAGAGTGGCGAAAAAAGCGCGATGGAAAAACCGGAATCGCGACGAAGGGAGACTGGCCGCGGCTGCTCATGGTGATGTGATTCGACAGCGACATCTCGGAAGCATCGAATTCCTGATGATGTCCCATGCGCCAGAAAATTTCTTCCGCTTGCAGGGGAATGTAAGTCAGGCGAATTCCCTCCGCCTGAACCGCGCCGGTTTGCAGGGCGTGGGTGCGATCGTAATCGCCGCACGCGACAGTCAAAGACAGTTTTTCCATTGCAAACTCTCCCGTTCTTTCTATCGCGCTAAGACGCCAAGACCGCAAAGAAGTCTTTATTTTACTTCTTCCTTAGCGTTCTTTGCGACTTTGCGCGAGAATACCTTTTCGCTTACTCGGATTCCCAGCGCGAATAGTGTTGAGCGATGGCAATCAAGATGACCGAAATAACCGAAATGACCAGGCCGATGGCCGCCACCCGGCCACGCATGCCATCGAGGTAAAGGAAGTAGAGCAAGGGTCCCAGAGGTTCCGAGCCA
>Ga0209160_1005044_pt1 | contig 10481 bp, 10 predicted proteins | sample GraSoiAngelo_153_FD_186167 | JGI IMG/M metagenome (GOLD analysis project Ga0209160, IMG submission 186167) | Grasslands soil microbial communities from the Angelo Coastal Reserve, California, USA - 14_1009_12_40cm (SPAdes) (version 2) | ecosystem: Environmental > Terrestrial > Soil > Grasslands ... | reverse complement strand
TAGTCGTCGTTCCATAGTACGACACGACTACTTGGTGTAACTCGACGCTCCAACCGGGAGCAGGGGACTCAGGGGGTCGCGGGTGCAACCGGTCCGCGTCTTCAAGTATCCCTGGTATCCGCAGGCGCAGGATTCGGTGGTCCGACCCTGGCGATCGGTGCCGAAGTGGAGGGGCTGGTCGCACCCCAGACAGCGGGGTGCGCCGCCGTCCATCACCATCCCGGCGCGCGCCTGTTTCAGCCGAGCCCGGTTCACTTGTGCCGGAACGTGATGCGCCCGCGAGTGAGGTCATACGGGGACACGGCAAGTGTGACCCGGTCGCCGGCGAGCACGCGGATGCGGAACCGCCGCATCTTGCCCGCAATGGTGGCGAGCACGTAGTGGCCGTTCGGCAAATGGACCCGAAAGGTGGTATTGGGCAGCACGGCCTCCACCACGCCGTCGATCTCGATCGCTTCTTCCTTGGCCATCAGGACTCCGTCCGCGAAGGACTTCGGGGGTCACGACTTTCCTGGGACTCGAGCTCGTTGAGCGCCGACCCTACGGCGGCCGCGCGGACCCGCTCCGCGCTGCGGTACACGTGCTGGACGCTGCTGCCCCGCACCACCCGGTATTCGCGCGCGCCCAGCCCGGTGCGCTGGGCGTACTCGCGCACGTCCCAGTGCTCCTTCCCCGGGCACTTGACGTAGCACTCCGCCGTGTGGGACAGCTCCTCGTCCGTGAGCACCTCGCCCTGCAGTCCCAGGAGGACGCGCAGTCGACTCTGAAAGTCGTCGGGCTCGGTGATCACGTCACCCTCACAATCCGTCTACGCGGCGCGAAAATGGAGCGGGTCCCTGAGGTTCTGCAGTTCCCGATAATAGTACAGGGGCGTCGGCCGCTTGCCTTTGAACCTCAGCTGCTTGAGAAACGCCACTTCCTCCGCCGTCGCGGTGCCGCTGAGGGACGGATCCTGAAGGAACCCCTTGAACCCGGGCTCTTCGACGAATTGCTGTTCCGATGCCAGCTCGATAAACTCAAACTTCTTCACGTTTCCGGAGACCAGTCTGTCGTTCAAGACGATTTCCAAGGCAAACGTGGCGAGGTCGATGTCCCAGGATGCAATCAGCGGATCCAAGAACGAGACGCAGTTTTCAACGGATACGTGGAAGATGTCGGTATCGAGGAACTCGAGAACGATGACGCGCATCTCCTCGTAGCTGCGGCCGCCCAGCTCCGCCACCGCCCGCAGCCACGATTCGTTCTCCAATTCTTGTTGGGCCAGTCCCTTGACCACGTCCAGCAGCTTCTGGGTGACCAGGCGTTCCAGCTCTCCGAAGGGCTGCTTCTCGAAGACCGCGCCTACCTGTCTTGCCGTGTCGGGCTTGCATTTCCGGAGGATCAGGTCGCGAACTTCCCGAAACAACGGCGTGGGCTCGTCCCCCAGTTCTCGCTTCAGTTGCTCCTTGCGCTGGTGGTCCGCCAGCCTCGCCAGTTCCCCGTTGGGAAGCTTCAAGAACTTGTCCATCTTGTCGTAGATGTCGGTGCGGTTCGGCGCGGGGGGCGCTCGCTTCCCCGTGAGCAACTGGGAGATGTAGGACTCGGTCACCTGGGCGGCCTGGGCGAGATCGCGCTGCTCCAGCCCGAATTCCTCCAGCCGGCGGCGGATCACGAACGAGACATCCACGGGATTCCTCCTTGGCAGACCTGTGCCTTGACCAATAGAAGTTAACTAGCGCTCGCTATTTTGCCAAGGTTGGTGCTGTACTTGACATGTATAGTACATCACCAGTTGGGAACCACCGGGGCTCGGGCATGGTTACTGTGCTCGTTACGGTCCAGTAGCTTGGGGAGGCGCCATGTCGATCCGGCCAATCAAGTCGATCATCCAGTCGCAGCCTACCATCGAGGGTGCAGGTGTGAAGCTGCGCCGGGCGTTCGGCTTCGGGAACACCGGAGAGTTCGATCCCTTCCTCCTGTTGGACGACTTCCGTAACGACAACCCGCAGGACTTCCGCGCGGGATTCCCGTGGCACCCCCATCGCGGGATCGAAACCATCACCTACGTCCTCAGCGGGGCCGTGCAGCACGGCGACAGCCTGGGAAACCGCGGCACGCTCGGCGCCGGGGACGTGCAGTGGATGACGGCCGGGAGCGGCATCCTCCATCAGGAGATGCCGCAGGGCGACGAGCGCGGCCGGATGCACGGATTCCAGCTGTGGGCGAACCTGCCCGCATCGCTCAAGATGACCGATCCCCGGTACCAGGACATCCTGGCGCGGGACATCCCGGAAGTCGTGGACGACGACGGGACGCGCGTGCGCGTCATCTGCGGCAGCTTCTGGGGCAAGACCGGTCCCGTCGAGGGCGTCGCCGCCGACCCGCGCTACCTCGACGTGTGGGTTCCACCGCGGGTACGCAGGACTCTGCCCGCCGAGTCGTCGCGCCACGCCTTCGCTTACGTCTTCGAGGGGAGCGGGAGCTTCCGTGACGCGTCGGCGCCCCGTGCGGTCCGCACCGAATGGGTGGGCGACGCCAGCGGGACTCCGGAGCTCACGGGTAATCGCTCCCTCGTGCTCTTCGACTCGGGCGACGAGATCACCATCCAGGCGGGCGACGCCGGGATTCGGTTCCTCCTCGTTTCAGGCCGCCCGATCGCGGAGCCCGTCGCCTGGCGCGGGCCGATCGTGATGAACACCGAGGCGGAGCTGCGGCGCGCCTACGCCGAGCTGCAGGACGGCTCGTTCATCAAGCACCGCTGATCGACACACCGACTACAGACCGAGAGGAGTGCGAGCAATGACCGGTACGACCTATGAGACGATGAATGACCTTCCCGAATCCGCGCGCGCGCAGCTGATCAACCTGCTCAACCAGCGGCTGGCCGACGCGATCGATCTGCAGACGCAGGCGAAGCAGGCGCATTGGAACGTAAAGGGCCCTCAGTTCATCGCGCTGCACAAGCTGTTCGACGAGATCGACGAAGCGGTGGAGGAGTACGTGGATCTGCTCGCCGAGCGCGTGGTGCAGCTCGGCGGGATCGCGGAAGGCACGGCGCGGATCGCGGCCGAGCGCTCCGAGTTGCCGGAGTACCCGCCGACGATCTCGACCGGCGAGGAGCACGTGTGGGCGGTGTCGAACGCGCTCGCGAGCTTCGGCACGCGCATGCGGCGGGCGATCGACGAGACGGACGACCTCGACGACCGCGACAGCGCGGACATCTGCACCGAGATCTCGCGCGGCGTGGACAAGTGGCTGTGGTTCGTGGAAGCGCACGCCGAGGGGGCGAAGGTCAAGCCTTAGCGCAGCTGGTCCTTCACCGGCAACTTGCGGATCCGCTTGCCGGTCGCCTCGAAGATCGCGTTGGCTACGGCGGGCATCACGGCCGACGTACCCGGCTCGCCGACGCCGCCCGGCGGCTCGCTGCTCTTGACCAGATGCACGTCGATGACAGGAGCCTCGTTGATTCGCAGCATCCGGTAGTTGTTGAAGTTGGACTGCTCGACGCGGCCGTCCTTGATCGTGATCTCGCCGAACAGGGCGGCCGTGATACCGAAGATGATGCCGCTCTCCATCTGCGCCTTCACCGTGTCCGGGTTCACGATCGTGCCGCAATCCACCGCGCACACCACGCGGTGGACGCGCACGTCGCCCCTCTTCGAGACCGAGACTTCGGCGACCTGGGCGATGTAGCTCCCGAACGCGTGCAGTAACGAGACTCCGCGCCCGTGCCCCGCCGGCAGCGGCTGACCCCAGCCGGCCTGCTGCGCCGCCAGCTCGAGCACGCCCCGGGCGCGCGCCGACTTGTCCAGGAGCGCGAGCCGGTATTCGACGGGGTCCCGCCTTGCCGCCCTAGCGACCTCGTCCAGGAAGCTCTCGACTACGAAGATGTTGTGCGTGGGTCCTACGCCGCGCCAGAACGCGGTCGGCACCCCGGGCGGCTCCTGACGAACGTACTCCACGCGGATGTTGGGAAGCGCGTAGGGCGGCTCCGCCGCGCCTTCCACGGCATCGACGTCCAGCCCCTTGACCATCGCCACGAGCTGACGCAGGCCGGCCGCCCGCATCACTCGCAGCGTCTTGGGGAACAGCTGGTTGATCACCCGGCCCATGATCGAGGAACCCGCGATCCGGTGGGTCCAGGCGATGGGCATCCCGTGCTCGTCCAGACCGGCGGCGATCCGGTCGTAGTAGTACGGCCGGTACATGTCGTGCTGGATGTCTTCTTCGCGGGTCCACACCACCTTCACGGGGCTCGCGACCTGCTGCGCGATCTGCACCGCCCGCATCACGAAATCCACCTCCAGGCGCCGTCCGAAGCCTCCGCCCAGGAGATGGTTGTGCACGCGGACTTTGTCGCGTGGCAGACCGGTCAGCTTCGCGGCCGCCGTCTGGGTGAACGTCGGCACCTGCGTCCCCACCCAGACATCGCAGCCGTCCGGGCGCACGTGGACGGTGCAGTTCACCGGCTCCATGGTGGCGTGCGCGAGGAACGGCACCTCGTAGACCGCCTCGACCTTGCGGGCGGCGCCCGCCATGGCCTTGGGAGCATCGCCCTCGTTGCGCGCCACGACGCCCGGCTTCTCCGACGCCGCTGCCAGCTGCTGCACGATGTCCGCGGTGCTGAGCTTCGCGTTCGGCCCCTCGTCCCACCGGATGTCGAGCGCAGCGAGGCCCTGTTTGGCCGCCCACATGTGGTCGGCGACCACGGCCACCGCGTCGTCGAGACGCACCACCTGCTGCACGCCCTTGATCCCCTTCGCCTTGGCATCGTCGACCGAGGCGAGCTTGCCGCCGAACACCGGACAGGCCGCCACCGTGGCGACCTTCATGCCGGGGACCGTGACGTCGATGCCGAACGGCGCCGTGCCGTTGACCTTGTCAGGGGCGTCGAGCCGCTTCGCGGGCGTGCCGATCAGCTTGAAGTCCTTTGGGTCCTTGAGCGTCACCTGGCGCGGCACCGGCAGTGCGGCCGCCGTGGCGACCAGGGCGCCGTAACTGAGGCTGCGGCCGGTCGGACCATGGATCACCTGGCCCCGCGCGGCATGGCAGGAGCTGGGGTCGACCTTCCACGTCTCCGCCGCGGCGGCCACGAGCAGGGCGCGCGCCGTGGCGCCGGCGCGGCGCAGCGGCTCCCAGTTGCCGCGCACCGACGTCGAGCCTCCCGTCTCCTGCACGCCGAAGAGGGGTTCGGCGTACCGCGCGTCGTCGGCGGGCGCATGCTCGAGATGGACCTGGCTCAGCTCCACTTCCAGCTCCTCGGCGAGCAGCATCGGCATGGATGTGTAGGTACCCTGTCCCATTTCCACCTTGTGCATGATGAGCGTCACGCGCCCGTCGCGATCGATCCGGACGAACGCGTTGGGCGCAAACAGGTCGCTCTGCTTAAGGGAGGGCAGGGTGAAGCCCAGCAGCAGGCCGCCTCCGACAGCGGCGCTGGTCTCGAGGAACGTCCGGCGGGAGACGAGGTGCATGGTCAGGGCCCCTTGGATAGCGCGGCCTGTTTGATCGCGGCGCGGATGCGTGGGTAGGTGCCGCAGCGGCAGATGTTACCCGCCATCGCCGCGTCGATGTCGGCGTCCGTGGGGTGCGGCTTGGTCGCGAGCAGGGCGGCGGCGGCCATGATCTGGCCGGACTGGCAGTAGCCGCACTGGACGACCTCGAGATCGAGCCAGGCCTGCTGCACCTTGCGGCCGGTCGGCGCTTCGCCGACGGCCTCGATGGTGGTGATCGTCTTGCCGACGACCGCGGCCACCGGCGTGACGCAGGAGCGGATCGGCCGGCCATCCAGATGCACCGTGCACGCTCCGCACAGCGCCACGCCGCAGCCGAACTTGGTGCCGGTCAGTCCGATGACGTCGCGCAGCACCCAGAGCAGGGGCATGTCCGGCGGCACGTCCACCGTGTGCGCTTTGCCGTTGACGCGCAGTGTCACCACGCTCGGTCAGGCCTCCCCCTTGCGCCGTCTCTTCTCCTTCTCCGGCTGCTGCTTCCCGCCGGCGGCCACCACGCGGTCGCGCCCCGCGCCCTTCGCCTCGTACAGCGCGGCGTCAGCGCTCGCGATGAGCGTCTCCGGTGTGTCGCCGTGGCTCGGACACTCCGCCACGCCGACGCTCAGCGTCATGTTCCCGCCGGCGAACTCCTCGCTCGCCACGCGGGCGCGGATGCGCTCGGCCACGAGGGCGGCCGTCGCGACCGTCGTCTCGAGCAGCACGATCAGGAACTCCTCTCCCCCGTACCGCGCCACGCAGTCCACCGCGCGCGTCTGTTTCCGCAGGATGTCCGCGATCTTGGTGAGGGCCGCGTCCCCCGCAGGGTGGCCCTGCGTGTCGTTGTATTGCTTGAAGTGATCGACGTCCGCCAACAGCACCGAGAACGGGCGCCGCAGTCGCCGTGACCGCTGTGCCTCGCTCGTCAGCGTCCCCATCAGGTAGCGCCGGTTGTAGAGGCCGGTGAGGGCGTCCGTGACGGAGAGCCGCTCCAGCTCCGCCTGGCTCTCCCGCTCCCGCAGGCGGGCCACCAGGGTGTTGAACACGTGCGTCAAGTACCCTATCTCTCCGGCCCCGCCCGCCGGGAGATCGACCGAGAGATCTCCGCCGGCCACCTTCGTCGCGGCCGCGGTGAGGCGCTCGAGCGGGCGCACGATGACCCGTCCCAGGACGTAGGCCATCAGCCCGACTGCCGCGAGCAGCGCCGCGATCATCAATGCGGTGCTGTTCCACAGCCGGCTGACCTCGCGGAGCGCTGCGGCCTGGGGCAGCTCGGCCACCGCCGCCCAGCCGAGCCGGGGCACCCGCCGGAGGGCCCCGATGACGTCCCGTCCCTCGGCTCGCCTGTACACCACGGTCTGGCCTTCCCTATCCAGGAGCACACGCGTCGTCGTCTCCGGAAGTCTCGTCCGCATCAGATCCGCGGTGCTGACGCGGGCCCTGATGATCAGCTTACCCTGGTCCGTCATCAGATAGACGTCCCGCGGCTCGTCTGGGGCGAGCCGCTGCAGCAGCTCGGCGACCGCGTGCAGATTGAGTTTTGCGGTGAAGGCGCCGAGGAACCGGCCATCCGCCTGGCGGATCGGTACGGCCAACACGATCGCGGCCTTGCCGAGCGCCGCGTCCCAATACGCATCCCCCACGAGCGCGTCGCCCGTTCGCAAACGGTTCAGCCCGTCCGGGGGGAGCCGCACGCCACCCGCACGGCCGCTGCTGCTCGTGACCACCCGCCCGCCCGCGTCGATGACCAGCAGCGCCTCGTCGTCCGGCAAGCGCTGGCGGACCGAGTTGAGATAGTCGCGGAGACGGCCGAGCGCCTGGACTTCTTCTCTACCCTGGATCTTGGCGAGGTTCTCGGCGATGACGTAGGAGCTCGCCGCCGCTCGCAGCTCGTCCAGTCGCTCGTTGAGCCACAGGTCCAGCTCCCGGGCCGCCTCGGAGCTGGCGCTGCGCAGCTCGGCGGCGATCTGCTCGGTGAGCAGCTGCCGGTTCTGCCGGTAAGACACCAGGCTCGTCACGAGCGTCGGAATCAGCGTCGCCAGCACCGCGAACACCAGGATGTTGCTCCTGATGCTGCCGAGGTGCAGCGCGCGCAGCTGGCGCGAAAGGATTTCTTCCCACTTGCTCACGGGCGGTGTCCTGGAGGAATACAGCAAGATTCACTTTCGGACAACGCACGCAAGTCAGGTCGCTCCGGGTGAGCCTCCAGCCTCCCTACGCCAGCACGTTTCCGAGCGCAGCGAGCCGCCGCCCTAGCCGACCGCGGATGGCCGCGTGACATTGGGGCCCCCTTCGGACAATGCCCGCAAGCCAGGTCGCTCCGGGGTGGGCCGCCCAGTAGTCCTTCGTGCGGGTTGCCGTCGCCCTAGCCGACCGCGGATGGTCGCGTGACATTGGGGCCCCGTGGCCGCAAACTCCCTCCTCCGGTTCGGCGGGCGGCGCTGGACCGCCGGCACGCTTGCTCTCGCGGCGGGCGTGTGCGCGGTCGCGGTGGTAATCGCCATCGAGCGCGGAAACCGGGAAGGAGTGGGCGGCGACTTCCACGTCTTCTGGCAGGCGGGGCGCAACTTCGCGACCGGCGCTCCGCTGTACCACGGCGATCTTCCGGGGGCGCGCAGGTTCATCTACCCGCCGTTCGCCGCGATGGTCTTCCGGGTTCTCGCCATCTTCCCGCTGCGGCTCGCCGCGGTGGTCTTCTCCTTCATCAATCTCGTGTTGCTCGGCGTCGCCACCTATCTGACGAAGAGCATCGTCGCGCGGACGCCCCCTGGTCAGACCGTGGAGGCGCTGCCGCTCGTCCTCGCCGTGGTGCTGTCCTTGGTGTTCCACCTCGAGAATCTCAACCACGTGCAGGTCAACGAGGTGATCTTCGTGCTGATCCTGCTGGGCATCGACGCGCACCTGCGCGCGCTCGACGTCCGCGCCGCCGGCTACTTCGTGGCCGCGACCGCCCTCAAGATCACCCCGGTGTTCTTCGTGATCTGGCTGATCCTGCGGGGACGGCGTCGCGCCGCGTTGGCGGTTCCGCCCCTGGCGATCGCCTGCGTGGTCGCGCCGCTCCTCATGCGCGGGCCCGCGACCGGCGCCGCCGAGCTGGCCGAGTACTACCACTCGTTCCTCGAAGGATTCGAGCATGGGCAGGTGTTGACGGACCAGAGGGTCCAGAACCTGGGCGCTCTGGTCTACCGGATGATGCGACCAGCGGAAACGCCCGAGCACTTGCAGTACGGCTACCTCCCGGCATCCGAGCGGGCCACCGCGCTGACCTATGAGACCGGCGCCGCGTCCCTGCTGCTTGTCTTCCTCCTCAACCTCGGTCTCCTGCGAGCACGTGGCGCGGCCCCGTCCGCCCTCGAGCTCAGCACGGTGTTCCTGATCAGCCATCTGCTCTCACCCATCACCTGGAAGGCTCACCTCGTGACGCTGCTGTTCGTGTTCTACACGTTCCTGCGGCTCCGCCCGGCCGGTCTGCCCGCGCCGCTGCGGGTCGTATTGATCGGTCTGTGGGCCTTGATCGCGGTGAGCGGCCTGAGCGGGAGAGACCTCGTCGGCAGGGACGCCTATTACTACCTCGGGGGCTACAGCGTCGTCGTGTGGACGATGTTGCTCCTGTTCGTCGCCGCAGTCGTCCTGGCGCAGCGCGAGGCGTCCGCGCTCCGACCGGCCGTGGTGCCCGCCGATCTGAGGCTGCGCTAGCTGGCGGGACGTTGCTGCAGCAGGTCGCGAACCGCTGCGAGCAGCTCGGTCATTTCAAACGGCTTCCACAGCGTCCGCGACGCACCGAACACCGTGGCGTCTTTGAGCAAGTCGATCTTGCCGCTGCGGCCGCCGCCAGACATGGCGACGATCTTCGCCTGGGGCGATGTGGCTCGCAAATCCCGGATCAGCTCGAGTCCGTCCCGCTCGGGCATGAAGATGTCCACGATCACCACGTCGGCGCCTTGTTCTTGGTGCAGCCGGAGGCCGGCGGCACCGTCGCCTGCCTCCAGCACGTCGTAGCCGGCGCGCTCCAAGATGCGCCGCACGGCGCTCCGGAGCGTCGCGTCATCGTCGATCACCAGGATTCGGGCCACGGGGACTGTGATCGTCCAGCTCAGTCGTGTGGTCTCAGATCTCGCCCCGCCGCGCGAACTGGGCGATGTGCTCGCCCGCACGGTAGGCCAGGGCCTGGATCGTCGCGGTGGGCTGGCCCCGGCCGCCCGTGACGAGGCTCGAGCCGTCGCAGATGAAGAGGTTCCGCACGTCGTGCGTGCGGTGGTAGCGGTCCACCACCGACGTGCGCGGGTCGTCGCCCATGCGGCACGTGCCCAGGAGGTGGGCCGCGAGGTTCGTCTCCTGCACCGGCTGGCGCCACGTGCGCCGCGCGCCCGCGGCCTCGAGCACCTCCACGGCGCGGTCCTGCAGGAAGCGCATCATCGCCACGTCGTCAGCATGGTCCCGGTAGGTGACCCGCATCGCGGGCAGCCCCCACGCGTCCTTCATCTCGGGATCGAGCGAGATGCTGTTGGTCTCGAGCGGCAGCGACGTGGAGTGGCCGTCCGCGTTCATGGTGCGCGTGTAGTAGTCCCGCAGGAGGCGCTTGTATCCCGCGCCCCACGAAGGCGCGTCGTGCGGCAGCCCGCCCAAGGCGAAGATCGTCGGGTACACGAAGGCGCGCGCGTCGAGCGCGCCGCCGCCGTAGAACCCGCGGCGCGGGTCGCTCTCGTAGAAGTCGTACAGCACCCGCGTCGTCATCACGCTCTTGTACTCGTTCAGCGGGCGCTCGAACACGCCGCTCGAGCTCGAGTAGCCGTTGAACATCAGGTACTTACCCACCACGCCGCTCGAGTTCGCCAGGCCGTTCGGGAAGTGGCTCGACGCCGACAAGAGGAGCAGCCGCGGCGTCTCCGAGCCGTTGCAGCACAGCACGACGGCCCGGGCGCGCTGGAACTGCTCCTTCTTGTCCCCGTCGAAGTACGTCGCGCCGGTCACGCGGCCCTTGTTGTCGACCTCGATCCTCCGCACGTAGCTGTT
>Ga0209160_1005043_pt1 | contig 10481 bp, 8 predicted proteins | sample GraSoiAngelo_153_FD_186167 | JGI IMG/M metagenome (GOLD analysis project Ga0209160, IMG submission 186167) | Grasslands soil microbial communities from the Angelo Coastal Reserve, California, USA - 14_1009_12_40cm (SPAdes) (version 2) | ecosystem: Environmental > Terrestrial > Soil > Grasslands ... | reverse complement strand
GGAAATCCAGTTAGCTCGGAAATGTCTTTGACAGAGATTCCCGAGTCCCGCAGCATCTTGGCTGTGCCGCCAGTCGAAATTAATTCCACGCCCATGCCGGCGAGCTTTTGGGCGAAATCAACCAGACCGGTTTTATCGGTGACGCTAAGGATGGCGCGACGAATGGGGGCTCGGGCGTCTGACGACATTGATGGCCTCGAATGCGGGAATGACAGGGGAAAATTTTACCAGTAGAAGCGGCCGCCGTGTGGGCCGGAGAATTGAGGAGCGGCGATGTGGGAGATATTAGTGGTTTTAGGGAACAGGCACGAACGCCAGGTTGCTAAGTCTTTGCCTTGGCCTTCAGCTTTACATGCCCGCCATGCATTTCGACGCTGTATTCAACCGCTTGGCAGCCATACTGCTTGCGAATCTGGGCGGTTTTCTTCTGCACAAACGACGTGAAGCTATCGAGAGTTCCCGAGACGCTCTCGCCAGCCTTCTTCTTTGCTTCCATCAGTGCCCGATAAAGCTTGAGTACCTGCTCGTGCTCGGCGCCCACGTCGGAGCACTGCACCGTAAACGGTCTCTCTTCAATGGCTGGTGCGGCGGCCGCTGCGGTTCCACCCGCCTGCCCGACTCCGTAAACTTTGTGCTCGGGTTCATGTTCCCCCTCGCGCACGCCCTGGATCGAAAGCAGTGCATCCTGCGGCCGTCGGTAGCCCTCTTCGCGAATTCGGCTTTTCTTGCGCCACAGATCGCTATAAATAGCATAACGCTGAGCCATTTCGTTGTAGCGAAAACGCTGAGTGAAACTCATGCGGCTGCCATCACTGAATTTGCGGAGCAAACTGAGAACCTTCCACTCGATGTCCGAGGGCGGCTTCTTGCTTGGATTGCTAAAGTAAATCTCGTACTCGATCTTCAATCGTCGCAGGTTCGAGTCGAGAAGGTTTAGTTCTTCGTCGATGGTCACCTAGACTTCTCCAGCCGTTAGTTTAGGGATTTGGGGCGAGGGCGACGAGGTGTCCGTTGGCCACAGGATGGATGGAACGAAAGTACCCAAAACAGCCGTCAGCAATCAGCCTTCAGCCGTCAGTTTTCAGTCGCCCGCGAAACTCGGCAGGATGCAAGGGAAACGTGGCCTTCGGCAGAGTTTGGGACCAAACGTCAAAAACTCAGAGCTGAAAGCTGAGGGCTGAGAGTCTACCTTCCCGCATTCGCGGCCATCTTCTTCACCATGGCCAACACCAGCTTGCGGTCGCTATCGTTCAGGCTGACGGCGTAGCGGCGGATTTGGCTGAGGAAGCGGACTTCATCATCCGAAAGTTGCGGCAAGCCTTTGGAGCCATTGGTGTGCCCGGAGTCGGAGAAGAACTGCGACAGGGGAAGCTCCATCGCCCCTGCGATTTTAGCTAGGGTATCGAGAGACGGAATAGTGTGACCGTTCTCTACTCGCGAAAGGTAGCAGCGCAGCAGGCCAGTGCGCTTTTCGATATCACCCTGCGACATGCCTTTTTGCAGTCTGTAGCTTCGGATGGTCTCGCCGATATTCATAGATAATGCAGCCAACGGACGCTCCTGAGGATGGCTGCATAGTAACCAGAGTAGTACCGTCTGGCAAGTAGAATTTCACTGCACAAAAATTGGGCAGTAGCGCCCCCAGTTAATCGCCGCCCGGCAATCGAGAATCGCTGTCCGCCGGGCATGATCGCTTCTGTTATCTCTGCTGGTGCCCCGCTCTCCCGAATTGTTTGGCCTCCGCCGCCCTTCGAGCATAATCATCGCAGTTCATCCCATACACGGTTGGGGGGACCGTGCCGGTTCAGCGTGCCTTCATTCTGGTGTCGATCGCGCCGCCCTGGCTATTACGGCAGCTATTCATGGCAGGACAAATCATCCCGCGATCATTGTTGTCGCTTCCGACGAAGCTTTGGTCGAAAAAGTTGAGTCCACGCCCGGCACCGTCGGTCTGGTGGACGTTTATTCGATTACTGGAGGAGTAAATGTGCTGCGCGCTTCCGGCAAGCTGCCGCTTGAGCCCGGCTATCCGCTGCACGGGAATTGATCATCCGTTTTGTGCCCGCGTTCATCTGTCATCCAGGCAAGCCGCAAGGAAGGGACAAGCGTGAGCGGCACTGGGCCCAACCCTACGCCACAATCTGGAACTTCGCGCCGTTTCCCACGTTATCCATTGGACGTCCGGCTCTCGGTAAATGTCTTCCGGCCTTCCGCCAATCTTTCGCTGTGGGGACGTTCAAGCGAGATTGGAGAAGACGGCATCGGTGCAACTCTCACCGGCGAATTGCAAATTGGCGAAGTCGTCTCCATGGAACTTTCATTGCCTATGGCGGCCTATCCCATTAAGTTACGTGCTCTGGTGCGTTATCGTGATGGCCTGCGCCACGGTTTCGAATTTCTCGCCGTCGGTGCGGAACAGCGCAAAGCCATCCGCCGGGTTTGTGAAATGCTCGCCGCCGGAACCTGAACTTTGTCCTCTCACTCTCCTGCAATTACCTTTGTAACTTTCGAGTCATAAGCAGCCGTTCTACCATCCCGAAGTCGAGCTCTGGGACCGAATCGGGAGGATTAATGGGTGAGAAAATCACCCGGCCGGCGAACTCCGCCGAAGTGTCGCGGGCCAAGCATCTTAAGGAAGCGCTGCATCGCGGCGTTCCTACACTTTCCCGGACGGGCGAACAGCCAGCAGCCCCTACGCCGGTCCCCGGTCCTGCCCTGGACGATCCCGCAATCCAAAGAGCCTATCTCGAAGAGTTGGTCGAGTGCGCGCCCGAGGCCATCAGCATTCTCGACGATCAGTATCGTATTGTGCGCATTAATGGCGAGTTCACCCGTATGTTTGGCTTCTCTCCCGAAGAAGCGATCGGCCGACGCATTGATTCACTGATCGTGCCGCCGGACCGCAGCTCGGAGACGCATTGGATTGGCGATGCCCTAAGACAAGGACAAAAGGTAAGTCTCGAGACCAAACGGCAGCGCAAAGGTGGCACTCTGGTTGATGTATTTGTCTCAGGTGCGCCAGTGATTGTCGCAGGTCAGCAAGTCGCCGCCTATGTTTTATACCGCGACATCACAGATCAAAAGCGGGCGGAGTCGCTCAGTTCGGCGCTCTATCGCATCGCCGAAAAAACCACTTCAGCCGAAGACCTGAACCAATTCTATGGCTCGATTCACGCTACCGTCTCTGAGTTGATGTATGCGCGAAATTTCTACATCGCGTTGTACGATCCGGTGACTCAACTCCTTAGCTTTCCCTACTTCGTCGACGAAGCAGATCCGCGGCCAGAGCCCAAAAAGCTCGGCCGCGGTCTCACTGAATACGTCCTCCGCACCGGCGAACCTTTGCTTTGTACTCCGGAGGTGTTTGACTCGCTGGTCAAGCAAGGTGAGGTCGAATTGATTGGTGCGCCCTCTCTGGATTGGATGGGCGTGCCCCTCAAAGCTGCCAACAGGGTTTTCGGAGTTCTGGTTGTTCAGAGCTACACCGCGAATGTCCGCTATGGTGAGAAGGATCGCGACATACTGACGTTCGTCTCTCAGCAGCTCGCCAGCGCGGTCGAGCACAAGCGGCACGAGGAAGCGCTGCGCCGCTCAGAAGCGCGCTACCGCTCTCTGGTGCAGTCCGCTGTATACGGAATCTACCGCTCGAGCATGGAAGGCAGATTCCTCGACGTGAATCCGGCGCTCATTGCCATGCTGGGCTACAGCTCAATCGAAGAAGTCCTGTCGCTGGACCCCAAGGTTGACGTATTTGCCGATCCGGAGGAGTATTCACGTCTGATAAATGAATTTCGCCGTGGCGCACGGCTGGAGAACGTCGAGGTCCGCTGGAAGCGCAAGAACGGCAATGCCATCACGGTCCGGCTGAGTGGTCGAGCCGTCACCAGCCCCGAAGTTGCTGAGCAGGTTCTGGAAGTGATTGCCGAAGATGTCACCGAGCGCCGCGTACTGGAAGATCAGTTCCGCCAGGCGCAGAAAATGGAGGCCGTGGGACGGCTCGCTGGCGGTGTGGCTCATGATTTCAACAATCTTCTGATGGTGATCAGCGGTTATACCGAAGTTCTCCTCGAGAACACAGGTCGTAACAATCCCATGCACCCGAAAATCGCGGCCATCCAACAGGCAGCCGAGCGCGCGACCACCCTCACTCGTCAACTGCTCGCCTTCAGCCGCAAGCAACTTCTCGAGCTCAAAGTCGTGGATCTGAACACGATTATCCGGGATATGGAGCGGCTGCTGCGCCCGCTGATCGGGGAGAACATCGAGCTGCAAACTCGTTTGGCAAACGACTTGGGTCGAACACGCGCTGATGCCGGCCAGATCGAGCAGGTCGTTATGAACCTGGCCGTAAATTCAAAAGACGCGATGCCTAGCGGCGGTAAGATCACCATTCAGAGCAGCAATGTGCATTTGGGAGATGACCTCCGGCGCCTCTACAACTACATTCAACCCGGCCCATACGTAATGCTGTCCATCGCCGATACAGGTCATGGCATGGATCGCGAAACCCAGTGCCGAATATTTGAACCTTTCTTCACCACGAAAGAAAAAGGTAAGGGTACGGGCCTTGGTCTTTCTACCGTCTATGGCATCATCAAGCAAAGCGGCGGTTATGTTTTCGCGCAGAGCGAAGTAGGGAGCGGGACGACTTTCCGCATCTATCTGCCCAGGGTAGAGGATTCTGCAGAACCATGCTCCGTGCCAGCCTCGCAAGCTGCCGGTGGCGGTTCGGAGACGGTTCTTCTCGTTGAAGATGAAGAATCGGTGCGCCAATTGGTTCGAGAAACTCTGCAATCCAAGGGTTACAAGGTCCTGGAAGCAGAAAATGGCGAGGCGGCGTTGCGTATCGCTAGCGCGCACCTGGGTTCGATTGACATGCTCATCACCGACGTTGTAATGCCCGGCATGAGCGGCCGCGAGCTCTCGAAAAAGCTTGACGAGGCACGTCCGAAAACCAAAGTGCTTTATCTCTCCGGCTACACCGAAGATGCCATCATGCAACAGGGCGTCTTCGAAGCCGGCACGGCCTTCCTGCAAAAGCCTTTCACGCTACAGATGCTCTCCCGCAAGGTACGTGACGTCTTGCGCGGCTCGCGCGGATAATCTCTTTCTAATCAACAACCCTCAAAGCTTTGGAGTGTCATCCACTCGGCTGTGCAACTTTTTCGTCCATTGTGCGTCCTATCTTGTGGGACCCATTGGAAATCCATTCGTGTGACTTAGCCGTAAACTAAACGGGAATCTTTCGATGCTGATCAAAAAGGCCGCAGATATTCGCTCATCTGAAATAACTTCCAAGAGCCTGTATTTAAACCGGCGCAAGTTCCTGGCCGGCACAGCGATTGCAGGCGCGGCGGCATTGGGCGGCTCAGCAATTAGCAGATTATTCTCCCCATCGACGATCGCCCAAGCAAATGCCAAAATCGACGGTATTCAGAAGAACAGCTTCTCGACGGCTGAGAAGATCACTCCTTTCAAAGATGTCACTAATTACAACAATTATTACGAGTTTTCGACCGATAAATACGAGCCCGCCGGGCTTGCGAAAGACTTTAGGACTCGTCCATGGACCGTTACCATTGACGGTCTCGTAAAAAAGAAGCAAGTGCTGGACGTTGACAGCATCATCAAGATGGCCTCTCCCGAGGAGCGCATTTATCGCCATCGTTGTGTGGAGGGCTGGTCGATTGTTGTGCCGTGGGTGGGGTTTTCACTGAATGAACTGATCAAGCGCGCCGAGCCTCTAGGCAAAGCACAATTCGTGGAGTTCACTACGCTTTACGCACCCAACCAGATGCCCGGGCAGCGTGTTCCCGTGCTCGATTGGCCGTACGTTGAGGGCCTGCGCATGGATGAGGCTATGCACCCGCTCGCGCTGCTTTGTTTCGGCATGTACGGTGAAGTCTTGCCGAATCAGGATGGCGCGCCGCTGCGCATTGTGATTCCGTGGAAGTATGGTTTCAAAAGCGCGAAGGCGATTGTGCGGATCCGTTTTACTGACAAGCAGCCGGTAAATAGCTGGAATAAAGCCGCACCGAACGAGTACGGGTTTTACTCGAACGTGAACCCGAACGTGGATCATCCGCGGTGGAGTCAAGCTAAGGAGCGGCGCCTGGGTGAGTTCTTAAAACGTCCGACGCTCATGTTCAACGGCTACGACCAGGTTGCGAGCCTCTACAGTGGGATGGATCTGAAGAAGAATTTCTGAAAAGCAGTTGTTCCCTCTGTGTGCCTCTGTGTCCTCCGTGGTTGCTTTTACCACAGAGGGCACAGAGGTGCACAGAGTCAAGTTCACAGAATCACGCGTTCATCTCCCACTCGGCGCGTAACCCGCTCCCGATCCAGGTACTCGAGCAATGGGATCGCGTATTTCCGGCTCACTCCCGTCAAGTCTTTGAATCTCGCCACGTTAATCTTGGGAGACTTCGATTTTTCTGCACCAAGTTGTCTTCGCAAGGCCTGCAACGCCTCGCTGTGAAAGACCAGATCGTCCGAAATCTTGATCAGCACTTTATCTCGCAACAGCAGTGTGACCAGTTTTTGCGCCCGCGCCTTGTCAACCTTTAGCCCAGCAAGCACATCATGCAAGGCGGGAACTTTCAGACCCGCCGCCGCAAACGCTTTCTCGATGATCTGTTTCGATTCAGCCTCTTCGTCTTTCATTACCACGCCGCGTCCGGCCAAGCGAACAAACTCTCCAACAATCTCTACCTTTTTCGCATTCGCCAAAGAGTCGAGAGCGTAGCCAAAGACTCCTGGCTCTGCGTCCAGTGCTTCACGAAGAGCTTCCTTGCTCATGCCAGCAACCAGCGGGTTTTGCTGATGGAATTTGGCGAGTTTACTTTCCAGTTCTGATTTCATCGTCTCGATGGCGCTTGAGCCGACTAACAAGTCTCCGATCGAGATGATTGCGCCCTCGGCGATAGAGTTACGCAAATAGTTGTTGATTTGCTCACGGCGCCATCCCGTCTCAGCAACCGCTGCCGTAAGCGGAAGCCCGCGGTCGCCGCGGCGTTCGATCCGCGCTCGCAGGACGGAGGTGGGGTCGCCCGACGCTAAGATCCCGAGGAAGCTGTGCTGAGCGCTCTTGGGAACTCTCCGAAGCGGGGCTGCGTCCAACACTGCTCCCCCGCCGATAGTCACGACCGGAGAAAACTTCCGGATGATGAAACGATCACCCGGCAGCAGCAGGACGGGGTCATTCAGACGCAATTGCGCAAGTGCAGTTTGCCCCGGCCCGATCTGCTTTTCGTCGTAGAGCGTGACGGTGGCAATCGTTTCGGAAGTGTAGGCATGCAGGTGCACCCGTGCGCGGTCCTTAAGCGTAGCCGACGATAGAAGCGAGAGCGATACGTCGAGGCGATTGCTTGAGTGAAAAGTCGCCGGTGGCGCCACCGCCATGCCACGCGCCAGTTGTTCGGTTCCGACTCCGGCCAGGTTCAGCGCGGTGCGTTCGCCAGCCGCTGCCTGTTCTGCGCTTTGGCCGTGGACTTGAATGCCTCGCACCCTCGCGCGTTGCCCGCGAGGAAAAATCTGCAGTTCGTCATCTTTACGAATGGTTCCCGAAATCAAAGTTCCTGTGACGACCGTCCCGAAGCCTTTCATGGTAAAGACCCGATCGATCGGAAGACGCGCGAGCGCGCCCGAGTCTTTCGCGTGAACTTCTGCTGCCGCTCTTATCAACTCCTGCTTGAGCTGATCCAGTCCTGCGCCGGTCAACGAACTTACCGGAATGATGGGCGAACGAGACGTATCAAGAAACGATCCCCGCAGGAAATCTTCGACTTCCAGCCGGACCACCTCCAGAGTTTCGGCGTCGACTAGATCGGATTTGGTTAATACGGTGATGCCCTGGCGAACGGAAAGCAGTCGGCAGATGTCGAAGTGCTCGCGCGTCTGTGGCTTGATCGATTCATCTGCCGCAATAACCAGAAGCACCAAGTCAATCCCGCCGATTCCGGCGAGCATATTGCGCACGAAGCGCTCGTGCCCGGGAACGTCGACAAATCCCAGCCTCAGGTTCTCGCCGTTTTGGCCGGGAAGTTCGAGGTGAGCAAATCCAATGTCGATCGTGATGCCGCGGCGCTTTTCTTCTTCAAGCCGGTCGGCATCAATACCGGTCAAAGCCTTGACTAGCGCGGTTTTGCCATGGTCGATGTGCCCGGCGGTGCCAACGATAACCGACTTCATTAGAAAGGACAGTATAGTCGGAAGAACGCGGCTGATGTGGCGTGTGTCAGTTACCGGCCGCTTGCGTCTTTCTCGACGGGACTTCGCGCGCGCCTAAAAACGCGTCTTTCAAAGGCCTCTCCGAAGCCTGCCAGAGTTTGATGACTTCGAAAACAATCACTGTCGCGTAGGTGACCGCGATCCAAACACACACGGCCTCGATTGGCAGCCCGGCCCACGCCCCAATAAACAAGCCCATCATTTGTTGCTGCTGGTAACCCCACCAGCCGTAAGGAACGGCCAGGGTCGCCTCCCAAAACAGGCTCACGAGCAGAATAATGAACAGCGTCAGGCTCAAGGCCCGCCAATTGATGACCGGCCGAGCAGAGGGAAAGAAGCTGACCGCCGGGACAATGCCGCCCGCCACGAGAAGAGTGAAATATCCAGGGAAACCCGGGCTATGCGAAACGAATTTCTTGTAAGCAATGGCAAGCCCGATCAGGGCCAATCCCAACACCAAAGATGTCGGATGAAACTGCAACAGCCGCCGGAGCTTTTTCGCTTCCGCCGGATAGTCAGGCACGTTATACGCGAGCAGCCAGTATTCGTCGAGCCAAACGTAAATCAGCAGCACCGCAATGAACCCGGTTAAGTAAAAGACGTACTCCTCAATGGGCACCGGCCCGCCCAAGGCTGGCGCTGGAATTCGCAGAGTGGCGGCGGGGTTCCGGTAAGTAAAAAAGCGATTGGCAAAGAAGTAGTCCAACGCGCAGCCGGCAATAAACAGGACCGAGATTGTGCGCGAGAAGGCTCGCTTAGGAATTTTTATCCCTTCTTGCGGAACGAACCACCATCCGATCACGATGATCGGAATAATGAACAGCAGCAGGCTCACGGTGTATCCGTACGGCGTAGCGTCGGCAGGTGGAGTCTGTGTAGGCGCCGGGATCCGCACGGTGTGCAGGGCGATCCCTGCCGGCACCGCGACCATCGCAAGCATGGCAACGACGAGTAACGCATTATTCTGCGGATCAGAAGAACTACGCGAGGAAGGTCTGGACATAAGAGGCACCTCCCGGAATTTCCGAAAATTCTGCATCACAGTGCCCTTATACCGCAAGCATTATTACTAGAATTGCGGCTCTCCTCGGATCACCGCACAACTCACTCTTTCCTCCATTTCTGCAAGATGCGACAATAGAACATCCCATGACCTCTTTAGCCACTCCTGCCATCACAGGAGATCTCATCCGCCAACACGGCCTTACGCCCGAAGAATATGAAAAGGTCAAGAAACTGCTCGGCGGACGCGAGCCTACGATTACCGAACTCGGCATCTTCAGCGTGATGTGGAGCGAGCACTGCTCATACAAATCCTCTCGAGTGCATTTGAAGCGCTTGCCCACCCGCAGCCGCCACGTGTTGCAGGGACCGGGAGAAAATGCAGGGATCATCGACATCGGCGATGGCTGGGCCTGCGCATTTAAGATCGAGTCGCACAATCATCCATCGTTCATCGAGCCGTTTCAGGGTGCCGCGACCGGAGTAGGTGGAATTCTGCGCGATATCTTCACCATGGGTGCGCGTCCGGTTGCGGTGATGGACTCTCTGAGATTTGGACCGATCACCACTGATGTGGGGACGGGGCTTCGCCCCGTCCAGCCGGGTCAGAGACCCGGCTCCACACAAACTGAGGTTCACAAGAATCATTCCATTCTCGAAGGGGTGGTCAGTGGGATTGCTTCTTACGGAAACTGTTTTGGAGTGCCAAACCTAGGTGGCGAGACAAAGTTTGAGCCTTGCTATTCCGGCAATCCGCTGGTGAATGCGTTCGCGCTCGGCCTGGTGCGCAAGGATCAGATTTTCTACGCACGAGCTGCTGGCGAAGGCAATCCAGTGATTTACGTCGGCGCCAAAACCGGGCGCGATGGAATTCACGGCGCGACCATGGCGAGCGAAGAATTCAGCGAGGCTTCGGAAGCCAAGCGGCCCAACGTGCAGGTTGGCGACCCCTTTCTCGAGAAATTGCTTCTCGAGGCCTGCCTCGAAGCCATGCAAACCGGTGCGATTGTCGGCATTCAAGATATGGGCGCCGCCGGCCTAACTTGCTCCACCTGCGAAATGGGCGCGCGCGGGCACGTTGGAGTCGAGATCGAGATGGATCGCGTGCCGCAGCGAGAAACCGGCATGAGTGCATACGAAATCATGCTGAGCGAGTCGCAGGAACGCATGCTGCTGGTTGCCCAGAAAGGACGAGAGGAGGAAGTGTTCCGCGTCTTCGAAAAATGGGGGCTCGACGCTGTCGAAGTCGG
>Ga0209160_1005042_pt1 | contig 10482 bp, 9 predicted proteins | sample GraSoiAngelo_153_FD_186167 | JGI IMG/M metagenome (GOLD analysis project Ga0209160, IMG submission 186167) | Grasslands soil microbial communities from the Angelo Coastal Reserve, California, USA - 14_1009_12_40cm (SPAdes) (version 2) | ecosystem: Environmental > Terrestrial > Soil > Grasslands ... | reverse complement strand
GACTCCTGCCGGCTCAATCAGCTTAAGAGTAATTTGCGGGCGGGTCACTCCGTCACGCGCGCTATGTACGACGCCGGCTACAGCTCCAGCAGCCGGTTGTACGAGCGTACCGCTTCTCAACTCGGCATGACCCCAGATAAATACAGGCGCGGCGCAATCGCTGCTCCCATTCGCTACACCCTTAGCGACTCTCTTCTGGGACGTATGCTGATTGCCGCTACCGACAAAGGCATCTGCGCCATTCAATTCGCCAATTCCGATGAGGAACTAATACACGGCCTGAAACACGAATTCCCTTTCGCTTCCCGGCGCCGCGACGACGAGGCAATGCAGCAGTGGAGGAACGACCTGCTCCGACAGATGCGTGGGCAAGAACTGAGCTCTATGCTCCCTCTCGATATTCAAGCCACCGCCTTCCAGCGCCGGGTCTGGACGTATCTTCAATCCATCCCGCCCGGCGCAACTCGTTCCTACAGTCAAGTTGCGAAGGCCATTGGGCAGCCCACAGCGTCTCGTGCGGTTGCCCGCGCCTGCGCCAGTAATCCCGTAGCAGTTGCGATTCCTTGTCACCGCATAGTCCGAAACAATGGAGATATGGGAGGCTATCGCTGGGGTACCGAACGAAAGAAGGCACTACTCGAGATGGAACGGGAGCCAGCAGAATCGCAGGTTTAGTTTGATTGGGCCCAGGCAGTCTTGCGGCTATCCATGATGGTGGTAGTAAATCAGCGCTCCGTGAACGATAAATCCGATAGTAAACCAGAGTATGGCGTCCAGTATTCGCATTCGGTTGAATCGTTGCGTCATCACGCCCAAAAATATACGCTTAACTATCTTTCTAACTGCACATAAATTTTTCGCGCATAATCCAGCAGGTTCAAGACAGCATCCCTCTCCGCCGGAGTATTCCAGTCTTTGCTTGCCTTGGCTCCATCGATCAGACGATCAATCCAGGCGATGAAATAGGCGGCATCCTCCGCCGGCTTCTGCGTTGAGCCTGCCACGGTTACATAGACAGGGCTGGTGGTCGCGTACGGATACAGGTCCAACACGGGATGTTCAGCCTTGTCACTCCACGCCCGCAAGAGACACCATCCGCTCCGGGAAATAGGGATTTTGTCTTGGATGTCAGCGCTCTGGTGATCGCCGCTGAGCTTCAGATCGCGCGCCACCTGTCCATTGCAAATTATTTGGAAGTGATCCACAGGCACCATTGAACGCACCCAGGCCGTGAATTTCACCTGATGCTCGCCGGCAGGCAATCTTAGGTCATCTCCCACATCCCGCTCTCCGAGCGTGAACCCGAGCAGCGGACCATTGGTGGCGAAGGTTCGCCCTTGCTTAAGAGAACCCAACCAGGACGTAATGTTCAAAGGCCCAGAAGGAACGCTGCCATAAACACGATTTAAACCCACGGGTCCGTGCAGAGATGCGAAGTTGGCCATGGCATCGGTGCCGGCGGCCGTCGGCAAATGAAATCCACAGTTCAGCAGGCGATACCACACCGCTGCGGTTGACTTGTGATCGCTAAATCCGAGTACCTCGATGTAGTCCACTTTGCCAAGAGCGACATCGACTGGCAACTCGTGGGTTATGGAGGCATCCTTTGCCGGATCTGGGATCGATTCGTAAGGATGAACATATCCAACCAGCGCCTGCTGTTCGTGCGCTATATCCGCCACGGTCGCGTTGGCCGGGAAAAGGCTGGCTGCCGCAGTGTTGGGATAGCCTACGTAGTCAGGAATCAGAGAATTGCGCGTGAGATTTAACAGGCCAAGATGCCCCCAGTAGCTGGTATGAAACTCCTGGCCAAACATCAGCAGATTATTCGCCGTCGAAGCTGGATCGGGCTTGGAGCTGAAGTACGCAATGTCAGGTATGCGCTGTTCCTTATTAACTACCAGGCTCTCGACTACCTGAAGATTTTCTGCTGCAGCCTGGGCCACCAAATTTTGCGGAGTATTCCTGTATGCACCTCCGTAATTCATATGCACATGTACGTCGCCGCTTATCCAGCGGGACTCTCTACTTTGCGGCAGATTTAGCGGTTTCAGGCGGAGGGTTAAGCTCGTCGGCTTACCGGGAGCCACCTGAACGCTCCTCTTTTCGAAGCGATACTCAAATCCCCTCATGACCTCGATATCTATGCGGCCCGCCGGAACGGTGAGCTCAGCTTTGCCAGCGGAATGAAAATAATGTGCTTCGAAAGGCCGCTCCGAACGCACAAAGTTATCGTCAGCGTGCATCCATGCGTTATCGGGTGCGTACGCGAAACCGTCCTCACTGATGACGAAAATACGCGCCGGTGTGGGAACACCCGCGGAATTCAGTACCTTGATACTGAGCCTTCCCATGGGTTTCAGATAACGTTTGTCCTTGGCGATGAGCTGACTCTGCGCGCCCGCCAGGACTTCCTGAGTCCAGAGAGAAGTATTCCCGCTGCGATTGGAGATGAAGGCGATACGTTTTCCATCCGGCGACCAGCGAGGATTGATATTGTCAAATTCTCCGTATGAAAGTTGAAAAGGATCTCCTCCCTGGGATGGCATCACCCAGAGCTGATGCCACGCCCGGCCGAGATACGACGCGTACACAAGTCGTTTGCCGTCCGGCGAAGAATCCGGTCGCGCCTTCCAGGTAGTTTCTTCATAATGTATTTCGTGCGCTTCGGCGCCAGGTTCCGCCTTCATGCGCCAGAAACCACCCGTCCCATAAATGTGCCCGCGGTTCGAAACGAAAATCAATTCCGAACCGTCCGGCGACCATGCCGGGCTGATCTCGTGATCGAATTGACTGTAGTAATAGCGAGGCAGTTCGCTTCGATTTTCTCCTGTGAGGCGCTCCACATCTCTTAGTTCACCATTGCTAAATTGACCAAGAAAGATGTGGAAGTGACCCTTATAGGATGTCGAGACGAAAGCAATACGCTTCCCATCGGGAGAGATGCGCGGTTCAACGTTGACCGCTCCACTCGACGTGAGCTGCTGGGTTTTCTTGTTATCAAGATTCAAAGCCCACAGTTCGATCACGTCTTTGGCGTAGGAGGCATACACAACCCAATGTCCGTCGGGTGAGCAATCGGGTTGATAATCGTAGCCCGCTCCGGCGGTCAACTGTTCAGCAATTGTTGAATCCAGCTTCTGCCGCCACAGGGAGCCGGCCATGGAATACACGACCGAGCGCGAATCCGGCGACCACGCCACAGCACTCGGCCCAGTAGTGAGCTGGGGTAAATACATCTCGCGGTAATAATAGGAATGCGGCAAGTCGATTTGCTTCAGGACAGGTTCGCGTTGGGCCATTGCGGGAAGACAAGTGACGGTCAACAACAGAACCGGAACGCTCAACATTCTCATGAACAAAGAAATCCTCCAGAACGAAGCGGTTATGTTCGTGCTGATATTGGCTGATTGCGCACCCATAGCCAGTTGATAAACGCGGCTACGATCGTAGCCAGCAGAATGATCGATCCACTCAAGTCAACTCGAGTAATCAGGACGAGACAGATAACTACGCCAAGAGCGGCAAAGAACGTTCCGCCCGGTAACCGGAAGCGTTCGACTTCGGGCTGCTTCTTTCTCAAAACCGGCAAAGCGGCGCATCCAACCGCGTAGTAAAAAAGACGGGCAACCGCCGAGAGAGTTAAATTCCAGGAAAAATTTCCGAACAGCGACAATATCCAGATCAGGAATGCAAATAACAGAACGGAGAAATAGGGTGTACGAAATCGCGGATGTATGGCCGCGAACCAGGCCGGAAAGTCACCCTCTTCAGCCAGTGCAAAAGTGACGCGAGGAACTGCCAGGACTTTCGCGCTCAAATATCCATAGCAAGAAACCAGGGCGCCGATGGCAACCAGGGCGGCTCCCTTGCTCCCCAGAATTAGTCTGGCCGCATCGGCCAAGGGACGCGCGCTCTTGGCCGCATCCGGCAGCGCGCCGATCACGATCCACTGAGTTGAGGTGTACAGGACCGTGCAGATGATGAGCGCTATGAACAGGGCGAAAACGGTATCACGGCGCGGATCCTTAGCCTCCGCCATCGGTGTCAGGGCAGTTTCGAAACCGCCATAGGCAAAGACCAGAAGCAGCATCGCCTTCAGCCACGCCCCTGCATCCCCGGATGACGGCAGACGAGGCGCGTCGTGGTGGCCACCCAGTAAGTAGAACATTCCCGCGATAATAACGATGGCCAAAGGCACCAGCTTCGCCACGGTAAAAACATTGCTGACCTGAGCGCCAGCCCGCACTCCGCGGTAGTTGACGAATGCGAGGACCCCCACCAATAGCGTCAGAATAAGAAATCGAGGCCCGGGTCGAGTGACATTGGGACAGAACTCGCCGAGATAAATCACGAACAGGTTCGCGTTGGCTGCGGGCGCGGCTAGTTGTGCGAGCCATAACATCCATCCCACCTGGATGCCCATCATGCGCCCGAACGCAACTCTGGCATAGAGATAAGGTCCGCCGGCCTGAGCAAACTGGGAAGCAACTTCGGCGAAGCACGCGATGATGATTCCCACCGCGGCACCCGCCAGTAACACGGCCCAGGGACTCGCGGCCCCGAGGAGCCCAGCTAGGACGGAAGGAAGCCCGAAGACTCCGCTGCCAATAATTGAGTTCACCACCAGCGCGACTAAGCTCCATCGCCCGATAGCCTGCACCAGTCCGGCTTGATCTATCCTAGGCACCCGCGCGTTTGTATCACAAACTGCTCAAAACTCCACACGTGTGCCGCTGCGAGCGCACCATTACCCGCCTCCGTCAGACCAAAGTAACGCGAATTACTAAAGCGCATGCCCGTGGGACATCTGTTCGCATGCTGTGGTGGGTGAGATGTTGGGACTGTCCTTCTGAAGTCGAGAAAGCCGCGACCACATGGGAAAAGACGAGTACCTCGACGACATCCACATTCGAATCCTGCGAGTGACTGAGGATCTGCGTGCCATTCAGCGAGAATTGAATTGCGCTGCCATGGAAGCGCCGGGAGATCCGGAATTAATGGAAGCTCTCAGCCAGTTGCCGGAGATGGATTCCCTTCAAGTTCTGAAATCAGCTCTCGACCAGATGCGTCACTTTCTCTGGTTCTATATGCAGATAATGACGAATGAATCCGAAGCCGGGGACAGATTGCGACAAAGCATCCGGCAAAGACCTTCCGAGGATATTGTGCTAAGCCCGGAAGCGTCGTTCCTGGAAAAATTCAAATACGCTGCTGACACGGCACTCCTGCGATATCTTTCCGACGGGAAAAACCGGAAGCCCAACTAGGTTTCGGTCCTACTCCAAAGTTACCGATTTAACCAGATTTCGAGGGCGGTCAACATCCAGACCCTTTCGCACGGCCATGTAATAAGCGAACAACTGCAGCGGAACGATCTCAAGAATTGGCAACAGCAGTTCGGACGCCTGCGGCATGAAGATTGTGTGATCAGCCATCTGGCGCATCTCTTCGTCACCCTGGGACGCAATCGCGAATACGCGTCCTGACTGTTGTTTGAATCCTTTGATATTCGCCACATTTTTCTGATAGCGCAGCAGTGAGCCAAGATCGTTGCGGTCACAAGTCGCGATGATTACCACCGGCAAGTTCTCGTCGATCAGCGCATTAGGACCATGCTTAACCTCGCCCGTGGGATAGCCCTCGGCATGAACGTATGAGACCTCTTTCAGCTTCAGCGCCCCGTCCATAGCGACGGGATAATGACTAGCCCTGCCGAGAAACAGAAAACTTTCCATTTTGTGATATTTGTCCGCCAGACGTTCACAGTCAGGGGCAGATTCGAGCACGGTTTCAACTTTTTTCGGAAGTTCCAGCAGTTCGCTTATGTATCGGCGCACCTGGTCTTTGCTCAACTTCCCGCGTACCTGTCCGAGGTAGAGCGCGAAAAGAAACAGCACAGCCATTTGAGCAGTAAAGGCTTTTGTGGACGCGATGCTGATTTCCGGGCCCGCGTGGGTATAGATGACACCATCGGCCTCGCGAGCAATGGTGGAATCCACAACGTTGGAGATTGCAATTGTGCGCGAGCCTTTAGCGCGAGCTTCGCGTTGAGCGGCGGTTGTGTCCGCAGTCTCGCCCGACTGGGTGATAACGATGGTGAGTTCGCCCCGCCCAATAAGGGGATTACGATATTCAAATTCGCTGGCATAATCCACATCCACCGGCACGTTCACCAGGTCCTGAATCATGTATTGACCGGCCATGCCGGCGTGGCGGCTGGTACCCGAGGCCACGATATTGATTCGGCGTAACGCTTTCAGTTCGTCTTCGCCAATGCGAACCTCCTCCAGGCGCACAGTTCCATCTTTGAGCGAAACGCGCGGCGCGATCGTGTCACGCAAGCCTTGCGGCTGCTCGAAAATCTCCTTGAGCATGTAGTGGGCAAATTTGCCTTTGTCGGCCATCGCTACGCTCCCCGAGTTTGCGGCTAAATACCCGCGCCGCAGATGATTGTATTTCTTACCTCGCCCTGGGGACTCAGTACCACCAGATCAGCTTCGACTCCTACTTCCAGTATGCCCTTACCCGCCAACCCTGCCACCCGAGCCGGATTCAAAGTCGCGGGACGCAACACCTGTTCCAAGTCGCAGTGGGCAAACTGCATCACGTTGCGAACCGCCTGGTCCAGCGTAAGCGTGCTGCCGGCAAGCGTGCCGCGCACGCGGCATACTCCATGCTTCACTTCCATCTCAAGCGTTCCTATTCGGTAGATCCCATCGGGCATGCCCGTGGCCGCCGTCGAATCCGTAATGAATACCGCTTGATCCGGATCTTTAGCCCGAAGAAACAATTGCACGATCGCAGGATCAACGTGAAAACCATCCGCGATGATGTCCGCGCTGAGATTGGAGTCCGTAAGCACCGCGCCCAAAATCCCGGGATCGCGATGACGCAGGGGCCGCATAGCATTAAAGGTGTGCGTGGCGTGGCGTGCGCCGGCAGCGATACCTGCACGCGATGCCTGAAAATCGGCGTCGGAATGGCCAAGGCTGACACACACTCCACGTCGTGCGGCTTCAGTAATCACTTCCGGCGCACCAGGCAGTTCGGGAGCAATGGTCATGACGCGAATATGACCACGTGACGCTTCCCAGAACTGCTCAAACATCTCGACCGTCGGCGGCAGAAGATTTTCCGGAGGATGCACGCCTCGGTGCGCGTGACTGAGAAAGGGCCCTTCGATGTGGATCCCGCGAGGCCTCGCACGCAGTTCGCCGTTGTCTTCGCGTTTACCCGCAGCGTCGATGGCATTCGCTAACGACTCCAAAGCCGCCAACGTTGAATCGACTGGCGCCGTGATAGTGGTTGGCAGATAACTGGTCACCGCATGCTTGGCTAGAAATCGCTCAATCGCGGCTAGACTGTCGGGATCCCCGTTCATTACGTCGCGGCCGGCTGCGCCATGTATGTGAATGTCAATCAGGCCAGGCGCAAAGATGCCGTCTCCGAAATCTATTACGCGGCAATCTCCGGGAATTTCGTACGCTGCACGCGACCTCACCTCACGGATGACACCGTCCTCCAGCAGCAGCAAGGCCTGCTCGATACGTTCCAGTGGCGTAAACAGCGTTGCAGCCGTAAGTGCGATCATGACTCGAATGTGCAGAACGGAAAACACATTCTATAGGAAACCTCGCGCCGAACCGTTGCTTCGACGACTGGAACGTATCAGATGACATTGAATAAGCCTGCGAGAGTCAATTCTGGAAAGAGCGGGGAAACAATAGCGAATGCTATACTTGACGAAGCGGTGCGCGCGGCCGTGAAGCTTTTGCGTCGCTTCGATCGCTTCTATTTCCGATGTGTCGGGGAGTGGCTCAGCCTGGTAGAGCACCTGGTTCGGGACCAGGGGGTCGGAGGTTCAAATCCTCTCTCCCCGACCAATTACTTCAATCCCGTCATTGAATTAGCAAGCTTCCCGTTTTCCAGTTTTCCGCAACTTGGGTCAACTTGGGTCTCATAAGCAAATCCTCGACTTTTTGCACCGCTGCCCGAGCATCTGCCGGGATGGAATGCAGATAAACTTCTCGGGTGATCTCCGAAGACGAATGTCCGAGAAGTGCCTGCACTGTGCCGAGCGGAGTGCCTACGGCATCGAGCAGAGTCGCGTTTGCATGTCGCAGCCAGTGCCAATTTGCGCCAGTCAATCCAAGCTTCTTACAGGTCGGCTTGAGTTGTCGATTGATGAGATTGTGCCGGTCGTAAGCTGTTCCCCTATCCGTGCTGAACACCAAAGCGTCAGGATTCACTGCAGCTGGCTTGCGAGCCGAGAGAATCTCGATCGACTTTGCCCCCAGGGGAACCGACCGCCGGCTGCGCGGACTCCTTACCGTAGTAACTTTTAATCCCCGCTATTTACTGCTCAACTGTTCGCAACTGGGTGCTTGTTTTGTCTGTATGCCAGATGCGATTCCTCGATGCGGAAGGGCCTGTGTGCGGAGACTCTCTCGGTGAGCCATAATCACAGGGATTGGCTCGACGTTTATAGAGCCGCGGTAATGGAATTCGACCGGAACAAGTTGCCAGCAAGCATTGACGTGGCTGAGAAGGCTATCCACCAACGATTACGGGGATTGCCGATTGCAAACTCTAAGGAACATCGCGAACTGAGAGATGCACTCAACAGTCTCTCGGTTCTCAAGAGAATGCTCTAGCTCATTTGGCATGGTTGAAACATTTTCTGTCTGGCCTGAAATTTATCTACTGCGGGCCTCGATCCTGCATATCGGGAAAGGCTTCCTACGCCGCACTTTCGTGATAGGAGCATAGTTCTATAACAGAGCTACGCCTTCACAATCCGTTCTTCAGCCTCAAGCGCCGAACGATAAAGCGTGAGGGCTGACTCCACAGCCCGAAGTTCCGACTCAAGCTGGTTGCGCTTAACTCTATCGTTCTCATCCATAAGCCGTGCGGTGAGCAGATTGACCTTTTGTTCGAGGATCTGCATGTGTTCTCCAACGCTCCTATCCATCAGGCTCCCGTCTTTGCCGCGACACAACTCCAATGCTCCGGCATAGATTCATTGCAAGTTGATCACCGAAATAAGGGGGTTTTTCACCTGAGCAAGCGATACTGGATTAGGGCATTTGGGAGCGGACTCTAGATCATGGGGTAATACCCTGTAGGCATAATCTACCGGTTGTGAACCGTCGGACTGCGCATTGGTTGGGAGAGTGAAGGAAATTTCAACCAGCGGCTTGCGGCTTTTCCCAATCGGCTTGACCCTCGAATAGCTGTTGCAAAATCGCCGTTGCACTCATTAGAAGTGAAGTCACGTGCCGCGCTGGATTGACCCAAAAAAACTTGGGTCAAATTTGGGTCAATTAAGTGCCGAAAACCGTGTAAAACGGGGGTCTGTGACGCAGAGCCAAGCTAAGCGAATCAATGAGATAGCATTTCCGTGGTTGTTTCGGGACCAAATGGCGGACTGAAGTCCTCCAATCTCTCCAATAACTTACATTCTGATTTGGGTCAATTTGGGTCCAGTAAGCAGGCGAGCGGGTTAGTTCAGACCTGAGTCTAATCGCCGTTTCCCACGACAATATTCTCCTGGCAGTGTGGTCCCACAAGCCACGAGCCTAAAATGTTTCGCGAGGCAGCCTGTCCCGAGGACGAGTCATGCATTCTCTCGCTCTAGCAGCATTGGTAGCTGCAGATGCCCGCCTTCGACAAGAGCCCGAGGAAGAAGAAGACGAAGACGAAGAGGAGGACGAAGGCGATGGTAACGAAGATGGCGATGATGACGATAAAGCTGATGATGGCTACTCGGAGTGATGTATGCTCAAATTTGTCCTGTCAGGAGCCGTTTGGGGGTGATCAATTTGGCAGAAGTTCGATTACAAGAGGGCGAGTCATTGGAGAATGCCCTGCGTCGGTTCAAGCGCAAGGTTCAGACGGAAGACATAATTAAGGAAGTGAAACGTCACTCCTACTACCTGAAGCCAGGCGAGAAGAAACGCGTGAAACAAGCTTTGGCGCGAAAGCGTGCTCGAAAAAAGATTCGTAGAGATTCGGATTAGGTTTTGCCCGTCGAAAAAACGAGCTACAACGTGTACTGCTACCGACCGACGATCCATTTGCCGGCAGAGTGGAATGAAGTGCGCATAGGCCAGACGCCAGCGACCGTCACGCCTCGGAGCTAGGAATGTGGTCTTGATGATGTATTTCACACGCGCACCGGCTGCTATTGATCGGTGCCCACGAGCTGAACGGCGTCAATCTCATTCCACCCGGGGACGACATTCTATCTTATGGTGAAATTCCCCAAGACCACCTTCAAGACCGACCGCGTCAAGGTCACGCTCGCGACCAGTTCAATTCGGTCGTCGGATCGTTGCCTTGCCAGACAGCATGGGCTATGCCCTGCTCATCGTAGAATTCAATCTTGATCACCGCCCCAGAGGCATTGGACTCGCGAACACGCACTTCCGTGGCGTGCACCGGTTTGGGATATTTCAAGTCTAGCCATTCAATACCACT
>Ga0209160_1005041_pt1 | contig 10483 bp, 7 predicted proteins | sample GraSoiAngelo_153_FD_186167 | JGI IMG/M metagenome (GOLD analysis project Ga0209160, IMG submission 186167) | Grasslands soil microbial communities from the Angelo Coastal Reserve, California, USA - 14_1009_12_40cm (SPAdes) (version 2) | ecosystem: Environmental > Terrestrial > Soil > Grasslands ... | reverse complement strand
TGCAGACGACTCCGGCCAGAGCCTCAGCAGCGGAAGTATCGATGCTGACGATGCGCGCGTGAGCGTACGGGGATCGAACGAAGCGCAGGTAGGCCATATCGCGCAGCTTGATATCATCGGCAAACCTCCCACGGCCGCGGAGTAGGCGATCTTCTTCTTTTCGCGGCAGCGCCTTGCCAACCCACTTTTTCTCTTCGCCGCCAAAGTTGATGGCCATGACCTACGCCCCCGTCTTGTTCTGCGCAGCTAATTGAATCGCCTTGAAGATGTTTTGATAACCGGTGCAGCGGCAGGTATTGCCGGCAATCGCCTTGCGGATTTCTTTCTCGCTCGGCTGTTTGTTGTGTGAGAGCAGTTGGTAGGTTGAGATCAACAGGCCCGGTGTGCAATAGCCGCACTGCAGTCCATAGGAGTCGCCAAAGGCCTTCTGAATGGGATGAAGCTGCCCATCCTTTTCCAAACCTTCCACTGTGAGAATCTCTGCGCCATCGGACTGAACGGCAAACACCGTGCACGATTTCACCGCTGCGGCGTTCATCAGCACCGTACAGGCTCCGCAATAAGTCGTGTCGCAGCCAACGTGAGTACCGGTGAGGTCTAATTCCTCGCGCAAAAATTCAACCAACAGCATACGCGGCTCGATGTTTCTGGCGTACGCCTTGCCATTCACGTTCAGCTTGACCGGAGTTTTCTCAATCGTCTCAGGCATAGATGTGGCGGACCTCGACTTGCTCACCCCGCGCACGTCGCACTGCAATCTCAATTGCGCGCTTTACCAGCGCGACCACCAGCGCTCGCTTATACCCAGCCGAACCGCGCATGTCCGGCTGCGGATCAGCGGCAGCGCGAGCAGCTTCCGCCGCGGCGGCGATGGATTTATCGGTAAGCTGATGCCCGCGGAGTGCGGCTTCAGCAGCGGTCGCTTTAATGGCAGTAAGGCCGACACAACCGAGCGCGATGGCAGCCTCTTTGCAAACGTCGCCCTCCATCGCAACACTAACCGCAGCACTCGCTGTGGGGTACACGGGAGCAGCACGTTTGAAGGCAAGGTACGCGGCGCCGGTTCTTATTGGAGGAATCTTCACCCTGATTTCGCTTACCAATTCGTCATGCGCAAGTACTGTCGTATAAGCGTCGGTAATGAATTGATCCAGCGGGACTGCGCGTTCCCCTTTGGGTGAGAGGCAGCGAATTTCGCTAGCTTGGGTCAGCAAAACCGTGGCCCAATCCCCACTGGGATCGGCTTCGGCGATAGAACCACCAATAGTGCCACGATTCCGCACCTGCACGTCGGCAATCCCCGCGGCACAATCATGAATGATCGGAAGCTTGGCTGCTATTGCGGAGTTTTCGATTTCGGCATGGCGGGTGAGGGCGCCTAATCGTAATGCGCCGTTTTCTTCTTTGATGTAGGAAATGTCAGGAATGAAATTCAGATCGACGAGGTGCCGCGGATTAGCGAAGCGCAGTTTCATGAGCGGGATAAGACTCTGCCCACCGGCCAGCAGCTTGGCCTCGTCGCCGATTTGCGTGAGCATGGTGGCTGCTTCTTTCAGCGAACTCGCACGGTGGTAATGAAATGGTCTCGGGTACATTCCGGTCTCTTACCCCGCCGCAACCATCACACGTTTGGTTGGGCGATCAGCTTAACAGAGACTGAGCACTACAATTTCGGGCGCATCTGACGCGCAAATCCAATGGCAGCGGCCAAAAGCGCCATAATTACCAGCGCCGACCCGCCCACCGCTAACGCCGACGGAAAAACTCCACCACGGTTGACGGTCCGTAAAATCACTCCCAGTGGAAAACCCACGGAGCCGGCCAGAAACGCGACCGCGATCCAGAAACGTATGCGCTCGCTGAACCTCACCCTGTCGAATGCGACACCCAATACGATCATCAGCATGGCAAGGCCGATCCAGTGTGAGTGCACATCCACTTGGCGAACATAGTCGTATTTGACCGCCGCATAGGTATCGATTGCCTCGTGAGCCTCGGGCAAACGTCCTTCAGCCGCGTGGACAAACGAGGCGTCCAGGGATCCGCCAATGCTGTCTAATGTCTGGTGCTCGACAAACACCGCGTAGTACAAGCCGTAAAGCATTCCGATTGCGGCGAGCGTGACTCCGCCGAAAATGAGCAACTTTCTCGCGCCGCTCATCGAACATCTCCCGAAGGGTCCAGGGTGCCGCTGTAGCGTAGAACTCCGACCAGCATACCGATGAGAGCGATGATCACCATCAGGCCGCCGAAATCCGCGATTCCGCCGGCAACGAGACCGAATTTCAGCTCAAGCAGGACGAAGAGCGGCAAGATTATCGATCCCATGAGAAGCACCTTGACCCAGCGCCTCCTCCAATTTTCACTGAGAGAGACATAGGGTTGAATAAACGAGAGAAGGATTGCAAGCAGTCCGAATTCGATGATGTGCGAATGCGCCGCGATATTGACGGCTTTCTCGCCGGCAAGATTACCAAGATTCGTGACTTGGTTTGCTATTCCAGGCAAGTTCTTAGCCGCTGCTTCGTCTATCATGACGTGCAAAATAGTGGCCTCTTGCTCTTCATGTCGGTAGAGGTCTGCCGCAGCGTACCAGGCGCCGTGCAGAAATCCGAGCAGCACCAGTACCGTTCCGCCACTCAACAGAATGCGACGCGACCAGGAATTCTCATGTGGAGAATCGATCTCAGCGGTACCGCCTCGGCCGCGCGCGTAATTCCACAGACCCCAAGCCTCGCCCAGCAGTGCGACGACCAGCAGCGCCCCGGCGGAATCGGCGACAATGCTCGCCCAACCGATGACAGAAAAAGGGCTGTAAGCAAGACCAACATAATGAATCAGAAAGATACCGACGGGAAGCAGTACGCCGCCAGTGATGAAAAAGACGGCCAGCAGTTTTTTTCCTGGAGCGGAGAGAGCGACAAACGGCTGCAGCAGTGCGAAAAGCAGCGCGAGGTATCCGGCGTCGATCATATGGACATGAGCGTCCACCTTGGTACCTCGGTCTTCCAGTATCCCCCCGAGATGCGCGAATATATCCTTCATCGCAGTCGGGTTTTGCGCAGCAACAGCCCGCGTGGCGGCAATCAACGCCTCACCTTGCAGTCGGCCATTTTGATGCAGAAAGAACACTGCAAAAATGTCCCCGAGAAACATCCCTCCGGCGACAAGCGCAATCCCACCTAAGATAAGCAAACGCCGCGCGCTCATGCGCCCGAAGGTTGCGACGGCAGTCGATGGAATCTCTCCGCTAGCCATGTTTCATGGATACTTCAGTTGTATGCACAAAAGTACCGAAACCGACGTGAATGCACTTGCAGTCATTCCGTGAAGGTTTCCGGCCTGATCCACCGTGATCCCGATAACGCGGGGCAAAGCAGCCCCTCGCCTTGCGGAAGTCTGATTGGGTGACCCTAAAAGGCTGGTTTTTCCCTCTCATCGGCGAAAATCTCGAGCGACGGAGACGGGAGCAAAACGTTTCGGCCCCCACAAAGTTACCACGTCAAACGCAGCGCAAGCTGAATCTGGCGCGGGTTGAATATAGCCCGCGGCGTCCCGTACGAGGGGTTAGGCGAGCCCTCGCGGAAGGAGCCAGGCCCGCAACCTTGCGCCGCTGGATCGCTGGCCAGATTGCAGAAATCCGCTGCCCCGTACGCGGTATTGAAAAAGCGGATATTCAGCGTGTTGAACATGTTGAAAGCCTCGGCCAGAGCTTCAAGGTTTATCTTCTCGGTGAAATGGAAAGTCCGGGACACGCGCATGTCCACACTCTGATAGCTGTCGCCTTTAAAGGTATTCCGAGATTCAATCCCGACGCGATCGTTGTTGCCGAAGATATCGCCGTTGGCGTCAAAGCCTGCAAACTTGGTGAAATAGTGAGGTGATTCCAGGCTCACGATCGTCGCCAGTTTCCAACCGTTGAGGATCGCGTTGAGATGCGTCGGTCCCTCGAGGGTGGCATTGCCCACAAAGCGCTGCGCTGCGTGATCGGCAGAAAGCGCGCGCTCCCGGTTAAAACAGCAACTGTCTTGCGGGATGAGCACAAAGCTGGGATTGGGACCGTTGTCGATGCCCTTCGACCAGGTGTAGCTGAACCCCCACCCCACGTGATGACTCATTCGCTTGTTGAAAGTGATCAGCAAACCATCCCACTGCGAATCCCACTTTGAATCAGCTTCGAAGTCAACCCCGAATGGAGGAGTACGAATTCCCGGGATGACGCCAAAACCTGTTCCCGGCAGGCAATCTGAGCCGGGGAAGAACGGACAGTAGTAATTCTTGGAACCGACATCTCCCTTCGAATCGTGCACCATGTGAGCTGCGTCGAAGAAAACCGGGTTGGGATCAGGTTGGTTCACGTTGTAAAAGCTACCCAAGTGTATGCCGCGCACGTGCAACCCAGTGATGTCCAGGGTGGCGTCCTTGAAAGGCTGCATCTCAATACCCAGACTGGCCTGGGCCCCATAGGGAGGCTTGTGGTTCTTGACGAAGCGGACAATCACTGCATCCAAGGCCGGACTCGGATAGATGGCCGTGGTCGAGGCGGACGGCAACAAAGCGGAGAGCGCGCCCGCCATGGTGAAAGGATCCGATCCGAAAGCGGAAAGTCTCGTTTTCGCGTTCAGATCGTCCTGGATGTTTTCGCGTCCCGGGTACTTCGACAAGCCGCCGCAAGAGGGGATCTGGCACATCAGCAATGGTGAAGGAATTTGGCCGTGGAAAAGTCCCGCGCCGCCACGAACGACAAAATTGCCGTGGCCGCCCGGTGCGTAGGAAAAGCCCAGGCGCGGGTCGAAGTTCTTCAGGGGATTGTTAATGGCGGCGCTGGGCCACGTTTCGCCCTCCCATCGCAGTCCATAGTTGAGGGTCAGCCGATCGGTGGCGCGCCACCGGTCCTGGATGTACAGACCCTCGTAAGTGTGATCCAAGGTTCCTTTCGCCTGGTTGCGTACCGCAGAAGAAATGCTCGTGCCCTGGTAGACGGAAGTGTCAAACGAGGGTTCGTTGAAACCCGACGCTGCATCGAAGCGCTCGAAAAAGATTACAAACGGATGTGGCGCAGTCCGCCCGAGCACCTGGCTCACAAAGTCCGTGCCCAGGAAGGCCGACAAGTTCCCGAAGTCCGCCTCAAAAGGATAGAACAGCGGGAATGACTCGGTCGTACTCACCCGATTGAAGTCTCCGCCGAAACTAAGAGTGTGCTTGCCAAGGGTCTTGGTCACGCTGTCCACCAGCTCAAAGCGACTTTCTCCATAGAAATCAGGATTGCCGCGGTTTACGCCCATCGTGAAGACATTAGAAACTTCCAGGTGGGGCTGAGTGCTGACCGTGGGAAAATCGAAAAAGCGGTGAGCATATTGCACGCGAGCTTCGTTCACCAGGGAGCTGGAGAATACCGAAACCAAGTTTCCTACTAGCGATTGGTCGCGAAAACTGTTGTTCTTAAACCCCGAAGGCAAATCGAAACCATCGTTTAATGGTGAAAGATTGGTAGAGCGCTGGTCATTGAAAAAGTAGCGCACGAAAATAGACTGCTTTTCATTGAACGAGTGGTTGAGCTTGAGCAGGAAGTTGTCGTAATCGATGCCGCGGGTCACGCTAAGGTTCTCGGTTGGCAATCCGAAAACATTTGCCTTCACTTGGTTAATGGCGTCGATATTGGTCAAGACCGTCGAATTGTAGAAAGGAGACTCAGTGTGGCGCTGTCCTTCGTAGTTGCCAAAGAAGAACGTGCGATCCCTTACAATCGGCCCTCCCAACGTAGTCCCGAACTGGTTCTGGCGTAGCTTGTCGAAGCCCTTCGCGGCCAGCGGGCTGGTGGCATCCATAGCGTCGTTGCGGAAATACTCGTAGAGAGCGCCGTGCAGCTCATTGGTTCCGCTCTTCGTGATGATGTTCACGATGCCGCCCACGGCTCGTCCGAACTCGGTACTGTAGCTGCTGTTGATGACCCTGAATTCCTCCACTGCCTCCTGAGACGGAGTAGTTTTCTGAATGCCGGAAGCGGTCGACATGTTATCGGCTCCGTCGATGGCGACGAAGTTGTAGTGAATGTTTTGCCCAGCAAAGGACAGCTTGGTCACGGGTTCGATTATGACATCTGTACTCCCGGAGGTTGTATCGCCGATGGTGACGCCGGGGGCGAGCAGGGCAAAGTCAATGAACTGGCGCCCATTGACCGGTAAATTTTGAATCTTCTGCTCATCAATTACCGAGCTCACCATGGTGCGCATGGGTTCGGCAACTTCGCCCACGTCCTGTACTGTGACTTGCTCGGTAACCTGGCCAACCGGCAGAGTGAAGTCAAGGTTACCCGCGGTCCCAATATCGAGATGAATTTTTTTCGCGGCCTTCTGGAACCCCGACTTCTCTGCCGTTATCGTGTAGTCTCCCGAGGGAAGCAGCGTGAACTGGTAGTCTCCGGTTACACTGGCAGTTGTGGAGCGGGTCAGGCCCGTAGCGGGATTGACAGCAGTCATTGTCGCCTCCGAAATCGCAGCACCACTGGCGTCATATACCCGTCCTTGGAGGGTCGCGGTCACTACCTGCGCTTGCGCCGGTCGAAGCAAGCCGGCCAGAAGTACGACATTCAGCGCACACGAGAGGACTTTCAACAACACGAGTGGCCGTCCTGCTCGGACATGACCTTCGTGTAGTTTGCCATTATTCCAATTGTCACTTAGACGCCGACGCGCGGAACGATTTTCCCCTGAGTCGCCAAGGCCAGTAATGGACTTCCCTTCAAGTTCTGCAATCCGGTGAGGCTCCATTGTTCCTCCCTGTCGCGCCCGAAGCGAATACCTTTACCACATCCAAATGTCTATGTCACCAATCTCCGGCTCGTTATCGAGATCTCTCATTCATCAGTCGAGGCAGGCGTAATTCTGAACCAGCACCATTCCCACTCCTAATTCTCCAATCACGTTTTTGTTAGAACGTTTCAAGCTGCTTGTACCGTGAAGGCCGCTGTACCGTGAAGATGGATCAAAATGGGCCGAACGCTAGAGGTTCGGGCTCGATCTTCCGGATGCTAGTTGCAGGACCTTGTCCTTGGAACCAACGATGTGGTCGTACATGAGCTTGCGCGCCAGGAGCGCATCACGCTCACATATGGCTTCCAGAATCTTCGTATGCTCCCGAGCCGGGACTTCACCGTAGTAACCGATGTCGATGGCCGCAAACATAATGCGCTCCATGTGACAGCGGACCTCAGTCACCGCCCGCACGACCAGGCGATTGCGGGTCAGTTGCGCGATGCCAATGTGAAATTCGGTATCCGCCTCGATGAAGTGTTCGTAGCTGGCACGGTCGTCGGTGCGGTACTGGGTGTGGGCCAGAGTGGTGAGTTTCTTCAGCAGGGATTGGTCGTTCCACCGGCGTGCCGCCAGTTCGGCGCAGAAACCTTCTACCTCCGCCCGGTATTCGTACATTTCGTTGAGTTCGTGGATAGTCAGGTGGCTGACGAAGTAGCCCTTGTTCGGCACCAGCCGTAGCAGGTTTTCTTGTTGCAGCCGCATCACTGCCTCGCGGACTGGGGTCCGGCTGCCCCGATATTTCCTGGCCAGCACCTTTTCGTTGATTGCCTCACCCGATTGAAACACGCCATGAATGATCTCTTGCCTTAGTTGCTGATATACGCGCTCCCCGAGGGTGCGGGGCGCTCCCACCGACCGCGATTGAGACCAACGGCTTCGGGCCGGTATTTCTCGGCTGAGGACCATCCACGAACGGCTAACCTTCCTGCTTTTTGCCAAGAAACCTCGCATCCTTGGGCCCGCTTGCCAGGGTTTGAAGCGGACTCATTAGGCGAAACAAATTCGCCAGGTAAATGACGCTTGAGTGGTATACCACATAAATACTGAGATGAATACACTTGACATGCACCAAAAGCTTGGGATAGTTTTCTCGCCGATCTTCCGGCGGAGGCGCGGTAAGAGTGTCTAAAGAGAGCGAGTCGGCTGACGCAATTGGGAAGTGAGGAGTGATTCCTGAAGGAGAACAGCAGCAAGATCGCGGACGTCCGATCTCAGTTCCCAGTTTTTCAAACAAAAGTCTATCTGAATAGCTGCTCGCAGGGCGCCCTATCAGAGCGCGTGGAAACTGGGTTTCTCGAATATCTGCGCATTTGGCACGAACAGGGGTCGCCTTGGGATGTCTGGGTGCAGCACTACGAAACCGCGCGAGCCCTATTTGCAAGCTTCATTGGAGCCCAACCCGACGAAGTAGCACTGGTGGCGAGTGCCTCTGCTGGGGTGAGCTCCGTTGCGAGCGCACTGACTTTCACGAAGCGGCGCAAAGTCGTGTTGGGCGAGTTCGACTTTCCGACCATGGGGCACATCTGGCTGGCCCAGGGTAAACGAGGCGCACAGGTTTCTTTCGTACAAGCGTTTGACGACCGGCTGAGTGTGGAAGGGTATGACGCGCTCGTCGATACCAACACCCTCATCGTGCCTTTGACTCATATGTGCTTTATGAACGGGTTTCGCACGCCGGTAGCCCAGGTCGCCAAGATCGCACACGAGCGCGGCGCCCTAGTTCTGCTGGACGATTACCAGGACTGCGGAACTCGGCCAATCGACGTGAAAGCGATGAACCTCGACTTCTACGTCAGTGGAACCTTGAAATATATGCTGGGGCCACCGGGCCTGGCTTTTATGTATGTGAGGAAATCGCTCATTCCCTCGCTGGTGCCTTCAGTCACGGGCTGGTTCGGACAGGCCAATCCTTTCACTTTCAATGTCAAATCATTCGATCCCGCTTCAGCAGCCCGACGTTTCGAGTCGGGAACGCCACCAATCCCGAGCATTTACGGGGCATGCGAGGGAGTGCGACTCTTGCTGGAGATCGGGCTCGTCGGGATTGCGGATCACGTGAGAGAACTGACCGAGGCCCTGCTTCATGGAGCACAGGATCTCGGTGTCCGCGCCAAGACGCCGCCCGACAGCGTGGGACCTTTGGTCGTACTGCAATCGAAAGACGCGGAAGCTCTAGTGCAGAAATTCGCGCAGAGTGGTGTCGTTCTCTCTAGTCGGCACGATGGCCTGCGAATTTCCTTTCACGTTTACAACACATTGGATGACGTCGAGTGTGTGTTGCAGATTCTGGAGAAGAATCGCGAACTGCTGGTCAACGAAGCCGTCGCGAGCAAGCAATAGGAGAAGAACGCGTATGGATCCCGCTGGAATTCGACAAAGATTCGTTCTGATGCCTGTGCTGAGGCAAAACATCGCCGTGCTGGTTGCCGGGCTGGTCACTCTGGCGGTTCCCGCTATTTCCGCTCAGGCGAGTCCCGCCAATCACAGCATCGTAGTTCGCGCCGGGAAATTATTCGAGCCCGCGTCAGGCCAGTTGACGGATCGGCCCGTAATTGTCATCACCGGGAACCGAATCGAATCCGTCGGAAGCGGCAGCACCACTATCCCGCGTGGCGCTCGCGTGATTGATTTAGGAGATGCGACCATCCTGCCGGGATTTGTCGATGTTCATACGCATTTGACCTCTGATGCTGGAGCGGCAGGATATGAGGCGTTGGGAATTTCTGCGCCTCGTGCCGCTTTAACAGGCGCCAAGAATGCACGTCTCACATTGATGGCAGGTTTTACCAGCGTGCGCAACGTGGGAGCTGAAGGCTATGCGGATGTGGCCCTGCGCGACGCCATCAATGCGGGAGACGTTATCGGCCCTCGCATGCAGGTTTCTGGTCCACCACTAGGGATCACTGGTGGACACTGTGACAGCAACCTACTAGCTCCCGAGTTCCGATACAACGCTGAGGGCGCAGCCGATGGCGTAGACGCCGTGATTAAAGTTCGCGAAGTGGTGAAATACGGCGCGGATGTGATCAAGTTCTGCGCTTCGGGTGGAGTCTTCTCACGGGGCGACAATCCGCTGCTCGAACAGTACAGTCCCGCCGAAATGCTGGCCCTGATCACAGAGGCTCACCGGCTCGGCCGGAAAGTGGCTACACATGCCCACTCAGCTCTGGCAATAAAGGACGCAGTACGAGCTGGAGTAGATTCTGTGGAGCATGGCATCTTTCTCGATGACGAAGGCATTCAGCTTATGAAGGAACACCACACTTTTTTGATACCCACTTCTTATCCTCTCTTCTGGTTTGAAGAGCACGCGTCGCAAATGCACTTTCCCCCCTGGGTGATGGAAAAGGCCGCCATCATCATTCCCGCAGCCAAACAAAACATGGCGAAAGCGTTTCGCAGTGGAGTACGCGTGGCGCTGGGCACGGATGCCGGAGTTTATCCGCACGGTGAGAACGGCGGTGAATTTTGGGCGATGGTGACTTTGGGGATGACGCCGGTGCAGGCCTTGCAGGCGGGTACCGTCAACGCTGCGGAGTTGATGGGATGGTCTGATCGCGTGGGCTCGATTAGCCGTGGGAAATTGGCCGACATCGTCGCTGTGAAGGGAAATCCGGTAGCCGATGTGGGTTTGCTAAAGCAGGTGCAGTTCGTGATGAAGGATGGAG
>Ga0209160_1005040_pt1 | contig 10484 bp, 9 predicted proteins | sample GraSoiAngelo_153_FD_186167 | JGI IMG/M metagenome (GOLD analysis project Ga0209160, IMG submission 186167) | Grasslands soil microbial communities from the Angelo Coastal Reserve, California, USA - 14_1009_12_40cm (SPAdes) (version 2) | ecosystem: Environmental > Terrestrial > Soil > Grasslands ... | reverse complement strand
ACGACGAGCATGACGCATATCGCGATTCAAGAGTTTCTCGGTCCTCAGCGCGCCGACGGCCGCCTCAATCGTGGCCTTGAGCGCGGTCGTGATGAGAAGGGGGCGGTCGGTCAGCTGGGCCACCGCGGAAGTGTAGGTCTCGTCGGTCTCCATCCGCGTGGTGGCCGAGAGAACGCCGCGCTCGTTCGAGTGGCCGCCGAAGGCGATCGTGCGCCTGTACACCTCGTGCCTGGCGCGCTCGTTTGAGGGGTCCAGCGCGGCATGCGTCTTCCGCACGTTGCTGATGCTGAACTCAGTCGCGCAGCGGCTCTCCGCGGCGTCATCGTCGCTGCGGCGCAGCCACAGCTCGGCGCGCGTCGGAGGCGCCGAATCCTTCGCCAGATGGAGGGCGTACCACGAGTTCTCGACGACCATGCGGACGAGCGGGTAGGTCTCAACGACTTGGCCGCTCATCCCCAGCCGCACTGCAGCGAGCCAGGCCGCGTGGGCTCGCGCCATCAGGAACCGCGTCGGAAGCAGGTGCTCGTTGCTCTCCCTCTCGGTAATGGCCGCCACACGCTCGAAGACGCCGTGCACGCGTTGCAGCAGAGCGTAGAGGTCCGGCACGTTCACGCCCAAGGCGCGCTCGTTCCACTGCGCATTGGAGAGAAAGGTCGAGAGCGGGTCGTCGCCCCAAGGCGGAAGAGCTTGATCAACCATAAGGAACTGAGTGTAGCGTGCCAGTCGAGGCCACAGAGGTGGACGCGCCGCCGCTCCGCACTCAGCGGGAGAGTTTCTCGGTGTCCGCGACGACGGCAACCGCGGGTGCGCCGGCGAGTTGGGCCGATTCCTGGGTGAAGTCTGGGTAAACGAAAGGGGCTAGCGGCTTCAACGTCCGCTAACCCCTCGTCGTTCATGGTTGCGGGGGTCGGATTTGAACCGATGACCTTTGGGTTATGAGCCCTTTTCAAATCGAGACTGGAGCCAAGGCGCCACAAACAACGCCTCGTAAATCAGCGCTTCTGACGTCTTCGGCTTTGGGCCTCTTTGGTTCTCGTTGGGAGCAACTTTCTGGGTAATTCCTGGGTGAAGTCTGGGTGGTCGCTCCTCGGAGCGGTGCTGCCCCGGCAACGCGGAGGCGCGGCGCTTCCTCATCGGCCAGTAGCGTCACACGCGAGAGGACAGGCCTCGACGGCCCTCCTCCATGGTTCACACCGCCGGGCGGCCCAGAACGTCGCCCGAAACCCGGCGCTCCACCCAGCGGCCGTCTGACGAGCTGCCCACCAGCTTGCCGTGCTCCACGATGACCTTGCCGCGCAGGATCGTCATCACCGGGTAGCCCTGGCCGGCGAAGCCCTCCCAGATGCTGTAGTCCGCGTCGGCGTGCAGGTCCGCCAGCGCGATCGTCTTCCTGACAGCGGGATCGATCAGCACTAGGTCCGCGTCGCTGCCCGGCTGGATTGCGCCCTTCTGCGGATAGAGGCCCAGGATGCGTGCCGCGTTGGCGGAAGTAATGTCCACGAACCGCGTCAGCGGCATCTTCCGCTCGGCGACGAACTTCGTGAACGCCACAGGCATCCGCGTCTCGATCCCGTTGTGCCCGCCGCACACGGTCTCGATCGTGCTGCCGGCCAGCTTGTAGGCCTTGTGCACGGTGTACTCGTCGGTCGCGGTCGTCGCCAGCCTCCCGTCGAGCAGACCGGCGATGAGCGCGTCTCGGTCGTCCGCGAACTTGATGGCCGGATAGGTGTGGATCGCGGTGCCGCCGGGCTTCCGGTAGTCGTCGCACGTGAAGTGCAGGTAGTTGTGCAGGGCCTCGGCATACACGGGCTGGCCCAGGTGCCGCGCCTCGGCGACCGCCGCGACGCCCTCCTTGGCCGTCGTGTGCACGAAGTACACTGCCGTCCCCGTATGCCGGGCGAGACGGATGATGTGCCGGAACGCCAGGTCCTCGGAGATGTTGTTGTGCACGAGGTGGAGGTTGTAGCCCTGCGCCTGCCCTTCGCGCTTGAGCTTCTCAGTCATGTAGGTGACGACGTCATCCTCCTCCGCGTGCACGGCCATGATGCCGCCGTGCTTCGCCACCTCCGCGAAGATGCTCCAGAGGTGGCCGTACGGCACGCGGATCGGGCGGAAGGTCGTGAAGATCTTGAAGCTCGCGACGCCCGACTGGATCGCCTCGCCAATCTCGCCGATCGTCTGCGGCGCGACCTCGCCCGCCAGGATGTAGTGGAACGCGAAGTCGGTGTAGGAGTGGCCACGGAAAACGGCGCGCCGCCGCTCGACGTGCTCGGCGATGGGCACGCGCGGGGCGTTGGGCGAGGGCGTCAGGTCGAGATCGCCCGCGAAGTCGATGACCGTCGTCACGCCGCCGAAGGCGGCGGCGCGGGTGGCCGCCTCGGGGGGCTGGGTCATGACGTCGGGCTGTCCCGCCCACATCTCCGGCACGGGGATGTTGATGTGCGCGTGCGGCTCGATGCCGCCGGGGACGACGATCTTGCCGCGGGCGTCGATCGCGCGGCCACCGCCGGACAGCGTGCCCGGGCAGCCGAGCGCAGCGATCTTCTCGCCCTGCACCCCGACGTCCATGTCCGCGACGCCCTGCGGCGTCACGACCTGCCCACCGGTGATCACGAGATCGAGCATGGCGCACCTCCTCGGATGCCCAGACCCGCGGCACCGGCACGGCGCCGCAGTACGCGTGAAGTCTCACGATCGCGGGCGGCGCGCAAGCTGTTCCGCTTCGAATGGCCGTAAGATCTGAGTGGCCTTGTGACAACCACAACGGGATTCTATGGCTTTTGTATCGTCGAATTGTGCGGAATGATTAGAGCGGGCGTGAACCCCCGGCCGCCCCTATCCCAGTTGGACCGGTCTTGCTATGCTGCCGCACGAGTTTGAATTTCGATGGCTACCCCCTACCGCTGTGAAGGGAGACTCCCATGGCCGAACGATTGGGCCTCGCCGTCGTCACCGGTGTCGGCTGGCGCGCTAGCGAAATCCAGGCGATCGCGCGCGAAGCCGAGGAGGCGGGCTTCGATGCGATCTTCGCGCCCGAGGTGAACAACGATGTCATGGCGACCGCGCAACTGATGGGCGCGGCGACCCGACGCATCAAGGTCGGTACCTGGATCGCCAACATCTACGTGCGCCATTCCTACGCCTGCGCGCAGAGCGCGTCCCTTATCGCGGACGCGACCGACGGACGTTTCATTCTCGGGCTCGGCGTCAGCCATCCGCCGGTTAACAAGGCACTCGGCATCGACATGGGGGACGCGCCGAGCGCGTTGCGCCGATACGTCACAGCGGTGCGCAGCTGGCTCAAAGGCGAAGGCCCCGCGACCCATCTCCCTCAAAGGCCGACCGTGCGGCCGGTTCCGCTCTACGTCGCGGCGGTGACGTCGCGCACCGTCGAGCTCGCGAGCGAGCTCGCGGATGGAATCATGCCGTTTCTGTGGTCGGCCGAACGCGTCAGGAAGAGCAAAGCGTGGATCGATCGCGGTCGGGCGAAGGCGTCTGGACTCGGCAACGTCGATGTCACGCTCGGACTTCCGACGTTCATCGGTGAAGATGTGAAAGCGATGCGCGAAGCCGCCCGCGCGAACCTAGCTCTGTATACGACCTTCCCCTTTTTCCAGCGCCTGTTCCGTGCCAGCGGCTTCGGCCCCGAGGCGGATCAGATGGAGAAAGGCGTCGGAGGGCCGTCGCTGAGCGATAGGATTCTCGATGCCGTGTGTCTGACCGGCCCACTTACACGCTGCCGTGAGCAGCTCGCGGCGTTCCGCAGCGCCGGTGTCGACCTGCCGATTCTCGTGGCCCCGATCGGCGTCGACGGCGCGCGTGGGATCATCAAGACATTCCGCCGATAGTTGAGCGCGATTTCGACGAAGCTCTTCGCCGTCGGGCTGATCGCGGGCCCCGGAATTTACCTCCGACCCGCCACAAAATTCGCTCTGTGGAAACCCAATATCAAAGAGAACCAGAAATGACAAACGCGAGAATCACTGTCCGAGTAGATCCGAGATGTGGCCGCTGACGTTTTGAGAGCCGCCGAGCTCGTTCTCGAGAGTCTCAACGCAGGGCTTTCACCGCGGTCTCAATCCAAGCTATGCTGCGGCCCTACGACGTCAGAACCGCTGCAGAGGAGGTCATCATGACGTCCCAGCGTGTCGTCTTTCGGACCTCCTTGTGTGACCTTCTTGGGATCGACTATCCGATTCTGCAATCTGGAATGGGACTGATCGCCGGTCCTGACCTTGTCGCGGAAGTTTCCGCGGCCGGCGGACTCGGAATCGTGGCCGGCTTCATGCTCACCGCCGACCAGCTTCGCGCGGCGATCCGGACTGTCAGAGCGAAAACGAACCGGCCGTTCGGTGTCAACCTGTGGCTCTCAAGCGATCTACGCCCGCCTGCGCCTGCGGCCGCAATCTCTGACGAGAGCGCCCAACATGTCCAGGCGGCCTTGAACCCAATGCGGACGAAGCTCGGGCTTCCAGCAATCTCCGCCCGTCCCTCGGCTGCCCCGGACCTCATTCCGGGTGCTCTCGAGGCCGTTCTCGACGAACGCGTGCCCGTATTCAGCATTGCCGTGGGGAATCCGGGTGCGGAGTTTGTCGCTGACTGCCATCGCCGCGGGATCAAGGTGATCGCCATGGTTACCACGGCGACGGATGCGCGGGTGGTGGAAGCCGCCCGGGTGGACGCCGTCGTCGCACAGGGCGCGGAGGCCGGTGGGCATCGGGCGCACTTCTTGAAACCCGCCTCTTCAGAGTACGGAGCACTTGGAACATTGGCGCTGATCCCACAGGTGGTCGACGCCGTGCGGATCCCGGTCATCGCCGCGGGCGGGATCGCCGACGGTCGCGGGGTGATCGCCGCGCTCGCACTCGGAGCGAGAGGTGTGCTGATGGGTACTCGCTTCGTCGCCACGCGTGAATCAATGGCGTTTGGCACATTCAAGAAGGCGTTGCTTGAGGAATCTGGTGACGCCACCACCGTCACCGACGTCTTCACTGGGCGATACGCGCGGGTGCTACGCAATACGTTTGCTGAGACCTATGCCCGGTCTGGAGCGCCAGTCCTGCCGTTCCCCTGGCAGTACATGGCCGCCGCCGATATTTATAGGGAAGCAGCCGCGAAAGATCACCGTGACCATTTTCCGCTGGTAGCCGGGCAAAGCGTGGGGCTCATCAACGATCTGCCGACCGCAGCGGAAGTGATCGCGACGATCATCAAAGAGGCGCAGGCGGTCCTACAGGAAAGACTTCCGCAGACCGTAGCGCTGAACGAATGAGGTCTTGCCGCAAGCCAGAAAGGCTTTCGGGCCGTTGTTCCGTCGGGCCGTTTGACAACGCCCGGGGCCAGCGCTAGCCTCGCCCCACTCCAGCGTCCCGCAGTCTGAAGCGCCGATCGTCGTGCCGTGCCCGAACCGCGACGTTCGTGCGAGCAGTTGCCCCACCGAAAGGCCGACGTTGGCGGCCAGCTTCTCCAGGCTGGCCATCACGCCGTCCACCGGGTCATCCTTCGTCGAGAGCGCCTTGGCGGACGCGTAAGCCTCTGTGCCGCGGCCGTCGGTGCCGATCAGGACACAGTCGGTGAAGGTGCCGCCAATCTCCACGCCGATCTGATACGTCTGTATCGGCCATCCTTCCTTTCCGATCATTTCGAGGTTGCCAGGACCCGCGGGATCAGCAGATCGCCGAGGCCAATCCGACGAAGCAGCTCGGCGCGGACACGATCCGAGACGGCGTTGACGACCTCCGCGCCGTCTTGCGTCGGGTCAACGTGCACTCGGAACGGTCGCCGGCCGAAGGGGTCTCGACCACCCTGACGATGGCCTCGGCAACCGCCGAGACATCCGCATCGGCGGGCACGATGGAGGCGAAGCCCTTGCGCACTTCGTCGGCGAAACCCGCATAGGGGCCCGCTTCGTACTCTGCGGCCCGCGCCTTGTCGGCGGGCGACCCGGCGTGGGCGAAGTGATTCGTGCCGCCGGTAAATGCACCCGGCACAAGGATCGAGGTCTCAACGCCCCAACGCGTCAACTCACGCGCGTAGACCACGGCCAGGGCATCCATCCCGGCCTTCGCGGCGAAGTAGGGGGCCAGATAGGGCGGAGTTCCGCCCGCCGAGCTACTGCTCGACACCCAGATCACGAGACCTCGCCGCTGCTTGCGCAATTGAGGCAAAGCGGCGCGGTTCACGCGCTGCGTGCTGAGCACATTGACGTCGTAGAGCTCGGCCAACTGTTCCGGCGTGAAGGCTTCCGCCGGCCCGAACACCATGTGGCCCGCGTTGTGGATCACCACGTCCAGGCGACCGTGCGCGGCGATGATCTGTTCGATCGCAGCGGCGGCGGAGGCCTCGGAGGCGACATCGAGCTCGATGGTGCGGAGATCGACGCCGTGGTCAGCGGCATACGTCTGCGCCTCGGCGACCTGCGGCGCGTTGCGGCCGGTCGTCTCGCGCATGCTGGCGTAGGCCGTATGACCGGCCCGCGCCAGCGCGCGGGCGGCCAGTGCCCCGAAACCACTCGATGCCCCGGTGATCACGATGACGTTCTTACCCTCCTTCATCGGTCGTCCTCCGCTTATCCTCTGGTCCTTCATCGATCGTCGTTCCAACCCGCAGGGCTCACGCAAAACCGCCATTGGCCCTGATCACTTGCGAGTTCACCCAGCCGCCTGTGGGGCCGGCCAGGAACGAGACGACGTCGGCAATGTCCTCGGGCTGCCCCAGCCGCTCGAGCGAAGGAAGCTTGCGGAACTGCTCGACCTCGGCCTCCGACTTGCCCTTCAGAAACAGCTCGGTGGCCACCGGCCCAGGCGCCACCGCATTGACCGTGATCTCGCGGCCGCGCAGCTCGTTGGCGAGCACGTGAACGAGGCCCTCCACGCCGGCTTTCGAGGCGATATACGGGCCGTACCCGGGAAACGACTTGGCGACCACGCTGCTCGAGAACATGATGATTCGGCCCCCCTGGGCCACATGCTGGGCGGCCTGGGCCAGGACGATGAAGCTTCCTCGGAGATTCGTGGCGATCACCCTGTCGAAGGCCTCGAGACTCGCGTCAGCGATGGGCCCCATCGGCATGATGCCGGCGCAGTTCACGACCACGTCGATCCGGCCGAAGGCGCCGAGCGTTTCCTGGAACAGGCGCTCGACCTCAGCCGCGTCGGCGACGTCGGCCCGAACCGTGAAGGCGTGTCCATCACCGGCCTTGATCTCCGCCACGGCCGCTTCGGCGTTCTCGGTATGGCCGGCGTAGTTCAAGACGACCTTGAAGCCGTCACGAGCCAACCGCAACGCCACCGCGCGGCCGATACCGCCCGAAGCCCCAGTGACTACCGCGACCTTTGCTTGCGTGTCCGTCATCGACATGTCCTTTCTCCCCGTCCGTGGGTCATCCCTCGTTCGAGGATCGTGTTCCTTACTGCTCATGAGACGGATTGCGGCGATCATCCGGTTCATGCATTCTTGGGATACCTGTCATGCGTCAGGTGCATCTACAGGACGTGGATCTGAACCTTCTGCTCGCGCTCCATGCGCTGCTGGCCGAGCGGCACGTCACCCGCGCCGCCAAGCGCTGTCACCTGAGCCAATCCGCCATGAGCCGAGCGCTGGAGCGGTTACGTCAGATGTTCGGAGACCGCCTCTTGGTCCGCAGTGGACGCGCCTACGAACGCACAGGGCGGGGCGAACGCGTGCTGCGAGAGCTGGAGTCGCTGATGCCTCGGCTCGAGGCCTTGGTGCGAGGCGAAGAACAATTCGATTCGGCTCGAAGCCACGACCGGTTTCGAGTGGCCATGACCGACCACGCAGCGATGGTGCTCATGCCGCCACTCATGGAGCGGATACGGACGGCCGCTGCCAACGTGACCGTCGAGGCCTCCGCCTGGAATGACCGCGTCTATGACGACGTCGCCGCGGGCCGAATCGATACAGCGCTCAGCGCGGAGGCCCCACCGCCAGCCTTGGAGACGGAAGTGCTCTATGAGGAAGACTTCGTTTGTCTGGTAGGCCGGACCCAACGGATCGGCAACCGTCGTCTCACGCTAAAAGAATATCTCGACCTCCCCCATGCCATCGTCGAGACCTGGGAAGGTCAACAGGCGCCGGTCGACAGGCCTCTGGCGGAACGGGGCTTGAGAAGACGTGCCGTGCTTCGTATCCCGTTCTTTGTACCGACAATCTTCACTGTCGCTCGCAGCGACGTGGTCCTCACCGTCCCCCGCAGGTTGGGAAAGATCGCCGCGGCGATGGCCGACGTAGCGGTAGTGGAGCTGCCCCCCGAGATCAAAGGCTTTTCGTATTTCATGGTCTGGCATCCCCGACTCAGTACGGAAGCTGAACACGCATGGTTTCGTGACCATTTGCGGCTGGCGGCGGGAAGCATTCGGAGATAGGCAAACGCTTTCTTCATCCTAGCGGCACTCGGGTGAAGTCTGGGTAGTCGTCTCTCAGCGTGATCGTATCCGCCGGGCGATCCGTCAAGCCAAATCCCGCGATAGCTCGGGATGCGCAGGACACGCTGGCCCCCCGGCGTCTCGTAGGGTTCTACTTAGCGGGCCGAGGCCATATGGCGTCATCGGGCGATGGACGCTGAGCGCCCGATAGCCGTGCCGCTCGGCGAAGGCCGCAAAGCGATCCCCGAGGCCCCAGACCGGGCTCCCCGTCAGCGTGGCGCATCGCGCCCGCGGCCCATCGCAGACGACTCTCGAGTCGATCCGTCCCTCTAGCACCCGGGCCTCCCAGGTTCCGGGGCGCGAGAGGCCCACGCGCTCTGAATACGGTGCACGAGCTCGCGCTGCACGGCGATCGGCGCAAAGATCGCCCGCGCGGCGAGCACGGTCGCGCGGGCCAGTTCCGCCCAGGACAGATTGAGCACGTCCGAGGCCAGCGCGTATTCGTCCGAGAGCGTGGTGCCGGAGATCGTCCGATTGTCCGTGTTCAGGCTGACGCTCACGCCCCGGCGCAACAACGCCGGAAACGGATGGCGTGACAGCTCCCGCACGGCGCCCGTCTGCATGTTGCTCCGGACCGCCATCTCGAGATGCACACCGCGATCGCGCAGCTCGGAGACTAGGTCGGCATCGTCGGCGGCGCCGACTCCGTGGGCGATGCGACCGGGAGCAAGCAAGGCGAGCGCCTCGCGCACCATCGCGGCTCCGCCTGTCTCGCCCGCATGCGTGGAGATGGCCAGCCCGGCTTCGCGCGCTACGCGCGTCGCCCGCGCCAATGGCGCGAAGCCGCCTAGCGCCTCGTCGCCCGCCACGTCGAGGGCGACGACGCCCCTGCCCGCCCAGGCCGCTGCCCGGCGTGCCTCGCGCTCGGCCCGTTCCCCGCTCCAGTTCCGAAGCATCACCGTGATGAAGCCGAGGCCCGGTGTCGCCGCCGACGACGCCGCCTGCACCGCGGACTCCATCATCGCGTGCCAGAGACCGTTATCATCGGTGGGCGGCCGGAGCCTCACCTCTGCATAGCTGACGCCGTCTGCTCTCAGGTCAGCGGCGAGCTCCCCGACGACATGCGCGATGCGATCCGGGCTCCGCACGGTCGCATCCCAGGCGGCAAAGCGCGCGAGATAGGCCGGAAGGCCCTCGCCCGTCTGGGCGGGTGCGTAGCGATCGGCCAGCGCGGGCGGTAGCCCGTCAGCGACGACGAATGCGCGCATGGTCGAGGGGCGGACAGAGCCCGCTGCGTGGAGGTGGAGCTCGACCTTGGGCATCGCGCGGAAGCGCTCAGGCCCCGACATTGGTGAGCCGGCCCGCGGCCTGCGTCGCGTCGGCGAGGATGCGCTTGGCGTCGAGCTTCAGCGGCCGACCGCCGCGCACCAACTGCTCGCCATTGACGAAGACGGCGACCACGTCGGACCCGCGCGCGGCGTAGACGAGGTTGGCCTCGGGATCGTGCCAGGGCAGAAGCCTCGGGCTCCGGGTGCGCACAGCGATGATGTCGGCCCGCTTGCCCGGCTCAGTTCCACAGTGGACGCAAACAGCGGCGAGTTTCGCGCCGCAATGCGGGTAAAAATCGCCGTCCGGGGGAGATTGCTGCTGGCACCGGGGACACGTCATGCCGGAGCCTCCAGTGAATCGGGCCGGACGTTGAGCAGGACGACAGTAGCCGGCTCGCGAGATAGCGTCAACGAGCGCTTTTGGGACGATGATTCGAACCAGCGATCATTGGGTTCGAAGCCCTTTTCAAATTGAGACTGGAGCCGACGCGCCACAAACAACGCCTCGTAAATTGGCGCTTCTTACGTCATCGCGTTTGGGTCTCTTTGGCTCTCGTTGGGAGCAACTTCCTGGGTAATTCCTGGGTGGATGCTGAACCGCAAGGCTTAACCCACCTCAAGGGGCTGCCCGCTCGGGCTGTAGCGCCCGAACTAGCGGGCCGTACTAAACCGAGTGGTGGCCATCGAGATGGCGGCGGACGGGGACGCGCAACCCCGACGGTGCGGCGCCCACGTTGCTCATGGTATCAACGCATCGGGCGATGGTGACGAC
>Ga0209160_1005038_pt1 | contig 10489 bp, 11 predicted proteins | sample GraSoiAngelo_153_FD_186167 | JGI IMG/M metagenome (GOLD analysis project Ga0209160, IMG submission 186167) | Grasslands soil microbial communities from the Angelo Coastal Reserve, California, USA - 14_1009_12_40cm (SPAdes) (version 2) | ecosystem: Environmental > Terrestrial > Soil > Grasslands ... | reverse complement strand
CGAAGCAGTCGGTGTGCTCGAGATTGCGCGGAGACAGGGTCGCCGCGCCGCGACCGAACCGTGTCCCCAGACCGGGGACGCTAGAGCTGTGTCATATCCTGGCCTGATTTTCGATGGCGACGACCCCGAGGCCACGCCAGAACTTCTGGCACACGTGGTTGAACTCGTTGTCGAGCGTCGCTCCACCGAGCGCGAACACCGCCGGCGTCATATTCACGAGCTTCCCATTCGGGAGCTTCTCGATGAACGTCTCGTCCCGTGTCTTCTTGATCAGCTCCCCCACACGGTCCATCGCCCACTCGAGCTCGACGACCTCCCAATCCGACGCCCCTGGCTTGCGGTGCAGCACCGTGGTGGCGCGGTTGGGGTTCACGTGGAGCTGATAGATCGCGGCGCCCTTGGGGCAGAGCGTGCCCTCGTTGTGCGGGCTGCGCGGATCGCCTTCGATGTTGACGATCTTGCCGTCGACGGTGTGAATGAGGGTCGCACACCCGACCGAACAGAACGGGCAGATGCTCGGCGTCGTCTTGGCGTCTTTGATCCGCAGCTCCTGCGCCCGTGCCACGGCCGGCGCCAGCGTCACGCCGAGCCCGACCAGCCCGCCGATGGCCGTGCCCGCTCCGGCGCTGGCGGTGAGGCGCAGGAAATCCCGTCGACCGACCAGCATATGCTCCTCCGCGCTCGAGATGAGGTGGGTGCGCGAAGCTTCGTCACCAATTGCCCGATGATATAGGGACGGGGTTGGGAGCGCGCAACCCCCCGAGCCGTGGTTATTTTCGGCGGACCTGGCGATCCCCGGCGGGTCAGCGTAGAGTCCGCAGTTCTCCGCTTCAGGAGGGTCGAGCGATGCCCGAGCTGCCGGAGCTCACGCCGCAGCACTTCGAGATTCTGGTTGTGCGTGAGCTGCGCAAAGTCGGGCTCGACGTCGCCGAGCTCCGCATCCATCGCCGCGCCACGCTGCCCGAGCCGGAGCGGGGCTATCTCCTCGAGCTCAAAGGTGTCCTCGGCGCGGCCACGTGGCGGCCCCAGGCCCTCATCGCCTGCCTGCGCCAGCAGGCGCCGATCGGTCGGGCCGCCGTGGAGTCGCTGCGGGATCACGTCAAGGAGGCGGGGGCCGAGGCGGGACTGCTGTTCGGCGCCGCCGACTTCGACCCCGAGGCTCTGGCCGCTGCACTGGACGGCGACCTCGCGCTCCTCCGGGTCACCGACGGTCGCAGCGCGTTCGATACGAGCGGCTGGGGCCCGCCGGGTCACTACCCCGCTTGGCTCCCCGCGTACTGCGCCCAGATCGTGAAACGCGATCCGCTCGGGCAGCCACGATATCACCTGCTCGAGCCCGGCCAGGGGGATCAGATCTTGCACTCTATGAAGGAAAGGCACGTCGGATGACCGAGCTGGCGCCGCAGAAGGACGCGATGGACGTACTCCAGGCGTGGGTCGACGACTACAACAGGCGCGCGGAGCCGGGGATCCGGCTCGGCTCGGCCGGAGAAGCGGGGGGCGCCCAGCTGCGGCTCAAGTACAGCCCCACCGAGGGCCAGGTCTCGATCCTGCACCTCGTCGCCGTCGAGCGCGCTGGTCGCGCGGCCATCCTGGTGCGCCGGTTCGAGGGTCCGACGCCGGAGACGGCGGTCGAGGCGGGACTGTGGGCCAGCCGAGAGCTCGGGCGGCGCTAGTCCCCGTCTCCATTCAGGACCTCGGCACACTGGGCGGTGCCGTGAGCCAGGCGAAAGCGGTGAACCGCCGAGGTCAGGTCGTGGGCACGAGCCGCGACGCGCTGGGCCGCACCCGTGCGTTCCTGTGGGAGGAGACGCTCGGCATCGTCGACTTGAAGCCGCTCACCGGCGTGAACACCTCAGCGAACGACATCAACGACACCGGCGAAATCGCGGGTGGTGGCGACACCGGGTTCGGTGACTTCCACGCCTATCTCTTGTCGGCAGGCACGAGCTTCGATCTCGGCACGCTCGGGGGGAACGAGAGCGAGGCGCTCGCCGTCAACCGGCACGGACAGGTGGCGGGGCACAGCCGCGGCGCCGGGGCGCCGATGAAGCACGCTTTCCTCATCGCCGAGCCCGGTACCATGATCGACCTCGGCACGCTCGGCGGAGCGACGAGCATCGCACACGACCTGAACGACCGCGGCGAAGCGGTCGGCCTGGCCGAGACCAAGGCGGGCGAGCCGCGTGCGTTCGTATGGACGGCGACCGACGGCATGCGCGATCTCGGGACGCTCGGCGCCGCGAGTATGGCGCTGGGAATCAACGACCGGACAGAAGTGGTGGGCGGCAGCGGTCACGCGTTCCTGTGGACCGCCGGCGGCGGCATGCTCGACCTGGGAACCCTCGGCGGGCGCACCAGCTGCGCCAACGCCATCAACGATGCCGGCTGGATCGTGGGGGTGAGCCAGACCGGGGAAACCGACGCCCGCGGACTCCCCGTCACCCACGCGTTCCTGCGGACGCCCGATGGCAGCATGCTGGACCTAGGCACCTTGGGGGGCGAGCACAGTGCCGCCGTCGCCGTCTCCGATGAGGAGGGTGGGATACTCCGGATTGCCGGGCACAGCCACGATGCCTCCGCGCGCATGCGGGCCGTCCTCTGGGCGGTGCGGTTGGGCTAACCGACCGCCTTGACGGCGACGCTGGAAGGCCGTCGTTTACACGCCTGCGCATTGCTCCCTTGGGACTCCCACACCGGAGGCGGCATCACCATGAGAAACGGGATTGCCAGGTTCGTGCTGGTGCTGGCCGCGGCGGCGCTCCTGCCTCGTTCCGCGCCGGCACAGGCGGGCCCCAGTGCGAAAGCCGCGAAAGTGAAGATCACCACGCCCGCCCGCGGCGCCACGGTGAGCGGGCCCGTGAAGGTCACGCTCGCGGCCACCGGCGTCGAGATCGTTCCGGCCACCGATGAGCGCGCGGGGACGGGCCACCATCATCTGTTCGTCGATCGCGACGTGACGCCCGTGAACGACACCATCCCGCGCGGCGTGACCGGGATCATCCACCTGGGTCGCGGGCAGACCGAGTTCGTGCTGGACTCACTCAAGCCTGGTCCGCACCAGGTGATCGCCGTGGTGGGCGACTGGAAGCACGTGCCGTTGAAGCCGCTCGTGACCGATACGGTGCGGTTCACCGTCAAGGACTGAGCCATGCAGTGGACCCAGGTCTACGATCCGTTGCACAATTGGGTCTTGTCCACCCTCGTCGCCGCGCTGCCGATCGTGGTGCTGTTCGGCATGTTGGCGGGGCTGCGGGTGAAGCCCCACTGGTGTGCGATCGGCGGCGCCGCCACGGCGGTCCTGGTGGCCGTGGCGGTATTCGGGATGCCGGTCTCGCTCGCCGGCATGAGCTTCCTGTACGGCGTCGGGTTCGGCGTGCTGAAGATCGCGTGGATCGTGCTCGCCGCCGTCTATCTGTACGACATTTCGGTGTTCACGGGCCAGTTCGAGATCATGAAGGAATCGGTGGCGGGAATCACGGCCGACCGCCGGTTGCAGCTGCTGCTCGTGGCGTTCTGCTTCGGCGCGTTCATCGAGGGTGCCGCCGGTTTCGGGGCACCGGTCGCGATCGCGGGCGCTTTCATGATCGGGCTCGGGTTCAAGCCGTTCCACGCCGCCGCCCTCAATTTGATCGCCAACACCTCGCCCGTGGCGTGGGGCGCCATCGGCACGCCGGTGCACACGCTGGCCGCGGTCTCCGGTCTGCCCGAATCGGACTTGAGCGCGATGATCGGACGTATCCTGCCCATCACGGGGATCATCGTGCCGTTCTGGCTGGTGCGCGCGATGGTAGGGTGGGCCGAGACCTTCGAAGTGCTGCCCGCCATCCTCGTCGTGGGCGCCTCGTTCAGCCTGACGCAATACGTCTGGTCCAACCACGTGGACTCGAACCTCGTCGACATCGCCGGCGGAGTCGTGTCGCTCGTCGCGACCGTGATCTTCCTCCGGTTCTGGCGCCCGAAGCGCGTCTGGCGGTTCGCGGACGAGCAGGCGTCGAGCGCTAATCCGGCGGCGGCTCATCGGCATTCCGCCGGTCAGATCGTCAAGGCGTGGATGCCGTTCGCGATCCTGTCGCTGACGGTGCTCGTGTGGGGCCTGCCGGCCGTCAAAGGCGCGATCAACCGCGCGACCACGCACGTGTGGGATGTCCCGTTGCTGCACAACGCGGTGACGCGCGCGGCGCCGGTCGTGACGAAGCTGACACCCGAGGCGGCACGCTTCGATTTCAACTGGCTCTCGGCGACGGGGACGGGATGCTTCGTCGCGGCGATCCTGGCGGGTCTGGTGCTGGGGCTGGGGCCGGCGCAGCTCGCGAAGATCTTCTGGCACACGCTCAAGCGCATGAAGCTCGCGGTCATCGCGATCTCGTTCATGCTGGGCCTCGGGTACACCACGCGCTACTCCGGGCTCGACGCGGTGCTCGGACTCGCGTTCACACGCAGCGGATGGTTCTACCCCTTCTTCGGCACGTTCCTGGGGTGGCTGGGCGTGGCCCTGACGGGCAGCGACACCTCGTCCAACGCGCTGTTCGGCAGCCTGCAGCGCATTACGTCACAACAGCTGGGACTCGATCCGGTCCTGATGTGTGCGGCCAACTCGGCGGGCGGAGTGATGGGGAAGATGGTGGACGCGCAGTCCATCACCGTCGCGACGTCGGCCACGAATCAGGTGGGCAACGAAGGCAGCATCTTCCGCTACGTGTTCTGGCATTCGGTCGCCTTGGGGGCCGTCGTGGGCGTGATCGTGCTGCTGTACGCCTACGTGTTCCCGGGCGGGGTGCCGCACGGCCTGACGATCGTGAAGTGAGGGTGCGCGTCGGGTCGGGGCGCAGCATGCTGCGCCCCGACCCTTGATTCAGCCCCTCGCGCCCGCCCGCACCGCTGCCGGCTGCCAGATGCTGATCTTGCGCGTCTCCGGCATCAGGAACAGGCTCAGCAGGAAGGCGATAGCAGGCACCGTGATGGGATAGACCAGCGCGTGGCCCAGGCTCTGGGACGTGGAGAGCCCCGCTGCCTGCGCGGTCACGTACGCCGCGGTCGTAATGACCGGCACCAGTCCGCCGCCCCAGCCGTTCCCAATGTGATATGGCACCGACACGGACGAGTAGCGGATGCGCGCTGGAAAGTACTCGGCGAGGAACGCGCCGATCGGGCCGTACACCATGCCCACGTAGCAAACCATGATCGCGACGATCAAGATCGACAGCGGGTAGTTGATGTTGGCCGGGTTGGCGGCGTTGCCGAGCGCCGTATAGAGAGGGTAGTACGTGACGGCCGCCAGGAAGAACCCGGCCAAGATGATCGGCTTCCGGCCGATCCGGTCCGAGAGCCAGCCGAAGAAGATGAGCGATGGCGTGGCGATGAGCAGCGCGAGGCCCGTGATGAGGGCCGGGTGTAAGACATCCGGCTTCTGCACCTGTTGGATGAAATAGAGCGCCCAGAACTGTCCGCTGTACCACACGACGCCCTCACCGATCACGACGATGCTGGCAATCAGGACGTATCTGATGTTCTCGCTCCAGAAGGCCTCGCGCCACGGATTGGTCGACGTCTGTCCCTTCGCCTTGATGGCCTGAAAGATCGGTGTCTCCTGAAGCTGGAGCCGGATGTAGATGGCGATCGCTACCATGAGTAGGGAGAGCAGGAACGGGATGCGCCATCCCCACGCGTTGAACGCTTCGGTCCCCAGCGCCTCGCGCGTCACGATGATGACGACCAGGGACACCACGATCCCGAGCGTGGGCGATGTCTGGAGCCAGCCGGTGTAGTAGCCCCGTTTGTCGTCCGGCGCATGCTCCGCGACGTACGTGATGGCGCCGCCGTACTCGCCGCCGAGGCACAACCCCTGGATAAGGCGAAGGAACAACAGGATGAACCCCGCTGTGACGCCGATCTTGGCATAGCTCGGCACGAGGCCGATGAGCGCCGTCGACACACCCATGCCGCTCAGCGTAATGAGGAAGGTGTACTTGCGGCCCACGATGTCGCCGACGCGGCCGAAAACGAAGGCTCCGAACGGGCGGATCAGGAACCCGGCGGTGAAGGTACCGACCGTCTTGATGAGCGCGCTTCCGGAGGCCCCTGCGGCGAAAAACTTGACCGAAAGGAGCGCGGCCAGGCTGCCGAAGATGTAAAAGTCGTACCACTCGATCACGTTCCCCACAGCTGCGGCGATGACGACACGGCGAAGGTCCTTCACGGAGAGCGCAGGAGCGGTCATACCTTCCTCATGGCGGTCGTGGAGGTTCCAGTGTCCCGCCGAATTGGCACCTTGTCAAGATGGCGTCCCACCTAGCGGCCGTGCGCGTACTTGAGGGCGGCTTCGGTGCGGTTCTTGACCCCGAGCTTCGAGAAGAGGTGCTGCACGTGGAACTTCACCGTGTTGTCCGAGAGGCCGAGCCGCTCCGCGATCTGCGGGTTGGTGAGCCCGCCGGCGACGAGCGTCCAGACCTCGCGCTCCCGCGGCGTCAAGTCGCCGGCCAACCCGGCCGCCCGCCCTTCGATCCAGCGGCGCGCGGCCTGGGGGAACACGAGCTGGCCCGCGTGCACCTGGCGGATGGCCGTCAGCGTCTGTTGGGGCGATTCCGTCTTGAGGGCGAGGCCGTCCGCACCGGCGTCGAGGGCCGAGCGGAGCGATTCGCCGTCATTGTACGCGGTCAGCACGAGCACTTTGGGGGGCGCGGGGCGGTCGCGCAGCGCCGCGAGCACTGCGGTGCCCTTGATGGTGGTGAGCTCGAGATCGAGCACCACCACATCCGGCTTGTGCTGCTGCACCAGCTTCACGACCTCGGTGCCGTCGGTCGTCCAACCGGCGACGGTGATGTCCGGCTCGCCGTCGAGCAACGCGCGCAGGCCCTCGAGCACGATGGCGTGGTCGTCCGCGAGCAGCACGCGAATCATCGAGGGGCGCTCACTCCGCGGGCAGCGTGACGGTGAGCGAGGTGCCCCGGCCCGGCGCGCTCTCGAGCGCGAACGTGCCCCCCAGCATCTCCACCCGGTCCTGAATGCCGCGCAACCCGAAGTGTCCGCCTTCCACGCCCACGTCCTCCTCGCTCGCGAGCACACGCTCGGGGTTGAAGCCGCGGCCCCGGTCCGACACGGTGAGGGCGAGGGAGCCGCCCCGCCGCTCGACGATCACGCGCTGTTCGGCCGCGCCCGAGTGGCGATGGCCGTTGGCGAGCGCCTCCTGCAGGATGCGGTAGATCGCGATCTTGGTCGGCAGCGCGCAGTCGCCCAGGTCGTCGGGGAGGGCGAGCTCCACGCCCTGCTCGGTCAGCGTCTCGTGCTGGACCGCGAGGCCCTCGATGATCTCGCCGAGCGCGCGGCGCTCGAAGCCGGGCGGCCTAAACGCCCCGATGAAATTGCGGATCTCGCTCAACGCACGCTCGAGCAGGCGCACGGCCTGCCGCGACCGCTGCTGGGTCGGTGGGTCCCCGGCGAGCGCGCGCTCGAGCACCTGCAGCTGGGACAATGCGGCGAAGATGTCCTGTACCGGGCCGTCGTGCATGTCGAGCACGATGCGCTGCAGCTCCCGCTCGCTGGTCGCGAGCAGGCGCCGCGAGGCGGCCCGGGCCTCGGCCTCGCGAAACTCGGTCACGTGCGACGGGACGCCACGAGCTGCGGTATCCGCTCCGCGGCGAATCCGAGCACGGCTCCGACCGCGAGCGCGATCGCCACGCGGACGCCGCCCTGGATGCTCACGGCGCGCATCCCCAGGGCGACACCGGCGCCGGCGAGCGCGCCGGCCGTGTAGGAGAGGAGCGGCACGCGCGCCTGCAGCACTATGCCGAGCACCACACCCCCCAGCACCAACGCCTGGACGAGGTCTCGACCGCCCAGCGCCCGGAAGACGTAGTGCGCCACGAGCGCCCAGACGACGCCGGAGGTCGTGCCGGCGAGCGTGCGCTGCAATCCGGGAATCCCCCCGCCGGCGGCCAGGGAGCATCCCAGCGCGATGATCACCGGCCAGAGCGAGAGGTTCACCTTCGCCATTTCGGAAATCGCGGCCCACACCGCCACCACCACCGCCAGGCTCAACGCTCGAATCGTCGTCGGGTTCATGGCTCGGCCTCCTCCCGTGTAACGACGCGGTAGGCCTCCATCGCGAAATATTCGGGCAGGCCCAGCCGGTCGGCGCGCGCCGCGGTTTCCAGGTTGCGCGTTTCGACCCGTTGCCAGAACTCGCGGTCGTCGTGCGCGCCCGGGAACGGCGCGGTGTCCTTCTGCGACTGGTGCTTGAAGATCGCGAACACCTTGGCGCGCAGCTCGTCCTGGGAGAGCGGCACCAGGACGTCCGCTTCCGTGAGGGGCCACTCCTGCCACGCGCCGCGGTACAGCCACACCTCCGGGGGCGCCCCGTCGTAGACGGCGAGCGCCTGCGTGACTGCCGCCTTGCACATGCGGTGGGTCCCGTGCGGATCGGACAGGTCGCCCGCGACGAAAACGAGATCCGGGTGGACTTCCTCGAGCAGCGCGTGCACGATCGCGACATCCTCGGGGCCGATCGGGCGCTTCCGTACCTCACCCGTCCGGTAGAACGGCAGATTGAGGAAGCGCGCCGCGGTGGGCGGCAGCCCGACCGACTCGAGCGCCGCGATCGCCTCCGACTCGCGGATCATGCGCTTCAGGTCCTGGACCACTTGCAGGTCGATGTCGCCCGGTGCCTTGCGCTCGAAGCTCGCCTCCACGCCCTCGCGCACGCGCTGCACCGCCGCCCGGTCGAGTCCCAGCGTCTCCGCGGCGCGGCTCACGAAGTCGAGGTGGCGCCGCACGTCGTGATCGAACACGGCGATGTTCCCGCTGGTCATGTACGCCACGACGATGGCGTTCTCGTTCTCCCACAGCTTGCGCAGCACACCGCCCATCGAGATCACGTCGTCGTCGGGGTGCGGGGAGAACACCAGCACCGACTTGCGCGACGGCAGCCGGCGGCGGCCGCGGATCTTGTCCCGCAGGCGGTTGAACACGAGCCCGTTGATCGGACCCGGAGCCCCGTGCTTCGCGAGCAGCGGGCTCAGGTGGTGCTCGGCGTAATCGCGCGCCGTGAGCTTGAGCAGAGCCTTGCCCGTCTGCTCCGCCAGCCAGACCGCCGCCCGCTCCGTCAGCTCCGCTGTCCAGTCGACGCTCGAAAGCACCCACGGTGTCTTGATCCGGGTCAGCTCGGCGGCGGCCGCCAGGTCCAGATACGCCGTCGCGTTGGCGTGCCGCTGCAGGAACGTGGCGGCCACGTCCGGCGAGACCTCGCCCTCGACCGCGCGCGCCACGATCTCGGCCTTGTGCTCCCCCGTCGCGATCAGCGCGATCTCGCGCGCCCCCAGGATCGTGGCGACGCCCATGGTGATGGCCTCGCGCGGCACGTTATCCTCGCCAAAAAAGTCGGCGGCCGCGTCCCTCCGGGTCACCGTGTCGAGGGTTGCGACCCCGGTGCGCGAGTCCTGGGAAGAGCCGGGCTCGTTGAAGCCGATGTGGCCGCTCTTGCCGATTCCCAGGAGCTGCAGGTCGATCCCGCCGGCGTCCGTGATGGCGCGCTCGTAGGCGGCGCAGTACTCGGCGAGGCGCTCGCGTGGCACGCCGCCGTCGGGGATGTGCACGTGCTCCGGCCGGACATTCACGTGGGCGAACAGGTTCTCCCACATGTAGCGCCGGTAGCTGTGCGGGCTGTCCGGCGGCATCGGGTAGTATTCGTCGAGGTTGAAGGTGACCACGCGCGCGAAGTCCACCTGGCCCGCCTGGTGGCGGCGGATCAGCTCGCGATAGATCCCTAGCGGCGTGCTCCCGGTGGCGAGTCCGAGTACGCAACGGCCGCTCGCCGCCGTGGTGCGCGCGATCACGTCGACGACGCGGTCGGCGAGCAGCGCCGCGAGATCGTCGTGGTCGGGCACCACGACCGTGGGAATGCGCTCGCGGTCCCGCGGGCCCTCGATCAAGCGCGTCGGCGCGCGGCGCGCGGGGCCGGGCGGACGGGGCGGACTGGCGGGGCTGGGGGGGCTGGGGGGGCGTGCGATCCGGGCGTCGTCAGGCGTCATCTGGTGTCATCGCTCCTAGCGGGACAACGTAGCATAAAGAATACGTCCCGTCGGGACTGCGGGCAAAGTCAGGCAGCGCGGTTACTTGACGGGCCGTGCAGTTTGTCGCATATGTAGAGCGCGCCCCCACGATTCAGCGACTACCTTCTTGCGACCGGCGGCCGCACCTGCGGCGGGCCCGCCAGGGACTGGGTGTGCGGGTGGGAGCCTCCGTGACGCAACGGGAGCCGTTCGTCGAAGGCCGGCGCGAGATCCTGCGGCAGGCGAGCGTCGCGCTCGGGGGCCGCCCCGTCACCGTGTGGGAAGTCTCGGCCCGGGCCGAGCTGGAGCCGCAGGCGTCGAGCGACCCCGCACCGACGCACCACACCACCAAGCTCGACGTCGACGCCACACTGCGGCGCTGGAGCATCGCCATCGTGCAGGGCAGCCGCTGGGTGGGATGTCAGACCGGCCCGAACGGCTTC
>Ga0209160_1005036_pt1 | contig 10492 bp, 7 predicted proteins | sample GraSoiAngelo_153_FD_186167 | JGI IMG/M metagenome (GOLD analysis project Ga0209160, IMG submission 186167) | Grasslands soil microbial communities from the Angelo Coastal Reserve, California, USA - 14_1009_12_40cm (SPAdes) (version 2) | ecosystem: Environmental > Terrestrial > Soil > Grasslands ... | reverse complement strand
TTCTGAAATCTTACACCGCAGCAAGAGGATCGCGCCTTTACGCTCTGAGAAATCAGTTTCAGCTTTCTTCCTATTTCTTTTTCCAATTCCCCTGTGGGTCTTGAATCCACCAGCCCGGCTGGGCCTGCTCTATCCAGCTTTTCGCGAAGATCGTTTTGATTTTGGGCACCGATTCTCTCGCGATGTTATTGGCCTTGGCGATTTCGAGATAGAGCGCCTCGCGGTCGCGGTTTTCCGCGTCGACGAGCTGCTGGACCTCTGCGCGCTCCTTGAGATTTAGCCCCTCGGTCGTGCGAACCGTGAGCAGTCCGTCGCGCGTAATCCCGACGTTGCCTCGATCCATGAACGGCTTGATGGAGTCGCTGCGATTTTTGATGGAATCTTTCAAAGCGCGAATGGCCGGGTTCGAAACATTGATATCAGCCTCTTGCGCGTGAGCTTCGTCCACAAAGCGAAATATCGCGGCCACTGTCGCCGGCCCAATGAGACTGCTTCGCGGCTGCTCTTTTTTAACGGGTTCCGCGGGACCGCCCCAGGTTTCCTTGACGATTTGGTCCGCGGCCCGTTCTACCGCGGCGGCGGGAAAATAAATGTTTACCGTGACGCAGGCACTTAAGAGAAAGATGAGAGGGAACGAGATTTTTCGTAACATGATACCTCCTTATTATTGGACCGCTTTCTGCGCGTTTTCGGATTTCTGGATTCGCTCGAGCCTGCTTAGAAGCTCGGAAAAGGCAATTTCTTGCGTATGGCTGATGACATTCACCGCCGGCGGGATGAGACTACCGACGACCAGGTATTCCTGACCGTCGCGGCTCTCCACGCCTCGCAATGTGAGCTTGTCATTTTTCAAAGTCGCTCTAAAGCCGAGCTTGCTATAACGGAAGTTGTCAAAAAACCCGGCGATGCCGCCGTAAAGCGCCCCTGCGTCATTGCCCGAGCTGAGGACGGTAATTTTATTCAACGATTCGACGCTGATATGCTGGCTAAAGCCGCGCTTCTCCACGCTGTGCAGGTCCGCTCTGAACTGCGACGGTTGCTTGTTGGCAAGAATCAGGTCGCTAACGGTTCCTTCTAAAATGCCCGAGATGCGGCCAAAGGCAAAGGTTTCCGACGCTTGTTCAAGCTGGATATCTTGGAAGCGCGCGTCCAGCTTGATGGCTGGAACCGAAGAGAATGGATTCTCAATCTCCAGCTGGCCTATCTGCATACGCCCGCCGAACACGTCGACTTGTATTTGGCCTTGACTGCGCAGTGATTCGCCGCTCCATTCGATCTTGGGAATGGATCCCGATAGCGTGCCACCGAAACGGTACCAGCCGAGCGTTTCGGTCAATTTCAGCAACTGTAGATTTTTCGCATCGAGCGAAAGCGAGACGGCTTGCGGCGCATCGATGAGATCCTTCCAGAAAACTTGAGAGATCTCCAGCGAGCCGCCGTAAATCGGCATGCGAACCGGTTGATGAAATTGCAGGCTATTATTCCATAACGAGAGCGTTGCTCTGATGGCGGGAATGATCTCCGTGCCGAAACGCGCCGACTCGATGGCCAATGTGCCGGTCGGTATGTTTGCCGACGTCCCCTCTGCGGGAGCCGACGGGTAGCGAACGCGAAATGGTAGTAAAAGCTCAATGCCTTCGAGCTGCCAGTTGTTGGCTTTGGCGCGAATTTCGCCACTGCGTAGTCGTAACTCACCTTCAAACGTCGGCTCGTCAAGAGCGCCGGTCGCTTTGGCGATTAAGCCTATGTGGCCCCCGATCGCCAACCGGTCCAGGATCGGATAACTCCGATTCAACGTCTGGCGAATGAAAAACTCAAAAGCTCCGGCGGTCTGAATGTCGTCGCTCTTGATCTCCAAACGCATCACGGGTGTGTGGGCAGCACTTTCGATCTCGCCCTTGACGGCAACGTTGCCCAGAGAGGCGAGAGTAAGGTTCGCCTGTCGTATGCGAATAGCGCCGGTGTTCTGAACGTAGTCGCCGTCGAATTCGAACGTGGGCCGTTGTGATTTTAGGTCGGCAAAAAATTTTCCCCAAAGCATCTCGCCCTGTTCGATGTCCAGTTTGCCAACCACAGAAATCGCGCTGCCATCATAACCGGCGGTGGTTTCAAAGCGACCGCCAAGAGCCAGATTCTCGCCGACTCTGGAGCCGTCAGCCGATGCGAAACGACTTCGGCTGATGCGCACGGCGCCGGCGACTTTCACCGGCTCGTCCGCTTTCTTTTCCATCGTTCCGTCGAAACGAATTTCTTGAGCGGAAATTTCCATTCGACTCTTCCGGTTGACCACGAGCTTCCTGCCGAGCGCCTGAATATCGCCGGCGCGAAACGACGCGCCCGACCATACCATCGGTGTTTTGAGGCTCAGTTCCGCCACCGAGAATCCATCGCCTTTAAGTTGAATGCCGGAGCTCCGCGTGATGCCTCGAACATTAAGAGAACGCCAAGGCCCTTCTATCTGCAAATCGGCCTCGACCTGCCCGCCGGAAACCAGCGCCTTCACCGAGCTTGGAAGCAATGGCTTTAGACATTCGAACGGAACTTTTCTTAGGTTGACTTTTGTGTTCGTCAGTGTGATCGCCGGAGCGAAGTGAACGAATCCCGTCCCGACTGCATCTCCTAGAGGGGATATTAGACGAAGTGATTTGATATCGAGCTGCTTTTGCGTCAGCTCGTAATTGCCTTCCAGAGTTAGCGTGGCGTTTCCCGCGGGTAGCGCCAGGGGCAGAAAATGGGGCTGGGATGGCAGCTCGGTCGTGACCAATCTCGCGCCGATAATGGCTTCTTTGAGGTCCGGTGTAAGATCGGCTCGCACGTCGAAATTCCCGCTGAAGCGCTCGGCAGCGATCGCCATTCCGTTTAATTTTCCGTCTGCGCTGACTTGGATCGGCTCGCCGGCGTTTTTCGTGAGTTTGATATTTGCCTCGAGTGAAGGAGCGCTTTGATTCTTTTCTTTGATCAGATTCGTAAAGCCTCGGGCGCGGTTTTGCTCGACGCGGATTGTTGCTTTTTTCTCTTTTTCATCGCCGGTGACCATGATTTCGGCAACGCCCTCAAGCGATGGGACATCCGTCCGCAGATTTAGGCCGGTTGCCCCTCCGACATTTAGATTCTGCGCATTCATGGCCAGTGACCGGAAATCGATGGGAGTACCGTCGCCTACCTTTAAGACGAGAGTGCCGTCTTCGATATTCAGATATCGGATGCTAACGTCCAATTTGTTTTTTTTTGTGGCATCAAACAGCTCGTTAAGATCGAGGTGTAAAGTCGGCTTCGCCAGTTGAAGCCGATAGATGCTTTTGGCAAACAAGGACGCAGGGCTTAGAATCACAAGGATGCGATCCGCCTGGAGCACGGGCTTCGACGCCTTGGAAACCGTGACAGCTGAAAAAGTTAGACGAAGCAGCGGATCGAGCCGCGACTGCCCGGCGGCGAGTTCGTAGCCGGTGCGGTCCTTCAACTCGCCTCTGAGCCAATCTTGGAAGCGTGCAGAATTAAAGATCAACAACACCGAGGCGTATGCGGCTAGCAAGATGGCGACAAGGAAAAGCGTTGCTCTGAGGGCCGTACGTTTCAAAGCCATCATGCCCTAACGATACCTTTTGAAGATTTGACGAGCAATGAACGTCAAGGTTGCACGCCGCCAGTCTAGGTTGGTTACATCCATACCACGACATGTGATTTGACTTTCGAGTTCAGTTGGTGCCAATCAGTTTAGTGTCAGAGCCATCAGTTTGGTGATCTCAAGCTTCTCCCACTAGCGCTCTCGGGAAGATTTTTTTTGTACATCGTGCAGGCGAAATTTTATGTCCGCCTCCTGGGGCAAGAGCCATTTTTTGAGCGGCTGTCCCTCAGCCAGGGCGCGGAGCTCCCGTTCCCATATCTTGCGAAAGAGGATGATGCCGAGATCGGAGCGGCCGAGGTGCTCCTGGGTGCGGTCCGCGATGGACCCTTGCCCCACTTGAGAGACGTAGTCTTGCGTATGCACGAGAGCGATCTTGTCTTGGAAGTGCTTGTCGAGATCCTGGAACCGCACCTTGCCTGCAAGCACGTCGTCGCCCAGAGCGGTGACGGAAGTTTTTTCCTGCGCCAGCAGCGCGGCGCGTCTCTGTCGAAATAGACCCGCGGCCTCACCGGTCAATGGCGAGCGGCGGAGACGAAATTCCAGCGAGTGCTCGTCGTCTACGGGGACGTCCCATTGCATCCGATCTTCCCACGGCAAGTCAGGGTCGGGCGAGGGATTTCGGAAAACATAGGCGTTCGGCATGAAGAGGTGAAAAACATTGGTCCAGCCCGCTGGAAAAGTCGCGTACGACGTCGTACCCCAGGGGCTTTCTTCTTTCGCGATCTGCGGGATGCCGCTCCGGCGATTGGCGGAAGAAGAAGAATAGGCGCCGCGGTGGACGAAGGGGACGTGGGCCGTATCGCCGTTGTTGTCCATGCGCTGAAAGAAATTGCAGGGCCATTCCATCGTGGAGAGAACCTCGAGGACGCCTTCTTCCTCCATGTGCCGGTAGCGTGGAAATGGTGGCGGTTCACCGTCGCCAAAATAAGCGAAGATCAAACCGAGATATTCCCACGTCGGGCAGCTTGGAATCCGAATTTTCTGGGCGAAAGATTTTTCCTCGGCCGGCTGCTCGATGCATTGACCGGACTCATCGAAAACCCAACCATGATACATGCAGCGGATGCAGTCCCCTTCGACCCAGCCGGCCGAGAGTTGCGTTCCCCGGTGGGCACAGCGGAACCCGACCACGTGCGGCGCGCCGCCCTCGCCGCGATAGAGAGTGAAGCGCTCGCTCATGATCTGAATCGGTTTGGCTTGGCCGGGCATGAGATCTTCGGCGCGATGGACGGGATGCCAGAACCTGCGCATATATCTTCCCGCGAGGCTTCCTGGCTCGGTTGAGACTAGGTCCGTAAAGCTCAGCCTTTTTTTGCTTCGGTGAATCTTTCTTTTGATCGATGCCATACGATTCTCTCTTACGCGTTTCAACTTAGCGGGTCGATTCTCCGCAGCTTGCTGCGTCAAATGGTTCGGCGAGTCCTCCAAAGTCTGTCATTCCCTCATGCTTGAAGCGGTGGCTCGACTGGGCTCGTCACAGGCGAAACTCGGACTGGACCCCCGATTAAAACATTCGGGGTGACGACTTTGGAAAATCTCTCATGAATCTTTTTTGATACCCGACAGCTTGTGCGCGGTGGTTCTTTACATTCAGCCATTCATTTTCAGCGGCGTTCCCAGCCGCTTGAGCTCGGCCTCGTAGCGGCGGCGAATTTCGGCGTCCTCGTCCTCGTACTCGATCATCGTGCCGCCGTTTTTGACCGAGATGTAGACCCCGTCGGTTTTTCTCTTGGCCACCTGGTGCAGCCCAATCGGAAATAGCCTGCTGCCAAATCTCACCGCCAGTTGGCGTGCGGCCTCTTTGCCGACGTTGAAGTGCTGGTGAAACCAGCCGCCTGGCGGGCTGAGGACGCTTCCCTCGCGCCAGCGAAGCTCGATGACTTCTGCGCCGCGGCCGCCGGCATAAGGCTGGGTGCCGCTCTCCTTCGGCCAGAGCAGCGTATATCCCTCCGACTTTAAAATGACGATGACGGCGCCGCCGCCGTGGTAGTGCGCCTTGTGGTAGATCCCAGTGGGCCAATCGGCGACATGGCCGATCAGTCCATTCTTCGACGTCTCGAACTGAACCATGCCCACTTCCGTTCCCTTCACGTAAAGATCGTCTCGCACTTTGACCTCTTTGGCGTCGGGAATGAAGTTGGTTTCCCAGATCGATTGCAGGCCGATGGCGTAAAATTTCTGGCTGGCTGCGAAATAGCTATCTTCGCTGCTGAAGCGCTCGGAGAAATTAAAGGGGCAGTTGAAGATGAATTCGGGATTGCGGTAAAAATCGAGCGCGATCGGCGCGGTGGTGACAGCGATCAACCGGACCGGCTCATTGCCGCCGTTGACCAGACGGTGCCAGGTATTCAGAGGAGGGGCGAAGAGGCTCCACGGTTCCCACTCGAACAGTTGTTTTTTTCCTTCCTCTTGCCAGACTTCCGTAGCGCCATGCCCCGTGAGGATGCAGATCATCTCTTCGTACATGTGCCGCTCCGGGTTGAGCGCGCCGCCGGGAGGAATTTCGGCCGCGTACATTCCCGTCTGTCCCTCCATGCCGAATAGATTCACGAACGCGCCTTTGCCGCCGAGGCGGCGCCACGGACCGAGTTCGAGCGCGCGTACGTCCTCGACGCTGAAGCCTTCCACCACCGGGATGCCTTCGCTCTGCATCCATCGGTAATACCCCGTGCCCTGGAGCGACGCCATCGAGTCTTGGAATTCCTTCGTCATTTCAAAGTCCTTGTTTCCGGTTTCGGGTCTCGGGTTTGAACTAGAAACTCGAAACACGGAACTCGAAACCGCGTAAGCGCAGCCTGCTACTTCTTGTACAAGCGGTCGATGTAGCCGCTTTTATCGAGCTTGGCGATAAAACTCGAATCGACGAACTGTTCCGGCTTGGCATTTTTTCCCGACCGGTCCGTGAGGGCGATCTCATCGAGCACCGTGCGGATGCCTTCGATGATCGGGTAGGGTTTTGCCGGCGTGATGCGCGCGAAATAGTCGTAAGCCTCCTCCGCGACCGCGGTGTCGTTGACGCGCAGGAACTCTCGGATCATCTGAACGCTCTCCGCTTTGTGCGTCTTGTAATAGGCGACGCCTTCCACAAAGGCGCGCACAAAGCTCATGACGGTCTCTGGCTCTTCGCGGATGAATCGATCCGTCGTCGCGATGTTATTGTGCGGATACGTCAATCCCAGAATAGAGGCGTCGGCGAGCTGGCGAAATCCCTGCTGGCGCGCAAGCAGCGTGTTCGGCGCGTCGATGAGGGCGCCGTCCACGGCACCGCTCAGCAAGGCGCTGAGCCGCTCGCGCTGGTTGCCGATCTGCATCAAAGTGGCTTCCTTCACCGGCTCGACGCCAAGCCGGGTCAATATGTAGCGTGCGGCGAAATCCGAGGAGCTGCCAAAGCGGGAGATGGCGATTTTGCCTCCCTTGAGCTGTTTGCCGTCCTGAATCTTGTTGTTGACGTAAAGGCTGAAGGGCATGGTGGGGGTGTAAGTGGCGACGAGAACGTTTCCCGCCCCTTTAAGGCGCGCTCTTTGCGCCGCGGTCCCGCCTCCGCCGCTGATTATCTTCACGTCTCCCGCGAGCAACACCTGAAGCGCCTGGCTTCCACCCTGGAAAAGGATGAAATCAACATCCAGACCATTGCGCTTGAACGCGCCGGTTTTTTTAGTCACATACAGCACGTCGATGCCGCCGCTGGTACTAGCCAGTCCCAGAAGGAGATGCTTCGGGCTCTGAGCCGGAAGAGAAGAGGGGCAAAAGAGAAGGAACAAAAGAAACACGACCGCTCGCTTCATCGACTTTCTTCCTACGGTAGTTTCTCTTCACGGTAAAAGCCGAGCAGATCCTTCACGAGCTTGTCCGTCATGGCGCAGAATCCGAGCCTTGCGCTTTGTTCGCTCCGCGATTATAGATCCAGTTGCTCTATATAGCATCCAGGTCGGTTTGACAATGAAACTTCACGAAAAGGTCGCCTTGGTCACGGGGTCGGTGAGGGGTTTAGGGTGGGAGATGATTCAGGCCTTTGCGCAAGAGGGGGCGAACGTTACCATCTGCGATCTCTCCCAATCCGACGTGGACGGAGCGCTGGCGAGATTGGGATTACCGTTGGAGAAAGTCTTGGGTGTCAAGGCGGATGTGACTTCGGAGCAGGATGTGATCCATCTTTTCCGTCGCGTGCGGGAGAAATTCAATCGCTTGGACATCCTTGTGAACAACGCCGGCTTTGCCTGGCCGCGCGGCGGGCCCGTTGATCTCGAAGTTGCCGGGACGCCGTTGGACGTATGGCTCGAGGTGCTTAACACGAACCTCACCGGGACTTTCTTATGCAGCCGAGAAGCTCTCAAGATCATGCGACCCCAGCGCGGTGGGTCGATCATTAATATTTCGTCGCCGCAGGGAAAAAAGGGAAAGCTCCTGAGGGGCCCCTATTGCGCGGCCAAGTTCGGCGTTGAGGGATTGACCCAGGTTTTGGCTCTGGAAAACGCCAATTCCAACATCAAAGTGAACAGCCTTGATCCTGGAGGAATCGTCGCCACTGAAGCCATAAGAAAGATTCCCGGCAATTGGGGGATGCGGATGCTCAAGCCGGAGATCGTTCGGGCTTGCGCGGTTTACCTGGCCTCGGATGAGTCGAGCGGAATAACGGGTCATTCCTTTGTTGCTATCGACTGGAATAGAGAACGCGGCCTCGAGGTTCCCTATACGGAGGCTTGAGTTGATCGACGCTTCGGTCTGGCTAAAAGCCGATGACTAGTCTGCCGCGCAGATGTCCAGCGCGACCAGAGCATACATCTTCGCGCAACGCATCAGCTTTTTTCGGAGCTTTTTGAAGGATCAACCTCGACACACCATAAGGTAATTTTCTTGAAATCAGTTCCCATGTGTGAAACTAATTTAAATGTCCGCTGATGCGCAATGAGGAGAACAGATGCTACTGTTAAAAGATGACGATGTAGAAAAGGTTTTGACCATGCCGATGACTCTGGAGGCCCTCGACGAGACGCAGAAAGAGATCGCCAGGGGCAACGCGGCAACCATGGGGCGCATCGATGTTTATCTGCCCTGCGAAAGACCGGAGAGTTACTACCGTTGGGCGCTGATGACCGGAGGGGCCAAGCGAGACGGAGTTGTCGTGGCGCGGATGCTTTCGGACATCGTCAGCTGGCCCGGAGAGAAAGGCAATCAACGGGAAAACAAACACTGCATTCAGCCCGGCACCTACTTTGGTATGCTGATCATGTTCAGCGCCCGCGACGGCATCCCGGTTGCTTTTATCAACGACGGTTTTCTCCAGCACATGCGCGTCGCAGGCGGCGCCGGTTTGGGAGTGAAATATCTCGCGCGCCAAGACAGCCACGTGGTGGGAATGATCGGTTCCGGCGGTATGGCGCGGACCTATCTCGAAGCGTTTGCCGCCGTGCGGAAGATCACCAAGGTTAAGGTCTACAGTCCAAGCCGCGCCAACGCCGAGCTTTATGCCAAGGAGATGAGCGAAAAGCTCGATAGCGAAGTCGCCCCGGTGGATTCGGCGCGCGAAGCCGTGAAGGATGTGGACATCGTCTCGTGCTGCACCTCGTCCATCGACCCCGTGTTTAAGACCGCGTGGCTTCAGCCGGGGATGCACGTGACCGATGTGACTTGGGATGAGACCGAGCACGGCTTTGCCAATGCCGTCGATGTGGCGGTCAAAATGGGAGAAAGCACACCTCACATCGAGAATCCTCCACCCGGCGCCTTTTACGCCGCCCACGGATTTCTCGGCTACGTTGCCGGCCAGCCGGAAGAAAAGGCGATTATTCCCCGGCGCCCGCCGCGCGAAGAGATTCTCAGCATGCCGAGCCTCGCGGACGTGATCAGCGGCAAGGCCAAAGGCCGAACCAGCGACGATCAGACCTCCTGGTTTCTCAATCTCGGCGTGATGGGCGTTCAGTTCGCGGCGGTGTGCGCGGCCGTTTACAACGAAGCGAAGAAAAAGGGCATCGGCAGAGAGATCCCCACGGAATGGTTTACGCAATCGATCAGAGATTGATCGCACGACTAAGCGGCATGAAAAACTAATCAAGCACGGAGGGCATCCCTATGGCTACGCAAGTTATCGATACGGACGGGCACATCTTTGAAAGCGACGAGATTATGTTCGAGTATCTTCAGCCGCCATACCGCGGGCGAAAAGAAGTCTTGCTCTATCCCTTTTTTCCCCCGCCGGATGGGTTTCACCGCATGGCTCGACGGATTGTAGACAAGCGACCCTACGTGGTCGGAGCCGATGATCCCAAAACGTGGCTGGAGGTTCTGGACCGAGAAAGGATAGATCGCACGGTCATCTATCCCACGGCAGCTTTGGGAGTTGGCTACATTCAGGATCCCGAGTGGGCGGTCGTTGCCTGCCGCGCTTACAACGACATGATGGCGGATCGCTACATTAACTTTGATCGCCGGCTCGGAGCCGTAGCGGTATTGCCGATTCAAGACATCGAGGAATCGGCAAACGAGCTCAGGCGCGCGGTAACGGAACTGCATATGGCCGGTGGAGTCCTCGCCCCAGCGGGTTTCCCGAAACCGCTCGGCGACACCTACTTCGACCCGCTCTACCGAGAGGCGGAGAAACTCGGCTGTCCTCTGGCCATTCACGGCGCGCCGTCGAAAGGTTTGGGATTCGATTTTTTCCAGAGCCTCATCGAGGCGCGCACGCTGTCCCATCCTTTTCTGCAGATGATCCAGCTGACGAGCATAGTCTTGGAGGGCGTGCTGGAGCGTTTTCCCAAACTCACGTTGGCGGCTCTGGAGGCGGGCTGTCAATGGATTCCTTTTCTAATGGACCGTATGGATATGGAGTTTGGCCATCGCTCTCCCCAGGCTCCGCTGCTAAAGCAGAAA
>Ga0209160_1005035_pt1 | contig 10493 bp, 14 predicted proteins | sample GraSoiAngelo_153_FD_186167 | JGI IMG/M metagenome (GOLD analysis project Ga0209160, IMG submission 186167) | Grasslands soil microbial communities from the Angelo Coastal Reserve, California, USA - 14_1009_12_40cm (SPAdes) (version 2) | ecosystem: Environmental > Terrestrial > Soil > Grasslands ... | reverse complement strand
TGGACCGCCTTGGACACGTTGCTGAGGCGACGCTCGTCGTATCGACCTTCGAGCACATGAATTTTTGCGAGTGGCATTTGGAAGTCTCCTTGTCTTGGACATTACTGAGGCAAGCATGCCCTCCATAGTGTGGGTGCGTAGGTGACCGCGAAGCCCATGGATTTCCCGACATTGACGCGGGGCGACCAGATCGAGATGTCGCCGGCGACACCGTCACCGCAGTCGATGATGGAGAGCCGCTCGATCTCCGGCTTGTCCTGGGCGTAGCTTGGTTGGCTGCAGAGCATGCTCAGCGACGCAGAACAGAGTGTGGCAACAATCTTGATCATAGCGCTAATCCGTTTCATCATATGGCCGGATCAGATCCTTCATCTCTGCTCGCCTTGATTCCGTTTGTTTGTCGTCGTCACTGTTCCCGCGAGATCCATTCCCGGATATACGATGGGCAATGGAGGAGTTCAGTTCCGTCCTTCTCACACGTGCCCAGGAAGCGAATCACATGCACATCCGTAACCGTGACTTCTTCCAAATCCAGGGTGACGTTCGGACCGCAACTTCCCATCTGGTTCGTGATCTCGCCGAGATGCTCCGACTGCGCGCATCCGATCAGGCGGATGGTAGTTCGTTCTCCATCAGGATTCCGTTCGAGTTTTAACATCCAAAACCTCTCGTCCTACCGTGGAGCAAACAAAGGGCCATCGACCAACTCCTCGGATCTAAACTGTTTGTGATCCAGAGGGAATGACGGCGCCTTCAGAAAATTCTGATTTGTCAGAAAAGAATGCTGATGAATGCTGATTGCGGTTAAGTCTTGAACCGGTATTTATCGATTCCGAGGGCGGCAATCTTCGAGTCCAAAGTCTGCCTTGGAATTCCGAGCTTCGTTGCGGCTCCGAATGGGCCGGCGATGCGGCCTCGCGACTTCCTAAGCGCGGCTTCAATCATCTCTCGTTCCTGATCGAGCGGACTTAGAGGCAAGGACTGTGTGGTGCGCGGGGATCGGGGTGGATCATGCTTGAACCAACTCTCGTCGACAGAGAGCGTATCGCCCTCGCATAGGATGACGGCCCTCTCAACGACGTTCTGCAATTCACGGATATTACCCGGCCAAGTGTAGGCTTTGAACAGATCGAGGGTCGCCTTCTCGATGTGCCTGATCTTCTTGCCTGCCCTCTTCGCCGAGCGCGCCACCAGGTATTCCACGAGCAAGGTAATATCATCGGCTCGTTCGCGCAGGGACGGAACGTCGATCGGGAATACGTTTAGTCTGTAAAATAGGTCCTCGCGGAAACTGCCGCTCGCCACCGCTGCTCCCAGGTCGCGATTGGTGGCGGCAATCACCCGCACGTTAACGCGGATCGTTTGAGTTCCACCGACGCGTTCGAACTCGCGCTCTTGGAGCACGCGCAACAACGCATTCTGGGTATCCGCGGGAAGGTCGCCGATTTCATCGAGAAAGATCGTGCCCCCGTCGGCGAGCTCGAAACGGCCCAGCCGCCGCTGGAGCGCGCCGGTGAAAGCTCCCTTCTCATGTCCGAACAGCTCGGAGGCGATGAGCGAAGACGGAATCGCTGCGCAGTTCACGCGAATAAACGCCCCGGCCGAACGCTTCGACCGCTTGTGAATGGCGCGTGCGATGAGTTCCTTTCCCGTTCCGGTTTCACCTAGAATAAGAACTGTGGAATCCGTCGGTGCTACTTTAGCAACATGCTGTAGAACCACACGCAGCGTATTGGACGATCCCACGATTTCTTCGTACATCGAAGAACGATCGATCTCTTCCCGCAGCGCGAGGTTTTCGTTGCGCATCCTCTCCTCGGCCCGCTTGCGATCGTCGATGTCAGTAGCTGTCGCGAACCACCGCGTCACTCCCCCCTGTTCATTCAGCAGCGGCTTGTAGCGAAACAGAAACCAGCGATACCGGCCATCTTTGCCGAGCATGCGCTTTTCAATCTCAAAAGGAACTCGGCTTGAAAAGCCGCGGCGTCGTTCGTCCCGCACTCTTTCGAGATCGTCTGGGTGAAGATCCCTCTTAACTCGCTCATCAGTTCCCGCGCCTTGCATCTCTTCAAGGGTGTGGCCGTTATAGTCGAGCATCACCTGGTTCGCCTGAAGTAGAAACCCCTCCTTGTCCAGGACCAGGACATGCTGAGGAAGGAAATCTATGAGTTGCCGAAACTCCCGCTCGTCCTGCCGGAGTTTCTCCTCCGCTCGCTTTCGCTCGATGGCGATTGCGGCAATGCGGCTTGCGTAATCGATTAACTGAATTTCATCCATCACCGGCTGCCGAACCTCGCGGTAGTACATGCAAAAGGTACCCAGCACTTTGCCATCGTGCGACAGGATGGGGGTTGACCACGCAGCGCGCAACCCACTCTGCAAGACAACGTCTCTAAAACCCTCCCAGTTCGGGTGAGAAAGCATGTCAGAGATAAAAACCGGCTGCCGAAGGTAAGCGGCTGCGCCGCACGATCCGACATTAGGACCAATACACACTCCATCCGTCGCTGCTTGGTACGCTTGGGGCAGGTTTGCGGCGACACCATATCGCAGGTGAAGTCCGTCTTCGTCGAGCAGGAAAATCGAGCACAACATCCCCTCACTGTGGGCTTCGATCAGGCGGGTGATAGTCCTTAGGACTTCGTTCAGGGATGCGCCGATGAGCATCATCTTCAGCGCATCCAGCACTGCCTCGCTGGGCAGGGTTTGCGGGGACGACGGCGATGTTGGAAAGGCCTGAATCGGGAGGTTCGGTGATCTTCTGGCGTTTGCCATAAACGGGCCGCTTATCAATCAATGTCAGGAGCATAGCACATGCGCGACTCAAATCTCGAACACGTTTCACCGAACGTTTTTTCAATTGAGATTGAGACATGCCGAACTGAAATCGTAGTTTGGATGCGACTGGTCATCTTGTGTATTTGTCGGCGCCGATGAAATGGAGCGATATGTAAGGCTGGTCGCCCACAACCCAACTATCGTGCGGCTCCGCCGGGATGTAGAACAGGGTGCCTGCCGTTAAGTAATGAACGACGCCTGTTTGCATCGCCGCCGTCGCGTGTCCCGAAACGACCAAGCCGAGGTGCTCAACGCAGCAATGCGTCTGCCCGGCCGACGGTCCGACGTGCTCAGACCACTTCCACCCTGGCTCGTAGGTGGCGCGGCCAATCGCCATGGTGCCGATGCGGACGATTTCAAACCTACCCTTGTCAAAGGTGCGAACTTCGTCGGGTTCCTCAAACCGTTTGAGAATAACTGCCGTGTCGATCATTAGCTCTGGCTCCTCTGTGAGTCTTCCTTCTTGAATGTTCTCTTATGCAGCCGCGGCCATTCACCAATTCTCATTGGTTCATCCCCGTTACAATCTGCGCTCCGATGCCTTTCAGATCATTTCGGTACTCATCTCCCTTGGGCCGCTTCGCCTCGAAGGGTGAGAATCGTGCTCGTGACTTGCGCGACCAACTTTCCATCCGCTTTCGTTATGTCGCAAACATAGCGACTCACGGTTCTTCCTCTATGGACAGGTCTAGCGATGGCTTTAAGCCTCTCGTTCCAAACGGGTCGAAAGAAACTGATCTGCAAATCGATACTGGTGAAGCTCTCGCCATCCGCAACAGTCGTGAAATGAGCGGTACCAATCGCCGCATCGGCAATGTCACACAGAACTCCACCATGAATGGTTCCCATGGGATTCGAATGAAGCTCGGTCTTTGTTTCCATCTCCATGGAAGCAGTCGCTTCATTGACTTCGATCAGCCTGAATCCGAGAGTTTTCATAATGGGAAAAGGGAAATTGAACGGCGACTTATCCGTTGGGGTGACTGTGCCACTCAAAAGTTTTCTTAAATAATCGAGATTGCTGATGCGCGCTGTCTCAGGATTCATAGCACCTCCAAGAGCTTCTTCGCGCCAGGCTCCTGGCCTAGCCGACAGCCACAGCGTCTGAGGTAAAATGAGGGCTCATAATTCTTCACTTTGAGGACTTTGCGTTCTTTGCGGTAATTCGTTTTTGCGATGATCCCTGGGCTAGGACGAGACCTGCGCACTTTCTCATGTTTACCCTCTCCCTTTAGAGGCATCGGCCGGGGTCGAGGTAATGGCGTGGAACCCATCCTTGGCGAAGGCTACCTTGTTGGCGTTCACGTAGTCCTCGACGGTCATCGGCGTCCTGTTGCCGATGACCTCGACGAGGTTGTTGGTTCCGGCGAAGATCCCGTTCTGGTAGTCGACGGCGACACAGCTGAGGTGCTGGACGAGGTGAGATGAGAGTCCCTTTGCTTTCAGCCCTTCCGCGAACGTGGCGACCTCGAGAGGTTCATACCGCACGGGGATGCCGAGTGTCTGTGAGATCGCGTCAGCGATCTCGTAGTGGTTCATCTCAACCGGGCCGTAGAGCGGGTAGATCTGGCGATCGTGCGGTTCCGGGTTTTCCAGAATGGCGGCAATGACGTAGGACTGGTCCTTTCCAGCGATCGGTGCGTGGCGACCGTTTTCGAAAGGAAGTCGCAGAACACCCTCGTTATATCCGAGGGATGTTCCGGTCCCACGGTAATTCCAGTACCAGATCAGCCATTCGGCGAAGAACGTCGGCCGCAGGTGTGCCGTTTGCATGGCGGTGCGGTCCAGCAGGCGTTCGCCAATCCAGTGCTGGCGCGCGGCGTTGCTGTTCGCCTCGCGGCGTGCGGAGATCTGGGACATGTTCACCACTGCCTTGACACCAGCTTCGCTGGCCGCCTGGGCGAAGATGGCGATGGCGTCGAGCAGGCCTGGAGCAATCGGGTAGCAGAAATACGCTCCCGTGACTCCTCGCAGCGCGGCGCTGACGGCATGGAAGTCGAGAAGATCACCGACAACGATCTCGGCACCGGCCGCGGCCAAGCTCTCGGAACGCGCGTCGCTGCGGTGGACAAAGGCTCGGACACGGTGTCCACGCTGAAGCAGCAGGCGCACCGTGGTATCGCCCGTGTTCCCGGTCGCTCCTGTGATCAGGAACAGCCTATCATTCTTAGTACTCATGCAAAAACCTCCTTAAATTGAATCCGCCTAACCGGGGAATGTTCCGCATCGCAGCCGGCGGATAGTCAGCATTCGGTCCCAGATAGATTCGGGCCAGGCGTTGCAAGAGATCCACCGCGCCGCCTTCGGTCACGCGCGCGTTACCGTAAAAGACAAGCTCCTGAAGCCGCATTGAACGTTCGTCCTCGTTATGGGCGATTACGCGGACGGTGTGCCCACGTTTCAGCAGCAACTGGACCGTGTGACTTCCCGTCATCCCCGTTGCTCCTGTGACTAAGGTCTTGGCTCGACTCATACTCTCCCTCCTGTTTCGGCGGACACCGTCTCGCTCGGCATCCGAGTCAACTGTCACGCGCGTTCGTGGCAATCATATTCACGCAGCAAAGGCAGCGCGGTGCTTGTTAATGAATTCCTCCAGTGTCATCGGAGGGCGGCCGCCGATTTTCTCAATCAGATCATTCGTCCCGGCGAAGATACCGTTCTGATGATCGATGGCGACTTCACGCAGATGCTGCATGGCGAAGGAATCTCCTTGACGTCCGGGTTTTGGTTCGAACTCGCCATAGAGAGCCCGCGCGTTATGCCCAGGGGGCGGTTTCTGACCGCCAGAGGCCATCAGTGTCAGCATCGTCTCAATGCTCACTTGCTTATATTGCACCTCCCACCCCAAGACGCGGCTGAGGACCTGGGCGATCTCGGCATAAGTGAACTCAACCGGTCCGTAAAGAGGATAAACCTGGCCGCGATGCGGGTTCGGGTTTTCCAGAATCCCCACGATCACACGGGCCTGGTCCTCCGCCGCAATAGGAGCGTGTCGACCGGTGCCGAATGGGACGTTCAGCACTCCGGCGCGAATCATCCGTGCAAGATAGAGCAGCCATTCGGCAAAGTACGTGGGGCGAAGATGGGTCGCGGTAATTCCCGACCAGTCGAAGACCTGCTCGGAGAGCCAATGATCCTGCGCGGCGTGGCTCAGCGCGTCCTCGCGAGCCGATTTCTGCGACATGTTCACGACGCATTCTAGGCCGGCCTCTTTAGCGGCCTGAGCGAAATAGGCTGTCGCCTGCAGAATGCCGGGGCGGATCGGATAACAGAAGTATGCGCCGCGAACTCCTCGCATCGCCGCGCGCACGTCGTTGAACTTCAGTAAATCGCCGATAACCACTTCTGCGCCCATCTTTTTCAGCCGTTTCGAGCGGTCATCTTCGCGATGGGCCAGCGCCCGCACCGCATGTCCTCGCTCCAGCAACTGCTCGACCGTGTAACCGCCCGTGTCGCCGGTCGCACCCGTCACTAGGAATTTCTGCTGAGCCATGATCTCTCCCTCCTCGGCACTTGGTTGGCTTGACCATTTAGATGTCTTTGCAAGCGAAACATTGGACGATTCACTTTCTCTGTTCGTCAAAGGCTCCTCAATGAGCGCACGAACGCCGCTATGCCTTCACCGATCTTTTCGGGGCTATCCTCCTGAATAAAGTGGATTCCTTCGACAGTCAGCTCGGTTTGATTGCGCAATGTCCGGCAAAACTCGCGTTGTCGGCCCGTTAGCACCGCACCCGGTTCTGCATTAATGAAAAGTTTCGGGATACGACTGTCGGCTAGCCACCGACTGTTATCCGCGGCCACTCGGACTACTTCGGGCGTCTCGCCCTCGATGGGAATTTGACGTAGCCACGTCAGCATTGGACGGCGATCTTCCCCTGCATTGGCAAATGGAGCGCGATACGCAGCCATCTCATCCGCGCTCAACGCGCGCAATGTCGCTCCCTGCAAGACGTTTTCAACGATCAGATTCTTCTCGAGCACCATCGTCTCGCCGTCGTTGCTGCGAAATCCCTGGAAGATGGGTCGCACATTTTCAGGAAAATCCGCCCAGGTCATGGGCTGAACAGGCCCCTCCATGTAGGCGATACCCTGGACGCGCTCGGGGTGCTGGCGCATCCACTCGATGCCCAAGAGGGCACCCGCATCGTGCACGACAAACACGACATCTTTATCGATCCCCAGCTTTTCCCACAGCGCGAACAGAAAGCTGCGATTCTCGGCGTAGGTGTAGCGGTCGGGGCCAGAGTCGAGAAGTTTCTCGGAATCGCCCATCCCGATCATGTCGCAGGCAATCAGCCGGCCCAGGCCACGACAGGCCGGCATGACGTTGCGCCACAGATAGGATGAGGTCGGGTTTCCATGCGCGAAAACGATGGGAGCGCCTTCGCCCTCGTCGATATAGGCCATTCTCCGGCCCTTGATTTCTAAGAACTTCTTAGCAGCGAACGTTTGTGCGCTATCGGTCATTGTTTTTCTCCTTTGGAGCATTCGGAATCAGTTTGATGTCACTCATTTGTAACAGTACGCCCGTCGGACCCGAGAGCACTGCACCCTTCGGAGTGCGGCTGACCGCCCGGCGGAGGGTCGGAATGACGATGCCACCGAGCGGGGTATGATCGAAGCAGTAGTGAGAGGCGGCACCGGCGACCACGTCACCGACCACATCCACGGAGTAGTCCATACGCTGGAGTAATCCTTGCGCGTTGAAATACAAGACCTGCTCGGCACAGTGGGTCGGGATGCTTGGGGGGTACATGACGAGGAGGCGGTGCCACGTCTCGCCGTTTTCCTCGTGTGGCCCGATCTCACGGGTCTCGAAGCCGGGTTCGGTGAACACGAACGGAGTCGCAAGGTAGTTCCACAGTGCGTAGCTCACGAAGTAGAGTTCCTGCAATTTATCCCAGGGTGTGGTCAGGACGTGCCCGGCGAACGAAGTCCGTGGCGTGGCACGCTCCTCAACGACGCCACCATTGGCATCCTCGACCCATACGCGGTCTGGCGTGAAGTGCCCGGTTCGCGCCTCGCCACCGAACGGCGTGATCGTGACAATCGGCCGGTGAGCCTGGATACGCAGTGTCACGTCGCGCAGACCGTCCGGAAGCCCCTTGAGCCGCCACAGCCCGCCGCCAATGGACACCTTGAGCTGGAAGGCTTCAATCTCTCACGCCAGCACGACAGGCCGCCGTGCGCGTCAAGGGCGCGGGTTAACAAATCTTTCATGCGGTCTCCTTGGCCATGCGGTCATTTGCGAGTATGGGGGGTTGGAATGAGGGCCGACAACGCCATTCGTGTGTCGTTGTCTCGCGGTTCCTACGAAAGCCTCCCGGTGCTTTGCGACGAAGCCGTCGATTGTCGTCGGCAACCGGCCGCTGATCTCGGCGACGAAGATGCGTGGAGGAGCCCGTGATGGCCGGCAGCCGTGGCCGATAGCCATAGCCGCCGGCGATCATCAAAAGATCGTACTGATTGATCGGCGAGGCCTCGACCGCGATCACCACTTCGGCGGCCGCTGGCGCACCGACGTCGGGGATATCGACGGCTTTGACGACCTCGGCCGGATTGCCGAACGCCTCGATCTGAATTGCTTTCATGGCTGCTCTCTCCGCCGATGTTGATATCTCTCTAGCTCGTGGTGAGGGGCGGCCATAGACTTACCGCCAGCGTTCGACAGCGCCGGGTGCTCGTAATACGAAATGAGAAGTTCACTCATCTTTGCTCTCCTTTTTCCCTAGCGGATCCCTTCTCACGCAACATAGTGATTACAACTTCTAGTTTTTGGTCCACCACCATTGCCAGCGCTCGGCTGGTTTCGGGCTCGGGCTGGCGGAGTCCGCCGGCGGCGCTGGCTGGAGCGTGCCCGAGGAGATGCTCCTCTTCGTCGAGAAGATAGGACCCTCAAAGGGCGTATCCGCCCCGATCTCCTCCTGAGTCCGTCTACCACGCCGCCCGTCGCTCCGTAACGACGGCCCCGACGTCACAGCCAATGCGGTGACAGAAGCCAAGAAGGCAAGGGCGCCGACCACGCCAAGCGCGGGACGAAAACCGCTCAGGAAGGTGTCGGCCGCTCCCAATTTCCCGAATGCGCCGAAGACCGCTGAAGCGACCGCAACTGCAAAGACACTGCCGAAGCGCTGCAGGGTGCTGTTGACGCCCGATGCCTTGCCGATGTCGCTAGGCGGTACCGCGGAAAGCGCTGCCGTCGACGCGACCGGCATTGCCATGAAGACGCCAACGCCGCTCAAGATTAGCGGGGGCACCAGCGCCGAGTAATTCACGTGGTCAGAGGCGAGGATCGCCACCCACTCGATGCCCACGCCCTGGAGAAGAGTTCCAAGGGAAAGAATCAGGCGCCGACCGATGCGATCCGAGAGCTTTCCAGCGAGCGGAGCGATGACGAGCGGCGTGGCGGTCCACGGCAAGAGACGCAGGCCCGTCCGCATAGGTGAGTAACCCAGACCCAATTGGAAATACTGGGCGACGAGGAAAACCGAGGCAGAGAGCGTTCCGATCATCAAAAAGCCGGTCGCGTTCGCGCCTAAGAAAGGCCGGGACCGAAAGAGCCTCAAGGGCAGCATCGGGTCCGTCGCCCGCGCCTCCCACGCTAGAAACGCGCTCAAGGAGATGACACCAACGGCCAGCGCTCCCAGTGTCATGGCTTCGGTCCAGCCGGTATCGGCGGCGCGCACGAGCCCCCAAACCAGCGACAGCGCACCCAAGGAGACGAGCCCGACGCCAGCCAGGTCTATGCGCGTTCGGGGCCCGAAGCTCTCGGAGAGCTTTTGAGGGACGAGCATGGTCGCGATGACGCCGATGGGAACGTTCACCCAGAAGATCCAATGCCAGCCCAGCGTTTGGGTGATGAGCCCACCCACCATTGGTCCGGACGCCACCGCGAGCCCGCCAATGCCGCCCCAGATGCCCACGATGGTCCCGCGCTTCTCCGGCGGAAAGGCCGTCGTCAGGATGGTTAGGCTCAAGGGCATGACAATGGCGGCTCCGATGCCCTGTACGACGCGCGCGGCGATGAGCTGCTCGGGGGTGGCCGACAGCGCGCACGCAACGGAAGCGGCGGTGAAAATCAAGAACCCAATGCCGAAGATGCGACGGCGTCCGAAGCGGTCGCCCAACGCCGCTCCAGTGATGATCCCCGAGGCGTAGGCGAGGGTAAAGGCATTCACGGTCCATTGGAGCGTCGCGAGACTGGCTCCGAATTCGCGGCGAATGGCTGGCAGAGCCGTGATGACCACCAGCATGTCGAGGGCGACCATGAAGAACGCCACCGACGTGAGCGCCAGCGTCCAGGGCCGCGAGCCCGAGCGCGGGCCAGCGCTCGAGGCAGGGGCGGTGCTCATTGGTTTCGAGGGCATTACTTCCTCATGCGTATTCATGGTGACCCCTTTCGATCCTTCTCCCGGAGCCGTGCGCGGATCTCCTCCGAGCAGGAACAGGAACGGCCTCGACTCTCTGCAACGAGGCTCAGGCGCCCACGGCCGAAATGGCCGTGACCCCGCCGTCGATCAGGAAATCTGCCCCGACGACGTACGCAGAATCGTCCGACGCGAGGTAAACTGCCAGCTTCGCGATTTCCAACGGATCGGCCATCCGCTTGCTTGGATTGTTGGTTCGGAGGACGTCCTTAACCGCCTCGCCCT
>Ga0209160_1005034_pt1 | contig 10493 bp, 9 predicted proteins | sample GraSoiAngelo_153_FD_186167 | JGI IMG/M metagenome (GOLD analysis project Ga0209160, IMG submission 186167) | Grasslands soil microbial communities from the Angelo Coastal Reserve, California, USA - 14_1009_12_40cm (SPAdes) (version 2) | ecosystem: Environmental > Terrestrial > Soil > Grasslands ... | reverse complement strand
TTCGACGCTTTGGAACCGTCCGTTTTTCTTTTCACTCTGATCAACACTTGAGCCTGGTTTGTGCTCTGCATGACTTGGCGCTACTATCGTGCGATTCACAATGTCTAACAAAGTCCCAACGCGATTGCCACTTTTTCTGTTCGTACTCTCTCTATTCTCACCAGTTCGAGCGGCAGGCCAATCGCAAAGCAATTACACCTACGGACCTCTTCCAGTATTCGAGCTTCACAGCGGCTTCTGGATCAATCTTCATCACACGCTCTATCATGATGCGAAGCTGCGAACCACCGCCGCATCGCCGGACAAAAGCGGCAAAACCTATGGCCCGACTCTGAACACCGCGCCAGGTGCGAAACCGTCTCTCTCGCCCGCGGAACAGCGCATCTGGGACGACGCCGTCGCGTACTATGCTGCGAATTACGCCGCGAAGGATCTGCTCTTTTCCAGTGAGCTCGTTCAGTTGAAAGATCAACTCGGAGATTTCGAGGATTGCGATGAACTTTCCGGCAGGAAGCGAAAATTCTGCGACGCGGGCTTGCCCGCAAAGCTGACGCAGGTCCTGGAAGCGGCAGCGCCCGTTTATCGCGCGCATCTTTGGCCGGATCATGACCGCGCCAACCGCCGCTGGATCATGCGCGTCGCGCCACTCGTGCGCGAAAAAATCCGCGTCGACCTCTCTGGCTACGCCAACTGGACCGGGGCCTACACGACCGCCGATCCCTTGCGAGTCACTATCTCCAGCCTGGACTCACGAAATCAGGGTGCGGCGGCCCTCGAAGTTCTTTTCCACGAAGGTTCGCACGGTATTGCCGAGCCCGTGCAGGCCGCCATCATTCGCCAGTGCCACCAGCGCGACAAAGCTATCCCTCGAGACCTCTGGCACGCTTTAGTTTTCTACACCACCGGGGAAGTCATCCGCCCGGTGATTGGCTCTGCTGGCGCGACCGCGGGCGACCAGGACGGCAGCGTGCCCGGCGGCGGTTACACTCCCTACGCCTTGCGCGAAGGCCTGTATCAGCGGGGCTGGAATGACTACTTCAAGTTGTTGCAAAAATTCTGGCAACCGTACCTTGATGGCACTGCTTCCTTCGACGACGCCATCGCGCGCATGGTCTCTTCGCTGTAGCGCCCGGAACCCATTTTTCGCTTCTCCTGCATACGCCTGTTCCAATTGTTCGCCGGACACCAATATGCTAGGCTTGGACTCGCAAGAAATCGCCCGGCCTAGCGCCACGCAAGCTCCTGCGACGCGCAAGTTTTCTTCCGTTCGTCTCCGATAGACCCTTCCTCGGTGGGAAAGTCTCTCTGGGAGGAACCAACGCCAGGTCGCGGCGCTTCGCAGTTGTACGTGGAATGACCCGGCCTCGCCGGAGTCGCACTGGAAGAGGAAACGGACACGCCCATGCCTGGCCAACAAACAGCCTCGAAGACCGAGAAAGAGCCGGTCGAGATCAAGCTGGCGCACTCCCCGGATTCCGATGATGCGTTCATGTTTTATGCACTTGCCACTCACAAGCTGGCCACGCCCGGATACAAGTACACGCATATCCTCTCTGATATCCAGTCGCTGAACGAAGCTGCTCTCACGGAAACTTACGACGTTACTGCCATTAGCTTTGCCGCCTATCCCGCGCTCCGCGACAAATACATCCTCCTCGATTGCGGCGCCAGTTTCGGCGAGGGGTACGGGCCTATCGTTGTTTCCACCAAGTCTCTTAAGCCCACTGAGCTCGCGGGCAAGCGCGTCGCCGTGCCTGGGCTGAAAACCTCGGCCTACCTCACACTCAAATTGTATGAGCCGGACTTTGAACCCGTGGTTATGTCCTTCGACAAAATCATTGACGCCGTTCAGAAGGACATGGTCGAGGCTGGCCTTCTCATTCACGAAGGGCAGCTTTTCTTCCCCCAGATGGGTTTACACCGAGTACTTGACCTGGGTATCTGGTGGCAGGAGCAAACCGGCTTGCCACTCCCACTCGGCGGGAATGCCGTGCGCCGCGCGCTGGGGCCAGAACTCGGCCGGCAAATCTCCAAGACCATTCGCGACAGCGTTTCCTACGGCCTCGAGCATCGCGAAGAAGCTTTGAACTACGCGATGCAATTCGCCCGTGAGATGGATACCGAGCTGGCCGACAAATTTGTCGGCATGTACGTGAACAAATTGACCCTCAGCTATGGCGAAAAAGGCAAGCAAGCCGTGAAAGAGCTGATCGTGCGCGGCACCAAAGCTGGCCTTCTTCCAGGCCCACCGGATGTCGAGTTTCTTAGCGAATCCTAAGAAAAATTCGTTCTTCACTTTTCACCCCGGGGGACTTCTTTATCTAGGCTGTTTCTCTGCGAGCCTTCTCCTTGCCTTTTCTTCTGCTTCACGTCAAGGCCCGCCTTGACGCTTTTCGGTGAATCACTTAGTGTCTTTGAACTGCAATGAGAATGCGAACTACGTTCTGCATGTGTGTTTTCCTCGTTGGCCTGGCGCCGCCGCCGGTTCGCGGCCAGGCTGGTGCCGAATTCCGTGACCGTCCCCACGACGCCCAGGGTTGGCCTACCCAGGCTGTTCGCGCCAGCCATGGCATGATCGCGACCGACGAAGAACTCGGCTCGGAGGCAGGAGTCGAAATCCTCAAGCGCGGAGGCAACGCGGTTGATGCCGCGGTGGCCGTGGCTTTCGCGCTTGCTGTCGTCGAACCGGCTGCGGGCAACATCGGCGGCGGCGGCTTCATGCTGATTCGCCTTGCCGACGGCAAGACCACCTTCCTCGATTACCGCGAGGTAGCGCCAGATAAGGCCAGGCGCGACATGTACATCGGAAAAGACGGCAAGCTCGATGAAGAAGCTTCCGTCATCGGCTACAAGTCGATCGCTGTCCCCGGAACAGTCGCAGGCCTCACTCTCGCGCTGAAAACCTATGGCTCGATGAAGCTCGCGGACGTCATGGCTCCGGCCATTCGCCTTGCGGAAAATGGCTTTCCGATCAGCAAGAGGCTCGCGCATGAATTCGAAGAGGAGCGCCCTGGTCTCCAGCACTTCGCGGTCAGCCGTCGCATCTTTTTGAATGCCGGCAAAATGTTTCAGCCCGGGGATACCCTCCGCCAACCAGAACTGGCCGCCACGCTCAAACGCATCGCCAGGAACGGCGCCGCGGAGTTTTATAGCGGCGAAACTGCCCGCGCGCTTGTAGAGGATATGTCGCGGCTCGGCGGTCTCATTACCCTCGACGATCTCGCCAAGTACCGGCCGAAAGTCCGCGAGGTTCTGCGCGCGAAATACGATAGCAATGGCCATTCCTGGGAAGTCCTCACTTCTCCTCCGCCCAGCTCCGGTGGTGTCGCCGTCATCGAAGCACTGAACATGCTGCAAAGCGTTCCGCTTAAGGGCTGGGACGATGTCGACAGCGTTCACATGGTTGCCGAAGTGATGCGCCGCGTTTTCGCGGATCGCGCTGCCTATCTCGCCGATCCCGACTATTCGAATGTTCCCGTCGCCGGCCTTACTGATCCTTGCTACGCCAGGGAAGTTTTTGCATCCGTGGACCCGCAGCACGCGTCTTCGAGCAAAGTCATCAAGGCCGGCAATCCCCACACTTGCGGCGTCGCTGCAAGCACCGCAATCACCCCGGAAACTCTCGTAAGCCTCGGCGAAGGTCCACACACGACTCATTTTTCCGTCGTGGATGCAACCGGCAACGCCGTCGCCAGCACCTACACGCTCAATGACAGCTACGGTTCGCACGTCACTTCCTCAGCTGGCTTTCTTCTGAATGATGAAATGGACGACTTCTCGACGCAGCCCGGCGTGCCCAATGCTCTCTTCGGGCTGGTGCAATCCGAAGCCAACGCCATTGCGCCCGGCCATCGCCCGCTAAGCTCCATGACGCCGACGATTCTTCTTCGCGATGGCAAACTCAGCTTCGTGACCGGCTCGCCGGGCGGTCCCACTATTATTTCCGCTACGCTCCTCAGCATCCTGAACTGGATGCGCTTCGGCATGGAGCCGCAAGCGGCCATCAACGCGCCGCGTTTCCATCATCAGTGGCTGCCCGATCGCATTTTGATCGAGCGCGATTTTTCCGAAAGTTTGGAGAGCGCTTTGAATGCCCGCGGCCACGCCACTCATCGTGTTGGACACATGGGTCTGGTCAACGCCATCGCCATCGATCCGGCTACCGGTGACCGGCTGGGTGCAGCCGATCCGCGCCACGACGGCGCAGCCGTGGGATACTAAGAAAGATTATCGACGAGATCATGCAGAGATTACTTTCAACTTACCTTTTCGTGTCGCGAAAATTGACGCCCGAGATCCTGGAGCAAATTGCCGGGGCAGGTTTTCAGGGCTTGGAGATTTTCTGCACGCGCAGCCACTTCGAATATTCCATGAAATCGGAAATTCAAGCCATGAACTCTGCGCTCGAACAACACCATTTGCAGCTTGTCTCGTTGCATGCGCCGACGAGCCGAGACTTGAGCGCCATGCGCGAAAGCGGCACTCCGCTTTCCATCTGCGAAGTCGAGCGCGTCCGCCGCATCGAAGCCATGGACGAACTGAAGCGCGTCATTGACGTCGCCGACGACTTGCCCTACGCCCGCCTCATCCTTCACATGGGCGGCCCCCGCGAAACCGCCGATCCGCGAAAGCGCGACGCTGCTTTCAGTACTCTCGAGCACCTGATTCTGCACGCGCATCATGCGGGCGTCACGATCTGCGTGGAGAACACCATGAGCGAAATGGGCGATCCTAGCTATCTCCGCGCCTTCGTCGATGAAACCCGTCTCTCCGGACTCCGTTTCAATTTCGACATTGGCCATGCGCACCTCTCCGACTTTCCAGAAGGCGAGCGCCTCGACAAAAGTTTTTCGCCGCTGCGCGATCTGGTTTCCTCGGTGCATCTTCATGACAATCACGGTGAAAAAGACGAACACTTGCCGCCCTACGACGGCACTATCGATTGGCCCGCCGCCATCAAGCTTCTGAAGACCGCACCCGAATCGAACTTGCCGCTGGTGCTGGAATTGAAGGAAAAGACCGGTCCCGATGCTCCAAGCGCCGTCGACCAAATCGCGGCCGCAAGCAAGGCCATGGTGCGCTTTGAAAAGGAGTGGACTTCCGCAAAATGAGCGTAGCGAATGAAACGGGCCAGATGACGACGATCACCATCGAGCAGGCCGGCAACTACGACGGACAGGAAATCACACTCAAGGGCTGGCTCTATAACCTTCGCGAATCGGGAAAATTATTGTTCCCGATTTTTCGCGACGGCACCGGGATCATTCAAGGCGTCTGCGCGCTGAAGGAGAATCCCGAAGCGTTCGAATCGCTGAAGGGCCTCACCCAGGAGTCCAGTGTTATCGTCACCGGCAATATCCGGGCCGAAAAGCGCGCTCCGGGCGGCTACGAAATCGGCGTCAGCAAGATCCACATCGTGCAAAAAGTACTCGAGAGCACGCCATTCCCCATCCAGCTCAAAGAGCATGGCGTCGATTTTCTGCTCGACCAGCGCCACCTGTGGATTCGCACTCCTCGGCAAGCGGCCATTCTCCGCGTTCGCGCCGAAGCTATTCGCGCCGCTCGCGAATTCATGGACGGCCAGGGCTACACGCTCACCGACGCTCCCATGTTTACGCCCGCCGCTTGCGAAGGCACCTCCACACTTTTCGAAGTCAATTACATCGACGATCAAAAAGCCTACCTGACGCAAAGCGGCCAGCTCTATGCCGAAGCTATCGCCATGGCTCTCGGCAAGGTCTACACCTTCGGCCCTACCTTCCGCGCCGAAAAATCCAAGACCCGCCGCCACCTCACCGAATTCTGGATGCTCGAGCCCGAAGCCGCCTACGTGGAATTCGAAGAAGCCATGTCCCTCGGTGAAGGCCTCGTCAGTGCCATTGTGCAAGGTGTCCTCAAGAACAAATCGCGCGAGCTCGAAACGCTCAAACGCGACACCACCAAGCTCGAAAACGTGAAGCCCCCGTTCCCGCGCATCAGCTACGAAGATGCTGTTGCGGTGCTGAATAAGAATGGCAATCCCGCAAAGTTCGGCGACGACTTCGGCGGCGATGAGGAAACCATCATCTCCAGCTCCTTCGACCGCCCCGTCTTGATCCATCACTACCCTTCCTCGATCAAAGCCTTTTACATGCAGCCGGACGCGCAGCGGCCCGAACTCGCCCTCGCTTTTGACATGATCGCACCGGAAGGCTACGGCGAAATCATCGGCGGCAGCCAGCGCATTCACGACTACGATTTACTCCTGAAACGGCTTCACGAACACAAGCTCCCCGAAGAAGCTTTTCAGTGGTATCTCGACCTGCGCCGCTACGGCAGCGTTCCACACTCCGGCTTCGGAATGGGCCTCGAGCGCACCGTCGCCTGGATTTGCGGCACCGAACACATTCGCGAGGTCATCCCCTTCCCTCGCATGATTTATCGCGTGTATCCTTAGAGCGGGGTAGTTCGGCACTTTTTCCCGCTGTTCCTGCAATCTGGAATTTAATTAGCGGCTTGCCTGGCTCGCGTGCCTCGGTCTGTCGAAGGACCGTGCGCTTGGTTTGCAGGAGTCACAAGTCACCATTTACGGAGCTTCGCATGGCCCAAAAAGTTCGCATCATCGGCGTCCCCATGGACCTCGGCCAAAGCCGCCGCGGTGTGGACATGGGCCCCTCCGCCATGCGCGGCGCTGGCCTCCAATCCAGCATCAAGAAGCTCGGCCTTCAAGTCGAAGACATCGGCAATCTCTCCGTCAAGCAGCCGGAAGAGATGCCCGTCGGCGAAAAACGTGCCAAGTACCTGCAGGAGATCGCCGAGACTTGCAGTGATGTCGCCGCCGCTGCCGAAAAATCCTTAGGCGAAGGATTTCTCCCGCTGGTTCTCGGCGGGGACCATTCCATCGCGGCTGGCGTAGCCGCCGGCGTCGCCAACTATTTCCGCAAAGATAATAAGCAGATTGGCTACCTCTGGCTGGACGCACACGGCGACATGAACACGCCTGAGTCCTCACCTTCGGGCAATGTCCACGGCATGCCGCTGGCCGCCATCATGGGCTACGGCGCGCCCGAACTCGTGGACCTTCTCGGCTTCAAGCCCAAGGCCGAGCCAGGCAATATCGTCATCGTCGGTGCCCGCGATCTCGACGCCCAGGAACGCAAAATCGTCAAGAAGTCCGGCGTCCACGTCTTCACCATGCGCGATATCGACGAGCGTGGCATGCGCGAAGTCATGTCCGACGCCCTCAAATACGCCATGGATGATACGGCAGGCGTCGCCGTCAGCCTCGATATGGATTTCGTCGATCCCGCTGACGCTCCAGGCGTCGGCACTCCCGTCCGCGGCGGCGTCACCTACCGCGAAGCCCATCTCGCCATGGAAATGATCGCCGACACCGAGTCCATGGTTTCCCTCGAAGTCGTCGAGATCAATCCCATCCTCGATGAGCACAACCGCACGGCGCTCCTCGGCGTCGAACTCGTCCTCTCCGGCCTCGGCCAGAAAATCCTGTGACCAGCGTGCAACTCGATGGTCACAATCCGCAGCCGAAGGCTTTTGATGTATACCTGTTACTTATATGCACTTGGTTAGTCGCCCTAGTGGTTGTGGCGTTTCCTATGCTCACGCGCGTCTTGAGTGCTTCTTTGCGAGCCGACGCAAAGTGGTGGGAACGTGCCGACGCCGTTGCCATCCTAATTTGCCTCCTCCTTCAAAGCTGCTTTGGAGCCTTTTTCCTTTGGCGGTCGGGGAGAAGCAAAGTTTTCGGATGGCATGTCTTCAAGGGAATTGCTTACGGCATATTGAGCTTTCTAATTACGGTTCTTCTTGCTTTCCTTATTATGAAAAGTCTTTACAAACCAACCATCACGATGCCCCCGGCGTTTTTTTTCGTAATGACCTTCTACATGGGCCATCGAATTCCGCTTTTGGGGGTAATGCTTGGAGGCCTTTTGGCAGCATCAATTCACTGGGCGCTCACGGAGAGCAGGACTTAAGCAGAAAAAAAGAATACAACCACCCCACCAATCCTTCTTTTTCACCTATGGCCATGGACTGACTACCAAGAGCGCAGGACGGTTGTTAGTTCAGAACGCAACCAAAAACAACAACCCCACCAATCCTCCTTTTTCACTTATAACTGAAAACTGATAACTTTGAACTGCTGCACCGCCCGGCGGAATGAGATTCAACTCGTGACCCCTGACAACAAGAAGCGCCTGAGAATTGGAATTTTATTCGGCGGCCGCTCCGGCGAGCATGAAGTTTCCCTCGCCTCGGCGGCCTCGGTAATTCGCGGCCTCGATCCCGACAAGTACGAAGCAGTGCCCATCGGTATTACCAAGGAGGGCCACTGGCTCATCGGTGCCGGCGCGCAAAAAATGCTCCCCGAAGTCTTGAAGGGCGGCCAGCGCGTCATGATGACCGCCGATCCCACCGACGCCGCCCTGGTGAAATTGGACGGCAGCGGCGGAGGCCAGCGCATCGACGTCGTTTTCCCCGTCATGCACGGCACCTTCGGCGAAGACGGAACGATTCAAGGCTTGCTCGATCTTGCGGGCTTGCCCTTTGTCGGTGCCGGCGTCCTTGGCTCCGCCATCGGCATGGACAAGGACGTCGCCAAACGATTGCTGCAAGTTGCGAAAATTCCCGTCGTGCCCTGGATCACCGTCCAACGCCACGATTGGGAGAGCCACCCCGAAGAAATACAGGGCGCCATCGAATTGAAATCCCAATATCCCGTGTTCGTGAAGCCCGCCACGCTCGGCTCTTCCGTGGGCATGAGCAAGGTCCACTCCCGAGAAGAATTGGCTCCTGCGCTGAACCTGGCCTGCGAGTTCGCGATGAAAATTCTAGTCGAGGAATCCGTTACCGCCCGCGAAATCGAAGTCTCCATCCTCGGCAATCACGACCCAAAAGCCTCAGTTCCCGGCGAAATTGTCCCGCACCGCGAATTTTACGACTACGCCGCGAAATATCTCGAGGAAGGCACACAGCTCCTGATTCCCGCAAATCTCAAGCCCGCCCAGATGACGAAAATCCAGCAGTACGCCGTGGAAGCGTTCCGCGTGCTCGAACTCAGCGGCATGGCCCGCGTGGACTTCTTCCTCGAGAAAAAAACCGGCAAAATCTATTTAAATGAAGTGAACACCATCCCCGGCTTCACTTCCATCAGCATGTACCCAAAGCTTTGGGAAGCCAGCGGCATCCCCTTCCGCGAACTCATCGACAAATTGATTGAACTAGCCCTCGAACAACACGCCGAAAAAGCCCGCACCAAATACCAGATCGAACTTCCCGCCGGTTCCTCCGGCGCCCTCGACGCGTAAGTTTGGTGTTAGGAATTCCTTCACTCGAACGGGTAATCGCGCAATCTGATTTCGGCGCGATTCGCAGAATTCAAACGCCTCTTACTCGGACGCACGGAGTCTGTTAGGATTTTGGTGTCGACGGGCAGCGCTGGGATGGCGCTGCACAACGGCAAGTTTGATTCCGACGCTCGCGGGGCAGGAGACTACTGAATGTCACTTCTCGATCCACCTGCCAGTAAACCAGATAAATCTCGTGCCATGGCTTTCACCCTCGCGGCGCTAGCGCTGGTCGCGATTGTGGCGCTGTGGTTCACTTTCCGCTACTACCCGGAAAAAAAGGCCGCCGAGCGTTTCTTCGACGCGCTCGTCGCGGGTGACACTGCCCGAGCTTATCAACTCTGGAAACCCGGCCCGAGCTACGCGATGAAGGACTTCCTCGCCGACTGGGGACCCCAGGGCTATTACGGCCCAGTGAAAAGCTACGAGATCGTGCGTGCAAAAGCACCGAAAGGCTCCACGAGCATAGCTGTCACCGTGAACCTCAGCCCCTACTCGCCGATGCCAGACCCGAGCGACGTCGAGAAGAGCCGCAAGACTCGCGTCCAAGACCTGTGGATCCAGAGCGACAAATCCTTCAGCTTCCCCCCCTAATCGCTTCCGCAGCAAATACATTCGTCCTGGCTATCGGCGAATGTCTTCGAGCGCATGCACTAGTTCCTGCGGGCTGGCGCTGGCGGTGCCGAGTTTGCCGACGACCACGCCAGCCGCGGTATTGGCGAGCATGGCGGCATCGGAGAGCGGCGCGCCCGCAGCAACGGCAAGGGCCAGAACACTGAGGACGGTGTCGCCGGCTCCCGTAAGGTCGAAAACCTGCCGCCCCGTGGCGCCTCGCTCGATGCCGGGCTGGCCGACGCGCGCGTAGGTCACTTCTAAGCCCGTCGCTGGAATGTGGACGTGCCGCGGGGAGGACTCCTCGAACAAACTCATGCCCTTCTCCCCTCGCGTGATCACCACGGCGCTGCAGCCAAAATGCGCGAGCAGCGCGCGGCCCGCTTCCTCGACGGACTTCTCCTCCGCAAGAGCCCGCGTGACGTAGAAACCCGCTTCCTTGGCGTTGCACACGATCACCCGCGCGCCGCGATACGCGTATAGCCTGGACGTCTTTGGCTTCACGAAAACAGGAACACGAAGTTGGTGCGCGGCGCT
>Ga0209160_1005031_pt1 | contig 10495 bp, 7 predicted proteins | sample GraSoiAngelo_153_FD_186167 | JGI IMG/M metagenome (GOLD analysis project Ga0209160, IMG submission 186167) | Grasslands soil microbial communities from the Angelo Coastal Reserve, California, USA - 14_1009_12_40cm (SPAdes) (version 2) | ecosystem: Environmental > Terrestrial > Soil > Grasslands ... | reverse complement strand
TCGCTTCCGCTCGTGCACTGGATGCGGCACGAGTTGAAGCATGGCTTGCTGTCCATCCTGACCGAGCCGCGCACTTTGCAGCGCGGGTACTTCAAACCAGAGGCGATCCGTGCTCTGATGGATGAGCATTTCCGAGGCTATCGCAATCGGGCAGGCGTGATCTGGCTTTTGCTGGTATTCGAGCTGTGGCATCGGAATTTTCTGGAAGCTCGCGGAGTGAGCACCCATATGATCATGCCGGAGCTCGCAAGCGCCAATGCTGCGGCCCACGCCGAGAATGCGTCATGAGCGTTTTCTACAATGGAAACGGCGCGAACAACCTTCGCCCCGCTCTCTTCATGATGGTTAACACCCTGGAGAGAGGTGGAACCGAGCGTCAGTTTGTCACTATGGCAAGGGCCTTGGCCGAGGGTAACTTCGAAGTTGGGTTGGGTTGCCTCGCGTGTCGCGGAGAATTCGTGGAAAAGGTGCCAGGCATCCGGGAATTTCCACCCCGCGGAAAGTTATTCCTGCCATATTCGCTCTATCAACGGGTGCTGTTGGCATCGCATCTTCGCAGGCGAGGAACGGTCATCGCGCACGCCTTTGATTTCTATGCCAATCTGATGCTGATTCCTGCAGCGCGACTGGCCGGCGTTCCTGTAGTGATCGGGAGTCATCGTCAGCTAGGCGACTTGCTCACGCCACTCCAGTTTCGCGCGCAAAACATCGTACTGCGCATGTGCGACCGGATTGTGTGCAACTCCCGAGCCGCCACGGCGCGGCTGCAGAAGTCAGGTTTGGGTGAGCAAAAACTGACGGTCATTCCAAATGCATTGCCGCACTTGGCATTTGCGGACACCATCCCTGCTATGCCTTCAGTGCCCGGCGTTGTTCGAATCGGTATGATCGCTCGCATGAATGATCGTTCGAAAAACCACGTCATCTTTCTGCGTGCTGCAGTGCGCCTGGCTGCCAAGGTCCAATGTGTGGAGTTCGTACTGGTGGGCGATGGCCCGCTGCGTCCGGAACTAGAAACACTGGTGCGGGAACTGGAGTTGGGATCTCGCGTCCGCTTCCTAGGGGACCGGCACGATATTCCCGAGGTGCTCGCCTCGTTGAACATCACTGTGCTGCCATCCTCTTCAGAAAGCTCATCGAATGCGATTGTCGAATCGATGGCAGCTGGTATCCCGGTCGTGGCCAGCGATGTTGGTGGTAACACGGAACTGATACAAGACGGAGAAACGGGACTCCTAGTTCAGCCCGAGGAACATGCGTTCACGGTCGCTCTGGAACGCTTGCTGCTCGATTCAGAGCTGAGGAGACGTTGCGGTCAGAAGGCGAAAGCATACGCCAGCACTCATCATAATTTGGAAACGATTCGAGATCGCTACGAAGAGCTTTACCAGTCGTTGCTGGTAGAGAAATGTTTGAAACCAGAATCTCAGAGCGTCAGAAGTGTCATATGACGGCAGCTGACCATCGCAAACGCATTCTCCAGATCGGCAACTGGCCTCCGCCCGTTTGTGGCTGGGCGATGAGCCTCGTGGGTCTCCGCCAGGAACTGGAGGCGCGGGGATGGGATTGCCAGGTAATGAACATAAACGAAAATCGCCGCGTGCGCAGCCCCCAGTACATCGATGTGCAGAGCGGCTGGGATTACTTTTGGAAGGTTGCCCGCCTCGTGTGGCGAGGATATGCCGTGCACATACGGGTCAATGGCGAGACCAAGAAAGGATATTTGCTGGCGCTGTCTGCTCTGCTGTTAGCCCGGGTTGGCCGGAGGGCGGCCCTGCTGACTTACGCCGGAGGCCATCAGCAAACCTATTTCCCGGCTCCTCGAGGTTCGTTACGGCACCTCGCGTTTAGCTTGTTATTTCGGGTTGCCGACCTTATCTACTGCAACAGTGCTGCCGTAAAGAACGTTCTGCTTATTACTGGCATCGCAGAGGAGAAGATAGAACCGATTCCGCACTTTTCGCGGTCCTACGTCGAGTTCACGGCAACGCCGCTGCCTGATGAGGTGGAGGACTCTTACCGTCGCCACGACGGCGTCTTCTTTAGTTATGTCTGCTTTCGCAAAGAATTCGCGCTGGAATTTCTGGCCGAAGCCATGAGGCGTTTTCGTGCAAGATTTCCCAAGATAGGGTTCGTGTTGGTTTGTCCTCCCGCTCGCGAATTTGGCCAGGTGAGAAGATTTTTGGAAGACCAGAAACTGGATGGTGCCACTTGCCTGCTGGGATCGGTCCCACACGATACCTTCCTGACGCTGCTCAGCCGATCGCTAGCTTACCTGCGCACGCCGGTGACTGATGGAACGTGCTCTTCCGTGCTGGAATCCCTAATACTAAGAGTTCCCGTACTTGCGGCGGACAACGGTGCGCGCCCGGCCGGAGCGCGTCTCTGGCAAGAAGGAAATCTGGACAGCTTGCTATCCTTGATGGCTGAGGCGGTCCAGAATCACAGCGCCATGGTAGCTGAAATCCCGGAGATTGGGATGGAGGACAACGCTAAAAAACTTGCCGATAGCATTGAGCAAGTGAGCCTGGGAAAGACGTCACTGGAGGATCGGCGCGAAGTGCAAGTAGGGAGCTGAGTCAGCATGATCGCCTGAACGCTAACGCGTAAATTCACTGTCAGAGGATCTGGTAATGGATAACGGGCGTTTCGCCTTCGGCAGAAACTGGCAGCAGTTTCTGCGTGTACTCGATGAGGAACGCATCCATGAAGCCGAGAAATCGCTGTGCGATATGCTTCACATCCCGGATATGTCAGGAAAATCATTCCTTGATGTGTGAATAGGTCGTTCTGGGCATTGGGCAATAACGAGCTTGTCTTTGCGCGACGCGCAAAGCCGACTTCTGCTTAACCCCCCTTCTTCTTCTCGCAGTTTTTCAATCCGACCTCCCTTGCGGCGAGTACTTAGACAGCGAAAAGGCTGAAGGTCAAATTTGAAAAGGAGTGCGTCGTGGAGAATGATCATCAACGCTAAAACGGTCAACAGCAAGGATCGGCAGCAGCCCTCATAGAAAGCAAGGCGAACTTCTATGGATGAGATGTGTACAGAAAAAGCAAAGGAAGAAAATCAAACGCTTGAGTTAACCATAACTGGCGAAAACCCGCCTGGCTCGTCGAGAAAAGCTGAGGCTAACCTCCGAACCAGTTGTGCGGTTCCACGACCAACCTTGAAGTCCACCACAAACAATTCCGAGCCATTCCGGCGAGGATCAGGAAGATAATCTGATCACCCTTTGTTTCGATTGTCACGCTTCCACCCATGGCTGTCCATCAGCACGTTGGGCGTCAGAATCGGCTTGTAATTCCAATCGCGCATCGGAGTGATCATAACCGCATACTTACAGTATCGATGAATGGTGCCCCAGTTCCGGATTACATGAGGGCGGATTTCGGCATTGCATGTGGGAGGCGGAGGACTTCTGCCGTTGCGTTGTCATGAAGGCGTATTCTTTACTTATGTCTGCTTTCGAAAGAGTTCGCGCCGGAATTTCTGGCGGAAGCCATGAGACGTTCTCGTGACGAAATTCCCCACCATAGGGTTTGTGTTGATTGGCCCTCCAGCTCGCGAACTGCTAGTTGTTCAGCGCAGTTTGACGCGGGCCCCAAGTCTCGACAGTGGTGCACGTTGAAAAAGCTGTACAACAGCGGGGATGTACCATGTCGCGCCGGCCGTTCTTATGTCATATTGTTAAATGTCGCCCGAGCTGTGGTCGCAGACCTCTCGAGCTGTAAGAATGCGGTGACGCGATATTCTATCTACAAGAAAAACCGAGGCATTGTCTGTGATCCGCGACTGGATCGATTGGATTGGAGGGTGGCCGTACGAGTTTGCCCCGGCCAAACAGGTCATGGATTTTTATGGGAATCGAGGCTTGGAAATGCTGATGTGCGTCAACCATCCGGCTGGGCGCGCTGGTAATAACGAGTTGTGTTTGCGCGACCCCGGAACGGGCCGGCGTTCCGTGAGCAGACAACAGCTGTTTTTCTGGCTTAACAGTTCGGTTAAATGCACGTGCTAGTTGAGAGGCTGAGGGCCGCATGGTATCGAAGGGTTTGACAACCGAGCGGCGAGAGGCCACGAGAAAAGAGGCTCCGGTATTCGTCCTCGGCTGTGTGCGCTCCGGAACCACTCTTCTCTATCACATGCTACTCTCCGCAGGTGGTTTTGCGGTGTATCGCGCGGAGTCGAATGCCATTAACCTACTGGAGCCGCGATTTGGGGACCTTAGCACAAGACGTAACAAAGAGAAGCTGATGGAAGCCTGGCTGAATAGCAAGTTGTTCCGAGTTTCAGGGCTGGACGCGGAATCCATCAGGGCAAAGGTCATTGCCGAATGCAAAAACGGTGGAGATTTTCTGCGAATTGTGATGGGCGAAGTTGCTCGCAGCCAGAACGTGGGGCGTTGGGCCGATTGCACCCCGGAGCATCTGCTCTATCTCAATCGGATCAAAGAGACGATTCCGAATGCCCTGATTATGCATATTATTCGCGATGGCCGCGACGTTGCGTTGTCGACTGCCAAGCTCGGATACGTGCGGCGGAAGTGGTGGGACCGCGCTCCCACCACAATGGTCTCGGCTCTCTACTGGGATTGGATGGTTCGCAAGGGAAGGGCGGACGGCGCGAAATTGGGCGACGATTACATCGAAGTGCGTTTCGAAGAGCTGGTCACGGATCCGCAGAATACTCTGGCGAAGCTTTCCAGCTTCATTGATCATGATCTCGACTATGATCGCATCCTGAAAGTAGGTATCGGCTCAGTGAGCGAACCGAACACTTCGTTTAAAAGCGGTCCCGGAGATAATTTCAATCCAGTCGGCCGGTGGAAAGAAGGCTACACTCCCGAGCATCTTGCGATGCTGGAAGCGTTGGTGGGGGACACACTCACAGAACTTGGCTATCCTTTGGCAACAACCGATAGCGGCCTGTTGAAGCGCCCGCACCTTAAGCGGATGCGGACGCTCTACCAAATGTACTTCGATTCCAAATTGTGGCTCAAAGCCGAAACTCCGCTAGGCCGACTTTTTGTCACCAAGAGTTTGTCTTGGCTGTAGTGGCCCTAGGAGCGCAATCGCCTCAATCCAGAACGCTGTCGGCGAGGTAACGACCTGGTCGGCATCAACATTGGTCGCCCATCTTTCCAAGCTGTCCTCACGCTTTTGTAAGGGCTCGCGATGACCAGCGTTTATCGCACACCGGCAATGGCGGACTCGATCATTTCGAGGTCTGCCCCCAAATCCTTTCCATCGCGTGCAGAATGTTTCAATGGGCTGCCGGGCCGGAGATGGTAATCGGTGATTTTGCCGTTCTGAAAGCCGGCTAGACCCACCGCTTCAAGATTTTTCGGTGTGAGATTCTCCTTTGGCCAGCCCCTGCCGCCAACCACTGCGTTGTGCGTGATCTTCGACCCGGGAAAACAATTGGCAAAAACCCCGGAGGGGCCCAGCTTCCCAGCCACGAAGGCACAATTAGCCGGTCCTCCGCCAATAGAACTGATTTGACGAGTGCCCGCGGCCACCAGATTGTTGCTGAACACAAAATTTGTGATTTTCGGCCCATCTGCACTGGCGCCCACACTGAACAGAACGTTGGGAGCAAATGCCGTATTGTGGTCAATCGTGACGTCATGCAGCGCCGGGATTTGTCCGATTATCTGCGCAAAGACGCCGTTCCCCTTCAGTTCTGCCGCCTCAATATCTTCGAGAACATTGTCGTGAATACTATACCGGCCGCCGTCGGTCGAACTGCCCCCCGCATCCGATCGAGCATTGGCAATCTGAAACCCGCCAGCTATGTGAATGATGCGGTTGTAGCGGATGGTCACGTCAGTGACTCGACAAGCCGGGCAGGCATTGTTCTGATTCTTGGGACTCAGTACCACCGAGAAGCCAACCTGGCTAAACCCCCCCCAGGTATTCTCCAGAATGTTGCCTTCAAGCAGCACCCGCTGCGCGTTCTTCAGTTCAAAATCGTTCTTGACAATGAATGCATGCCCATCACGAGCCCCAACAAAATCGGGGCTGTCCGGCTTCCAGTCCAATGGACGAAACATGTAGTTCCGCCGGATCTCAATATCCGTCGGAGAAAGCGTGGCAGGGCCGCCGCCGAAGATCACATGTTCCCCTGAGGCCTCGAGAAAGTTGTTAACGATCTTGTAGGGACCCATGGGCATGTTGCCCGTGCCACCGGCAATGGCCTGCGAATCGGTACAGGAGCCGCTGATGGCGATACAGTGGAAATCAGTAAGGAACGAATCCACGACTGCTACATAGCTGCTGCCGCCAAGCTGAATACCACGGGCGGTTTCGTCTTGGGCGAGTCCATGAATCCACATGCGATCGAATACCACGTGATCCACCTTGGCGCTCGGCTCGAGTGAAATAAGACTATAAATATCGGCACCGGGAGCAGAACGTGTTACCTCCAAACCGATGAGACGATAGTGATTGGCCCCAGAAGCGAAGACGAGTGGCCCGGAACCGCCTTTAGCGGAGAATTCCAACTTTGCCAACAGGTTTTGCGCGGATACGCAATGCAAATCGGGGCGTCCGGGAAGGAAACTCACCCCGGCATAACACGGCGTAAGGCGCTTGCCTTCAGGAGGAAGAACGGAATCGCGAGCGCTAGTGCGGACTGTAATCCAGTGAGAATCATCACAATTCTTTGCGGGAAGAATCAACTTGCCACTGAAAGTGGCTCCAGCTTGTAACAGGAGTGTGTCGCCACAAGAGGCACTATTAATGGCTTGCTGAAGGTTGCTTCCACCCGCGACAGTGCGGGTTTTGCCGGGAGACGGAGTGTCAGAAAGTGAACTCCTGATGTAGACGCGAGGCAGTTCAGCAGGTCCATCAAAATTGCCGGAATTCTCTGAATGCACTGCGCCGACAACCACAAGACCCGCGAGCGACAGATAAGTTCGAGCTATAACCAAAAGAAGCTCGATTGGCCTCTGCATGAAAACTCTCATTTTGAAACCCTTGGAGTCGGATGATAGCACGGTGCTGAGCGCCAATAATCGGAGCGCCGTACGAAATGCGATAATACTGGCAGCAAGGGAGCGGGTCCGCAATCAGAGCACGTGGTGCTACTGTGCTCCTGAGATTGCTGCGTTGACTGCATCCACATCGGCACCGAGATCTTTGCCATCCGTTCCTGCGCTTTTATATGGACTGGAGGATAGCAAGTGATAATCCCCACCGTTCCCATTGTTGTAGTTCACAAACTCCACCACGGTGGGATCTGATGGGAACAAATTGCCAGAGGGCCACGTCGCAGGGGTAAGGTTTGCAGGAATCGAAATCATTACATTGTTGTTAAATAAATATGGGCTGAAACAGGCGGAGAACGTAGTAATCGGCTTATTCCAATATGCGCAATTTTTTGTGCCGCCACCGGTGGACCAGACAGGATAGGAGCCCGCATTCAGCAAATTGTTGGTCAACATGAAATTCGCCATTTTCTGATTGGCAATATTGCTGCCGATGCCAAAGACGCTGTGGGGCGCAAAACCAGTCACGTGGGTAATTGTAACGTTCTGTAACAGCGGTGCACCCAAGCCTTGCTCGATCTCGGCAAACTGCCCTGGACCGTTGTACTTCGAACCATCTATGCCATCGATGATGATATCGTGAATGCTATAACGCTCTCCATCCAGCGGGAGGCCGCCATTATCAGAGCGACCGTTCGCGATTAGCAAGCCGCCAGCCACGTGCCTGATTGTGCTGTAACGGATCGTCACGTCGGTCACCTGGCAGAGGGGGCACAGGTTGGTGCCATTCGGACCACTCTGATTTTTAGGCGTGAGCAACATGGCAAATCCTGCCTGCGAAAAACCGCCCCAACTGTTCTCCAGGATGTTGCCTTCGACAAGCACGCGCTGCGCGTTTTTTAACTCAAACAGATTTTTTACGATGAAGGGATTCCCGCTGAGACCACCCACAAAGCCTGCCTGACCACTCATCCAGATCAGGGGCTTGAACATATGATTGCGTCGAACCTCAATATCAGCGGGTGTGAGCGTGGCTTCATCCCCACCGAACAGGAGATTCTCTCCCGAAGCCTCAAGGAAGTTGTTGACAATCTTGTACGGCCCCATCGGGTTGTCGCCAGTGCCGCCGCTGATTGCAGAAGCATCCGTACACGCGCCTGTAACCGCTGTGCAATGCAGATCAGTAAAGAAAGAATCCACGATCGCAACCTGCGCGCTGCCGCCCAATCGGATGCCCTTATTGGTGTCATCCTGGGGAGTGCCGTGCAGCCACATGCGGTCAAAGATCAGGTGATCAGCAGTTGCTCCAGGTTTTAAGGAAACGAGGGAGTAGGCGATTCCTCCGCCGATCACCCGGGTCACCTCCAGCCCAATCATGCGATAGTGGTTTGCGCCTGAAGCGAAAACCAGCGGCCCGCTGCCCGTGCCTGGAACTGAGATTTTGGCGAGCACATTCTGCGTCGTGCTGCAATTCAGAGCAGGCCGACCGGGAAGCGAAGAAATGCCCGCGTAGCACGGCGTGAGGCGCGTGCCTTCCGGTGGCAAGCTGGAATCCGGCGCGCTAGTACGAATGATTATCCAGTGGCTCTCGTCACACGGCTTCGCCGGCAAAGTGAAGAACCCGCTAAAGGTCGCACCAGCCTGCAGCAAGATTGTGTCACCGCAATTGGCAGCATTCAGCGCGTTCTGCAAGTTACCTCCGGCGTTGACGGTCATAATGTTGCCGGGGGCTGGCGTGTCCGTTATAGCGCTTTGAACGTAAACTCTGGGCAACTCTGCTGGCCCATCGAATCCCGTCGATTGGGGCGGTACAACAGGGCTGCTCACAGTTATCGTTACCGTCGTTGCAGCAGCTTTGGTTGGATCTGCAACGCTCCTCGCAATGACCGTAGCTGTGCTGGCGACACTTACATCGGGGGCAGAGAAAACTCCGCTGGTCGAAATCGCGCCCGCAGTTGTGCTCCATGTCACCGCGGTATCGCTCGTGTTGCTGACGGTCGCGTTGAACTGTTTCGCAGTGCCGGAAGAGACAGTCGGGCTGAGCGGTGAGATCTGAACGCTCACGGCAGGAGCAACCGGTGCAGCTGCAACCGAAAGCATGAATCGTTTCTCATCGCTTAGGCCGGCAGCGTCGACCACTTGAACCGTGAACTTGTAGGTCCCTGCGGTCACTGGGATGCCGGAAATTGTACCTGCGCTGGGGTTCAAGGATAGGCCGATTGGAAGTGATCCCGAAACCACGGAAAACTGGTACGGCGTCGTGCCTCCACTCACGGAAACAACAGCGTTATATGCGTTTCCAACTGTTGCTGGAGGCAGACTGACGGAAACCCTGATGTGGCCGCCCCAGCCGTGGTTCGCAAACTCAAAGCTGCTCAACTTACTGCTTGCGCCCGCCGCCGAAAGATTGGCACTCTGAGCCGGAAGGCCACAGGAGGTGGTAATAGCTGTGTAAGCTGAGAATAGAAGAAGGCCGCTGGCAATTTTTAACCACTTCCCCAATCTTGAAGCGGCTGGCGTTGACCAGACGGGGCGTGCGAAAACGAAAGCCATTGCACTGTTCCTCGAATCGGAAATTGAGGGGACCAAGAGGTTCGAGTCCTTGGTGCAATCTATGTGGGACTGTACGGAAGAGACAGATAACCGGAGGGAGTGTCCTTGTGAGGGAACTGAAGTACACAGCACTTCTGGGACAGATTGAATGTGCAGTAGGAAGCGAGTAAGGGTTACTGATTTCGGCCGAGCAAGACCGAACGCACACGATCATAGCTGGAATTGCCGAAGATGCTTTTTGCGGTCGCGCGAATCAGATCTTGTGCCTGCAACTTCCAGAGGCCGTGACCCTGGCAGAGCTGCTGAAATGTACGAAGATCCGTTGCGCGCATAACTGACACGCGCCCTAGGCAAAATGGATCACTGCCAGACGAATTTGCGGCCGAGCGGCTGGTTGCAACGGACCGATATCCAGCTTGCCGTGCGAACCGTGCCACTCGTTTATCCCACCGTCCACCGGGGCAGGAGAAGTGCTCGATGGAGCGACCGGTCATTTGCTCCAATTCATTTTTGGAATTTGCAATTTCAGCTTGAAGAGCGTCATCAGAGAGATCGCTAAGGTAAGCATGAGTCATGGAGTGCGATCCGATCTCGAAGCCCAGATCGCCCAATTGCCGCACCTGGCTGCACGACATGTAGCCAGGCGTTCCAAGAAAACCGACGGTCACATAGAACGTCGCGTTGAAATTTGCTTGTTTAAGAGCTGGCGCAGCGCTGAGGAAATCTGTCTCGCAGCCGTCGTCGAACGTTATGGCGACACCGCGTTTATTCGACGACGAGAGTGCCTCACTCACGCTCATGCTGAGCCAGGATTTGGTTTTCAGCCATTCCGTCTGGGATTCGAAATCCTTCAGCTTCACAACGTAGCGAACATATCCCGGTTCGTCTTGGCAGAGTGGACGGCCGGGGAGCTCGAGTTCGTGGTACATCAGATACACCGTCGAATCTACCTC
>Ga0209160_1005029_pt1 | contig 10496 bp, 10 predicted proteins | sample GraSoiAngelo_153_FD_186167 | JGI IMG/M metagenome (GOLD analysis project Ga0209160, IMG submission 186167) | Grasslands soil microbial communities from the Angelo Coastal Reserve, California, USA - 14_1009_12_40cm (SPAdes) (version 2) | ecosystem: Environmental > Terrestrial > Soil > Grasslands ... | reverse complement strand
GTCTATACTGTCAAAGAGTAGATTGACACTTTGAGGGGAGAACCCGGGGTCTACACTCTCCGTGACCAATCTTGACCGTCTGATAATGGCACTTTACCTCATTGTTGAATTCTTCCTGCAGCTCTTTCATCTCGGGGTATTCTTGTAGAGTCTGGCTGTAGGGATGGAAGACAGCGACGTGTGAGACGAACGTGTGCTAGGACAACTGTTCAGAGGTCACTCAGAACCCTCGAGTCCGATTGACCGAGTCGCGTATTTCAGTATTGTTGGAAAATCCTTGAGCAAACCGGTTCGCCCAGCGACACTTCTCTTTTCATGTCACTGAGATAAGATAGACATAACAACCGCGCAGCACCGGCCTAGCCTGTAGACAACAGCAATGTCTGCTACCGTAGCGGGGACAGAATCATCGTCAACTATGGCTAACGTTGAATTACACAAAGAGCCCGTCTTCGGTCTCAGCATCACACCATACAGTAGCAACCTAGAGAATATCTTCAAACTTGCAAAGACCGCCGACGATCTCGGCCTGGACATTATTGGGATTCAAGATCACCCTTACAACGGAAGCTTCTTCGATACCTTGACACTGATCAGCACCCTGGCCGCGTCGACAAGGCGGATTCGCTATTTTCCCGACGTGAGCAATCTTCCGATGAGACCACCAGCGATCCTCGCAAAGACCGCTGCCACACTTGACATCATAACAAAAGGAAGGATCGAACTAGGGCTGGGGACTGGCGCGTTCTGGGATGCGATCCAGTCCTGGGGCGGAAGTAGGAGAACTCCTCGAGAAGCGGTTGCGGCCTACAAAGAAGCACTACAGGTCATACGTCTCGTTTGGAACTATGGCCACGGTCGCAGCCGTGTAAGCTTTCCGGGAAAATACTATCATCTAGAAGACGCCCAGGCCGGGCCCAGCCCATACCACAAGATGAGCATATGGACCGGCGCAATGGGACCCCGAATGATGAGCGTCATCGGCAAACTTACCGACGGCTGGGTCGTCCCGCTCAGCACGAACATGTCCGGAGACGAAATAAAAATCCGGCAAAAAATGATCGACGAATCAGCAAGGAAGAATGGTAGATCGCCCCAATCGATCAGACGAATTGCTCAGGTTGTCGGCGCAATTGATGAACGAGAAGGATCAGAGAAGTCTGACAAGAAACCATTCTTCTTACATGACAAGAAACCCTTCATAGGCTCCGTCTCCCACTGGGTCGACTGGCTAACCTCCTCATACAAGGAGCTCGGTCTGGACACGTTCATCTTCTGGCCCTCCGTCGAAGGCGACGAGGAGAACCAGGTTCGGACCTTTGCTCAACAGATTGTCCCAAAGCTCCGCGTATCATTGAAGGAGTCCAAATGATCGGCCCGAAAAAACAGCTCTCCTGTTGTTCGCCCCGTTGAGCGGTTCGCGACGCCACTAAGGTTAATCACCTGATGCTGCCCGGTGGGGAAGAGGGTAGGAACCATGTTCACACCCATAAGAGAGGGGGTCTTCAGGTGGTCCACCCCCGACCCTGCCGACGACTGGATGATGGTAGGCCATCTCTTTGTCAGAGAGACAGGCGTCGTTTTGGTTGACCCTCCGATGGTTCCAGGACTCTTGGAAGCAGCAGGTAGATTGGGCAAACTCGAAGCAGTCCTGCTCACGGAGCAAAATCACACGAGAGCGTCGAGATTCATCGCGAAGAGGGCTGGCATACCTGTGTACCTGCCTGAGACGATTCCAGAGGCTGTGGAACCGTCGGAGGCTGTCAAGGTGAAAGAGATAGGCGACTTCGAAGTCTACAAGACCGGCAGCGTCCTGGGATTCCAGGCGCACAAGTTCGGAGAAGACTATGCTCTTCTATCCGATGGGAAGGAGCTCTTGGTTGGAGATAATGCGCGAGGGGACACCAAAGGAAACGTGCTGATATTTCCGGAATCGTTTAGTCTGTATTCTCCTGGCCCTCCATACCCAGCCCCTGAAACCATCCCAAAATCATTCAGGGATTCTCTACGCAAGAGGTTCAAAGACATAGTCAAAACCACCGGGGCCGCTTCTCTCTTGGCGTCCCACGATTACGACATAATCGGAAGCCTGCAAGCGCGAGCTAGCGAGCTTTAGGCGGCCTTCGCGGCGGAGAAGCTGATAACGGTCTTGATGCTATCCTTGTTCTGTTCGTACGCTTTCTGGAACTCTTCAGGCGATATTCTCGCGCTTATCGTATCGCGCAGGATCCCGTTGAACCGTTTCTCGATTTCTGCGAAGTCTTTTAGGCCCATTCTGAAGTAGTTGATGTTGGCGTTGACTGAGCCGAAGAAGGTCTTGTTGCCCAGCACGACATCCTTGTAGAATTCGCCGATATCCTCTGGGGCCGTTGTTGATGAGTAGATTCCCAGAAAACACATTATTCCATTTGTATTCAGCATGCTCGTTGCCTGCATTGCTACCTGAGCCGAGCCAGTCTCCTCCATGATTAGGTCGAACTTTCCCAGACTCTGAAGCGGCTGTTCCATCGTGTTGACATAGACGGCTCCGGCCCTCTCCGCCAATCGTGCCTTAGCACTGTCCTTTGTACGAGTAGCGGTCACGACGACTTCCAGACCCTTCAGTCTCAAGAGGTAAGTGGTGAGCAAGCCTACGGGACCCGCTCCGAGAATGAGCACTCTCTTCGGTTTCCAGAGCATTCGTTCTTGGATCTTGAACGCCTGGTAGACTCCCTTCTCTGCCACGCTCATCGGCTCCAACAACACAGCAACGTCAGCAAGCTTCGACGGCACTTTCACAAGGAATCCGACATCAGACACGGCAAAATCAGAACCGAAGCCGTGCAACTGCCTGATCCCATGCTCTCGATAATTACCCGTCAAGCACATATCCGACTCCCCGTTGAGACAGTTTATGCACGAGTCAGGGCGACGCACCGTTGGAACGACAAGATCGCCCTTTGAAATTCCATGAGCGCTTCCCGGGATGCTTTCGATTACGGCCAGAGACTCGTGCCCTGTAACGAGGTAGTTTGACCCAGGCGGAGCTTCTCCATAGAAGCCCTGGTTGATGTCAAGATCTGTTCCGCAAATGCCGATTTCCTGGACCCGGAGAAGGGCTTGGGAGGATGATGGGATCGGCGGGTCTATGTCGTCAAGTCTGATGCTGTTCTTGACGCCTGGAGTCACAGTAAGGGCTCGCATAGTTGTGAAGCCGGTTCAGTGTCTTGCTTTTGGCTTCTTCTTTACCACAACCCAGCCGCTCCAAAGTACAATCAGGGGCCCAAGAAAATCGTAGATTGCGGGACCCCCGACTCCTTTGTACAATGTGGAAATTACCATGGAACTAATCAGACTCGACATGTGAAATACGGCGAGTGATACTAGCAACCAACCGTAACGTGACAATTGCCTAGGATTCCCGATCCTCAACATCGACGCCGCAAAAATGACTGCGATGCCGGTGAATAAGTCAACAGCCGCTGCAATGAGAAGGACACTGGCTACCGATTCCGGGATGGTAGGACAGCCAGACGATAAGAGGCAGGGTGGACCATTGTAGAATTGCACCTGAGTGAGCGGCAAAACTACCATCAGTAATCCACCCACTAGTCCGAGCAGAAAGGCTAGATCTGTTCTTTCTTCTCCGTTCGAAGTATTCTTGGCTGGAGCGGTCTGTGAGTATACTAATCTAGAAGGGAAGATATGAAGCACGAAATCCCAAGTCCCGCGTAACATTAGAATCCTTTTCTTTGGCCGTTAAGCCTTCGCCTCGGGCTCTCATGGGGTCGAACCGTCGAATAGGCGCGGGATTCCACTATGAACAAGAAAGAGGTAAATGAAGGGTTCAGAGAGTTGCTACGTGTTGGAACTGGATAAGTAGTTGAAGGTGAAGCTGTTGGAGGAGTCCACTGCTGAAACTGTCATTTTGGGAGCGCATGGATAGCTCCCACTGCACATACTCCAACTCTGATACCAATTGTAATTGTATGCCGTTGAGCCCGTAACAATGAGGCTGGGGTTCCACTCGTTCATCTTCACCGCGGTCAATTCGAAGGGATATTCTCCAGAAGTTTCTGGTTTTTCACGCAGGCTTCAACGTTCTTGAGAATCCGACTTACATAGGCGTTCTTTCGGGTTCTTCCAGGTGTTCTTGACGACCCAGACGGGCTCGTCAGGATTGAAATATTCCTGGCCTTCCACCTTGTATTTGTCAAGGATCTTCTCGTTGACTTCAACGCCGATTCCAGGTCTTTTCGGAACGGTAGCATATCCGTTCTCGATTTTCGGTTCATCGTTGACGAGTTGTCGTTTCCACGCCGGGAAACAGTCGTAGAAGGACTCCTGGATCAGAAAATTCGGGATGGTCGCGTCTACTTGGATGGTTGCAGCGTTCTGGATTGGACCAAAGGCGTTGTGGAACGCCATTTCAACACCAAACGCTTCGGCTATCCCGGCTACTTTGCGGGCTTGCGTAATCCCGCCAATGTTGGTAAGATCCACTTGGAGGAAGTCTGCCAGATTATCCGAGAGGACTTGGACGACTTGTTCCTTTGTGAGGAGTCTTTCCCCGAGGGCGACTCGGAGTCGTGTCGCCTCTCGATATTTTCCTAGACCCTCAGGGTTGTCGGGGTGTATTGGCTCTTCGACAAAGAGAGGAGAAAACTCCTCTAGCTTTTTCGCTATCATGATTGCCGAGTTGGGGTTGAATCTGCCGTGATGCTCGATGAGCAGGTCAACTTTGCCGTTGGTCGCTTCCTGAACCGCTTTGACACGTGAGTGAGCGAGATTGAGATCTTCCTCCTCGATGTAATCATACGAGTCTCCAAACGGGTCGAACTTTAGAGCTGTGTATCCTTTAGCGACTGATTTTCTTGCGGATTCTGCAAATTGGGCTGGTGTGACACAATTGTCATACCAACCGTTAAGGTAGAGTCGAACTCGTGATCGAAAAGCGCCCCCGGTCAGTTCGTAGATTGGCGCTCCGAAATGCTTCCCGATAATGTCCCAGCATGCAATATCAAACGCACTGACAGCAGTTGTTGACTCAAAGGACATGGGCATGTAGAAGTCGTGCTTGTGCCATTCGTGCATATTGCGTTCAACGTCGAGTGGATCTTTCCCCTTGTAGACACGCTCCACCTCGCGTAATGACTGAATAACCGGCTGGACCCGGAGGGTAGGAACGGCTTCACCAAAGCCCACGGTTCCATCGGAAGTTGTTAATTTCAACAAAATAGAGTTGCTGGCCCAAGTAGCGCTTCCCGGAGAGGCTCTTTCGCCTAACTGGTAAATCTCAACGTCGGTAATCTTCAATCTTTAGCGACCTCGCTATTCCCTACGGCCGTACGGAAAGAGATAGGGAAGATTTGGCTTGTCATTCCAATCAACATAACACGTCTTGAGCTGCGTGTACATCTCCAAGCCATACTTCGACCCTTCAGCGCCAAGACCTGATTGTCTGAAACCCGTGTGAGCACCCTGAAGCTGCTCGGGTCCGACCTGGTTGATGTAGCATTCCCCGAACTTGATCAAGTGCATCGCCTTGAGAACCCTCGTATTGTCCTTTGTGAAGACGTAGGAGGCGAGGCCATACTTGGAATCGTTCGCGTACTCAATCGCCCTATCAAAACTGTCCACGCTCAACACCGGAACGACTGGACCGAATACCTCGTTCTGAACCAGAGACGACTTCTGACCAACATCCTGAATGATGGTTGGTTCGTAAAACCATCCTCTCGCCTGGCCTCGAGGCTCTTGTCCTCCAATGATGACTTTCCCTCCCTCCTCTCTAGCTTGTTGGACAAACCGAGCACTGACCTCTCGCTCCTGCTCGCTCACCATGGGCCCGAGATCAGTCTGACCGCTCGTTGGATCACCAATCCTGAGTTCCCTGGCCATTTTGACGAAGGCTGGGAGGAATCGGTCTTTGATTTTGTCGTCGAGGTAGATTCTCTCTGAGCAGATGCAGGTCTGTCCACAATTCCAGAATCGTGCCCAGATAGCACATCTCAGAGCCCAGGACAAGTCTGCGTCGTTCCACACGATAAACGGCGCTTTTCCGCCTAGCTCAAGGATGAGCTTGGCTACGTGATTTGATGCTCGTTCCATTATTTTCTGGCCTGCCTCGGTGCTTCCCGTCATCGTGATCAACGAGGTGAGTTTGTTGGAAACTAACTCGTCGCCTACCAATTCTCCACTCCCCGTCACCATGTTCAAGACTCCCTTTGGGAGTCCTGCTTTCTCTGCAAGCCTAACCAGTTCGACAGTACTCAACGGCGTATTGCTGGACGGCTTCGTGACGACGGTGTTTCCTGTTATGAGCGCGGGAGCTATCTTCCTAGCAGCCATCGCGGACGGAAAGTTCCACGGAGTAATAGACGCAACCACACCGAGGGGCAGCTTGAGTATCATTATCGATTGTCGAGGATTGTCGCTTGGGAGAACATCGCCCTGTATCCTGCGAGCAAATTCGGCGTAGTATTCGAAGTTCTCCGCTGATCCCTCTATTTCTAGTCTAGATTCGAAAAGAGGCTTTCCTTGCTCTGCAGTTAGAACCTCCGCGAGCCTCTCTTTGTCGCGACGAATGAGCTGTGCAATCTTGAACAGGAAAGAAGCCCTCTTGATCGGAGGCGTGTCTTCCCATTTCGGCTGCGCATCTCTCGCAGCCTCCAGCGCCTCCTTGACTTCCTCTCTATTCGCCCGAGGGACCCGGCCAATAACACGCTCGGTCGTTGGGTTAACAACGTCAATCTTCTCTTCCGTCTTCGAATGAACCCATTCTCCATCAATATACATTCCAAACGACTTGACCTTTGATTCCAGAGATGGTTTCTTCAAATACTTATCACCTGAAGTGTCTCCCCGTCGATGAGACATTGAATCCTCCAATCGGAGACCTGACTGGTAATATCGTTTCTCCAACACAGCCCTGCCTCACAACGATTGTCCAACTTGGGACCATTATGACACGGAGGGATCTGGGTTGAAAGATCCGATTTCTAAGAAGAACCTCGACGGCTACGGCGCACCAATAATCCCTTGGGAGAAAATCCACAAGCGTTTACAGCAGAGAATCACTCAAGCCCCAAAGACAGGAGGACCGGACCGGCACACCGCCTGGCTGGCAACCACCAATCCGGACGGTAAACCTCACGTGATGCCTGTAGGAGTCATGTTCGTAGACGACGCCTTCTACTTCACCGCTGGACCAAAGACCCGTAAGGCCATGAACATTGCACGCAATCCAAACAGCGTGATAACGATTGCAACGCACGAGTTCGACCTCGTGGTGGAGGGTCCGGCTAGGAGAATAGTAGACGCGGCTCGACTCAAGCGAATTGCGGAAGCGTTCACAGAGGAAGGATGGAAACCGACAGTCGTCAAGGAAGGGTTCACAGCCGCGTACAGCGCGCCCAGCGCGGGACCGCCCCCGTGGCACGTGTACGAGGTGAAGCCTGAGACGATCTTCGCCTTAGGCACAGCCGAGCCCTACGGGGCGACCCGTTGGAACTTCCAAACCAGCAAACACCGAGAATAATCGGAACGATCCTCGCAACCATACTTCTCTCTTGAATTCTCTGGGTGCAGGTGGGGTAGAGCCCGATTTCTTCAAGGACACAACACTTCAGTTGTCTCCCGGTCGATGAAGCGTCCAATCGAGATCAGGGCGTGAAATTCGGCTATTTCACCGTGAAAGTGTAGGACAATGGTGTTGTTACAGAGGTTCCGATATCGAATATGCAGTTTATCGCTTGGCCGGAGGTGACGGTTCCTCCAGTAGCCACGTATACGGTGTAGGATGTGGCCACGCCGTTCTGGTTGACCGTTAGAGCAACGGTGAAGGTGGTGCTTGCGGCCGTGCTTCCGGTGGTGGCGACTTGGAAGGCCCATTGCCAGTGGCTTGCCACTACGCCGGACGATGCTGTTCCGGTTGTGATGCCGAATGTGATGGGTGATCCGGATGACGTTCCGGCGGCTGTGGTGGCGAGCACTGCCGTTGAGAATCCGGAGTCCGTTGCGGTGAGACCGCCCGTTGAGCTGATGTAGCCTCCAAGGATCTGCTGGTAAGTGGTCGAGGAGACGGTGATGGTGGAGGCGACGGCGTAGGAAACGGCAACTGAAATCACTATGGAGATTACGACCCAGCTCATTCCAATTTTCTTTCCCAGAAGGGCTGAAACTCGACGATTCCTCAAGGTGACATCTCCATTCCCATTAGCAGTTAACCGCATATAAGTCCCTGACGCACACGCGATTCGCGAAACCGCGAAGTATCGGAAAGAGCTTGAAAGGCCCTCACAAAAAGAGCCGGAATAGACCGCTCTTGTGTCACGGGACAATAATCACGATCTCGGTTTTTTTCTACGACCCGTTTCTGTCCGAGCCGGATTACGGGCTTGTTTCCGTAAGACACGCGTTATCGGCTTGTCCGGTCTATTCTGATCCCTGTAGATTCCCCCTAGAAATCAGCGTGGAAGATCACGTTCCAGAAATCGTGGGCTTAGATTCAAGATCAAATGGTAATATTGTAACAGACATGGTCCAATCCTCTATGGGTATGTCCGCTGCATGGCACAGTCTGCATTGAATCTCGTAGGCCAGAGCCACGGACAGAAGAAGATGCCTATGAAGGAGTTGTAGATCATGAGACCCTGAGCATCCTGGCTGGAATTACGGATCAGTCTGATCACACGCCTAGTTGCCTTAGCAAGGCTTTTTCGACCCTTTCAATCGGGAAGGAGAACATAGCATGGACCCAAGGTGCGTACTTGCGATCAATTGGCTCCCTTCTCAAGTCCTTTTGTGAGTCTCTCAAGATCTCCGAGAACTTGGCCCACCGCAATTCGTAGGCGTTCTTTCTGTTCATATGGACAAGCCCCCCGTGCTTCGTGGCTAGAACATGCAATAGCTCATTCTCACAATACCTTGGGTCGCGAGGGTCTCTGGCAGAATACGACAAGCTGACTGTCTTACCCCAGCGCTTGATCACAACCCCAAGATCCTCCTTGGCACATCTTCTTGCGGCTTCAGAGAGGGTTTCCACCTTCCGAGTGTCATACTTTCTTGGGTGGGTGTCGCCCGAGAGGCTCCAAACTTTGTTGAATATCCGGTGTTTTCTGAGCTGAACAAGTATCCTTCCGTCGTCATCTACACAAGCAATTGTTATTCCTACGTGTTTTTCTCCAAGAATAAGTCCGTCAGGGCCATCTCTCACTCTATGAGCCCACCATCTATCACCATATCCGATTGTCCTTCCGGATCCATTAACAAGCGGAATCTTGTATCGTTCCATGATCGCAGTAATTGGATTAACTCGGTAATTAATCGCATCCAGTTCACTGCCCTTCAGTCCACGCAGCCCTTCCTCTAGTTTCTGCAGACATGGAGGAGGACTAACTAGTCTCGAAAGGTTCATGATGGGGCTACTTACCAGAGCTCCAACTCGTACCTGTGAATGACCTAGAAGTCAGGATCAAACCGTGCTAATGGCTGGTCAAAGTTCTTCCCAATGGCTCGATTTGTCGCATTCGCTAAAGACACTTGAGACGCAATCTTTCGTCTCGCAATAGGGTTATCTCTTGCTGTGCTCCTGCCACCGTACCTAGTGAGGGATTCCTCGTGATTCGTTGTCCAACATGCGGAAATGATGTAGTATATTCTCCGGTTCCATCTCTGTACTTCTGTCTGGAACAAATGCTCGGCGAGAATATTACTATCAGAGTAGAGTGCAAGCCTTGGATACCAGAGGACGCGCCGGCCGCAGACTTGCTCAAAATGACTGAGAGAATCGAGAAATTAGCATTAGAACTCAGACTCTAGAGGCGCTTCGCATTTGAGCGAGAGCGCCCAAGCATGTAACACAATTCTCGTCCTCATGCTTTTTTTCTGGGCCTGCAGAGAGAAAGGAGTCCATTTACATTCTTTGCAAACATTCGCGGTAATATTGTTTCTCAACCCAGCCGCATTGCAGGGCACTGGTCAAGCACGGTCTTCATTCAGGCATGTACACGTAAAGTATTCCAAATAGCAGCCTTCACGGGAATGCTCGAGCTTGACAGTTTCTCGCCGCACCCGGAAAAACAGCGGCCCCCAACAACATTCATGGCGCCTTCGGCTTAGAGACAATAAATCTTTTGCACGACATGTGCTAACAGAGGCCTTCAATCACGCGCTTCTAGCAGCTGACCCTCGAACAATTCTAAGCAACAAAGTGAAAGTGAGCAGAAACGAGCTTGAGATCGGAACGTTTTCTTTCAAACTCTCAGAGTACAAGAGAGTGCTTGTCATTGGTGGAGGAAAAGCGAGTGCAGGAATGGCCTTAGAGATTGAAAGAATTCTTGATGGTTGGATAACAGGCGGCTCCGTGAACATTCCTGTCTACACTAAGCCATGGCCCAAAGGCAAACAGATCAACTTCAACCCAGCATCTCATCCGGTCCCAAGCGAAGCTGGTGTTCGAGGAGTCAAAAACATGCTTCGGCTCGTTGGGCGACCCTCCGAAGACGACTTGGTGA
>Ga0209160_1005028_pt1 | contig 10497 bp, 8 predicted proteins | sample GraSoiAngelo_153_FD_186167 | JGI IMG/M metagenome (GOLD analysis project Ga0209160, IMG submission 186167) | Grasslands soil microbial communities from the Angelo Coastal Reserve, California, USA - 14_1009_12_40cm (SPAdes) (version 2) | ecosystem: Environmental > Terrestrial > Soil > Grasslands ... | reverse complement strand
ATGAGTGGCGCGACGGCTCCGGCCGCTGACGGCCGGAGCCGGTCGGCCCTGGACGAGCCGATCCTCCGGACCGAGGCCCTCACGATGCGCTTCGGGGGCCTCACCGCGCTCAACAAGATCTCGCTGGCGGTCCCGCGCGGCGAGATCCGCGCCATCATCGGCCCCAACGGCGCCGGCAAGTCGACGCTCTTCAACTGCATCACCGGCGTGCTGGCGCCGACCGGCGGTCGCATCCTGTTCGACGGCGACGACATCGCGGGCCTGCCGCCGCACCGGATCTCGAAGAAGGCGATCGCGCGCTCCTACCAGATCACCAACATCCTGCCCGGGGCCACCGTGCTGGAGAACGTCAGGATCGCCGTGCAGTCCCGCCACCACTCGTGGAGCCTGCTGCGACACCACCGCGCCTACCGTGACGTGATCGAGCAGGCGCGCACGGTGCTGGCCTCCGTCGGCCTCGCTGACAAGGCGGAGGAGCTCGCCGCGAACCTGTCGCACGGCGAGCAGCGGAACCTCGAGATCGGCATCGCGCTGGCGACGGAACCGAAGCTGCTCTGCCTCGACGAGCCGACGGCCGGGATGAGCGTCACCGAGACGCACGCCACCGTCGAGCTGATCCGCCGCATCGCCGCGAACCTCACCATCCTCATCGTCGAGCACGACATGGAGGTGGTGATGGGACTGGCCCGAACGATCACCGTGATGCACTACGGCGAGGTGCTCGCCGAGGGCAGCCCGGCGGTGATCCAGGCCAATCCGCGCGTGCAGGAGGTCTACCTCAAGACCTGATGCTGACGCTCGACGGCATCCACACGTACTATGCGAAGTCCCACATCCTGCACGGGGTGTCGCTCGACGTGCGCGCCGGCGAGGTCGTGGGACTGCTCGGCCGCAATGGCGTCGGCAAGTCGACGACGCTCAAGACGATCATGGGGATCGTGCGCCCCGCCGGGGGTCGGATCGCGTTCGAGGGGCGCGACATCGCCGGGCAGGCGCCCTACCGCCTGGCCCGGCTGGGAATCGCCTACGTGCCGGAAGACCGGCGCATCTTCCGCCTGCTGTCCGTGCTCGAAAATCTCCGGACCGGCCTGGATCGGCCCGCGGTCTCCGGTGAGCGCCGCCAGGCGCTGCTCGACAAGGTCTACGCGAGCTTCCCGATCCTGGCCGAGAGACGCCACCAGGCCGGCGGGACGCTGTCGGGCGGCGAGCAGCAGATGCTCGCCATCGCCCGCGCGATGATGCTGGAGCCGAGGATCATCCTGCTGGACGAGCCGACCGAGGGATTGATGCCGCGGATGGTCGCGCAGATCCGCGAGATCATCGACGTCCTCCACCGGGAGGGCGTGGCCATCCTGCTCGTCGAGCAGAACGTGCCGCTCACTCTCGACGTCTCCGACCGCGTGTACATCATGGAAAAGGGTGTGGTCCGCCACCACGCGCCGGCGGCCGATCTCCGCCTCGACGCCACTGTCATCCACCAGTACCTCGGAGTCTGAACGGACGATGCTGCCCGTCGACCAGATCCTCGTGCAGATCGTGAACGGCCTCGTGAACGGCATGATCCTGGCGCTGGTGGCCTCCGGGCTCACGCTGATCTTCGGGATCATGGACATCGTGAACTTCGCCCACGGCGATCTGTTCATGCTGGGCGCCTACATCGGGACGACCGCGTTCCTCACCACCGGGAACTTCTGGGTCGCCCTCGTCGCCTCCGTCCTGGCGATGGCCGTGATCGGCGCGGGGCTCCAGGTGACCGCGCTGCGCCCGCTGGTCGGTCGCGACCCGCTCACCACGATCCTCGCCACCTTCGGGCTCTCGCTGGTGATCCAGAACTACGCGCTGTGGCAGTACGGCCCGGTGCCCCGCAAGATCGTGGAGCCGATCACCGGGCACTTCCGGCTCTTCTACGTCGAGTACCCGTGGTATCGACTCCTGATCGCCGTGCTGTCGGCGGCCATCATCGGCGGGCTGTACCTCTTCATGAAGTACGGCAAGCACGGCATCTGGATCCGCGCGACCACGCAGGACCGCGTGATGGCGGCCGCGATGGGCATCCCGGTGCCGTGGGTCCACACGGTCGTGTTCGCCATCGGCGCCGGCATGGCGGCCGCCAGCGGCGTGCTCTTCGGCCCGACGGTCGGCGTCAACCACGCGATGGGGTTCGACTTCACGCTGAGAGCGTTCGTCGTGGTCGTCGTGGGTGGCATGGGCAATCTCGGCGGCTCCATCCTCGCCTCGATCTTCATCAGCCTGCTAGAGTCGCTGGCGGCGATCTGGGTCAGCCCAGCTCAGGCCGTGATCGTATCGTTCGTCGCGCTCATCATCACGCTGCTCGTGCGCCCGACCGGCCTCTTCGTGCCGACGCCGAAATGACGCCACGCGCATCTCGAACAGGCCACCCGCGGCTCACGCCGGCCTCGCGCCACTCGCTACAATGACGCCACGCGCATCTCGAACAGGCCACCCGCGGCTCACGCCGGCCTCGCGCCACTCGCTACAATGACCGGACCATTCTCGGCCGGCGCCGCCGAGCGGGCGCTCGACACCCGCGCCCGGGGCGAAGGGCCGAGCGCCGCCTACTGGACCGGCTTCGTCATCGTCCTGGCCGCGCTGGCCGCCAGCCCGATCGTCCTCCCGGAGTTCTGGCAGCGCTTCGCGACCGAGATCCTGATCTGGGGCTTGCTGGCCATGTCGTCGGATCTGCTGATCGGCTACACGGGGATGGTGTCGTTCGGCCACTCGGCGTTCTTCGGCCTGGGGATGTATGGCGCCGCCGCCGCGCTGCTCGCCGTGCGGCCGCCGAACCTGTGGCTGGCGCTGGCGGCCGGCCTCCTCGCCGCCGCGGTCGTCGCGATGTTCGTGGCGTTCTTCTCCACCCGGCTGCGCGACATCTACTTCTCCATCACGACCCTGGTCTTCTCGCAGATCTTCTACGTCGTGATCTTCACCTGGACCGACGTCACCGGCGGCGAGAACGGCCTCACCTTCCAGCGGCCGCCCTTCGCAATCCCCGGGCTCCTCTCGCTGCCGTTCACCCGCGACGGCCTGCACTGGTTCGTGCTCGGCGTGGTGACGGTGTCCTACCTGCTCCTGCGTCGGATCACCCAGTCGCCCTTCGGCATGGTGCTGCAGTCGATCCGCGAGAACGAGCCGCGCACCCGCGCCATCGGCTACCACGTGGAGCGCTACAAGATCGTGGCCGTGATGCTGTCCGGGCTCTTCGCCGGGCTGGCCGGCGTCCTGTACGCCATCCAGAACAAGTTCGCGGCGCCGGACTTCGTGCTCTTCCTCGTCTCCGGCGAGACCGTCATCTTCAACGTGATGGGGGGGATGGGGACGCTGGTCGGGCCGGTGGCCGGGGCGGCCTTCTTCCTGCTGATGAAGGAGGTCTTCTCGCGCGTCTTCTACGAATACTACCTGATTCCGGTCGGCGTGATCTTCACGCTGATGGTGATCTTCCTGCCGCAGGGCCTGCTGGGGTTCCTCCGCCGCCGCCTCAACCAGTGAGGGCGGCCGCGCTCACCGGCCGAGGATCTCGCGGGTCTTCTGCACGAGCGCGTCGACGGTGAAGGGCTTGTGCAGGAAGCCGCGGCCCGGCCCGAGCCCACGATATTCCTCGACGGTGTCCTCGAGGTCGCCCGACAGGTAGAGCACCTTGGCGGCCGCGCGGGCGGGGCCGAGGCGCTGCAGCACGCCATGGCCGGCGGCGCCCGGGAGGAGCAGGTCGACGATCACCAGCGCGATCGGGCCCTGATGACCGAGGCTGGCGGCCATCGCCTCGTCGAGGTCGCGCGCGGCCAGCACGTGGTAATCGTGCAGCTCGAGGATCTCGGCGATGAGATCGCGCACGCCGGGCTCGGGCTCGACGACGAGCACGGTCGGCGACCCGCCGGCGCCGGCGGCCGGGACCTCGGCGATCGTGTCGTGGCGCGGCAGGTACATCGTGAACGTCGCGCCCTCGCCGACCTCGCTGGCCGCCTCGATGTGCCCGCCGCTCTGGCTGACGAACGCGAACACGGTGGCCAGCCCCAGGCCGGTGCCCCGGCCGGGCGGCTTCGTCGTGAAATAGGGCTCGAAGGCGCGCGACAGCGTGGCGGCGTCCATCCCGCAGCCGGTGTCGGTGGCCCGCACCATCACCGCGCGCAACGGACCGGTCGGCGTCTGCTCGAGATCGACGTTGGCCGTGTCGATCGTGAGGCGTCCGCCGCCCGGCATCGCGTCGCGCGCGTTCAGGACGAGGTTGACCAGCGCCTGCTCGAGCTGGCCGGCGTTGACCCGCACGCGGCCGAGCCGCGGGTCCAGCGTCTGGGCGACCGTGATCGTGTCGCCCAGCAGCGGCGCCAGCGTGCGCACGACGCCGCCGACCGTCGCATTGAGATCGAGCAGCGTCGGCGCCGGCGCCGCCGCCCGGCTCGAGGTCAGCATGTGCTGGGTGAGGTTCAGCCCCCAGACGGCGGCCTTGCGGATCGACTCGGCGCCGGAGCGCAGCGGATCGGTCGGGTCCATCCGCTTGAGCATCAGCTCGCTGTACCCGCTGATCACCGCCAGGATGTTGCTGAAGTCGTGCGCCACGCCACCGGCCAGGCGGCCCACCGTCTCCAGCCGCCGCGCCTCGCGCAACTCGTCTTCGAGCTGACGCGCGCGGGCGCGCGCGCGTTCCAGCTCGGCGCCGAGGCGCTCGGCCTCCGCCATCGCCTCGGACAGCGTGAGGTCGCGACGCTTCATGGGCGCGCGCCCGCCGGAGGGGACGAGGTCACCTAACGTCGTCGCCATGCGTCCCCGCGCCGGTCGGCGGGTCCGGAAAGAGCGGGAGCTCGATCCGGAACGTGGTGCCGCCGCCGCTCGCGCTCCGGAAATCGATGCTGCCGCCGTGATCCTCGACAATCTTGTGGGTCAGCGCCAGCCCCAGGCCGGTGCCGCCGTCCTTGGTGCTGAAGAACGGGTTGAAGACCCGGTCGGCATCGTCGGCCCGGATGCCGATGCCGGTGTCCTCGATCTCGATGCGCACCCGGCGGCCGCCGCCGGCGCGATGCCGTCCAGGCAGGACGAAGTCGGGGCCGTCGGTCCAGCCGGCGCGCACGGTCAGTCGGCCGCCGGCTGGCATCGCGTCGAGCGCGTTGCGCGCGAGGTTGACCAGCGCCTGATAGAGCGCGTCGGGGTCGGCCCACACGGGGGCCAGGTCCCGCGCGTACTCGCGCACGACGCGCACCGAGGCGGTCTCCATCTCGTGGGCGTACAGCTCGATCGTGCGCTCGATCAGGGCCGGCAGGCGCACCGGCGAGAAGCTGAGCCGGGCCGGCCGCGCCAGCTCGAGCAGGCGCTCGACGATGCCGTTGATCCGCTCCAGCTCGCGCGGCACCACCGCCTGGAACTTCGCCCGGAACTGCTCGTCGTCGAAGCGCCGCGTCAGGTGACGGCTGAACGTCAGCAGCGAGGTGAGCGGATTCTTGATCTCGTGGGCGAGACCAGCGGCCAGACTGCCGAGGGCGGCCAGCCGGTCGGAGCGCCGCAGCCGATGCTCGAGCTCGCGCACGACGCTGACGTCGCGGATGGCGGCGATGACGCCGAGGTCCTTGCCCTCGCCGCCCTTGAGCGGCGCCGCGCTGATCTCCACCGGCAGCGTGCGGCTGTTGCGGCGGCGCAGCGTGGCGGGCAGGCCCGCCGACGCGGCCCGGCTGGCGATCGTCTCCATCAGGATCTCGCCGAGCTCCGGCGTCTCGACGAAGACTTCCGTGCAGTAGCGGCCGGCCACCTCGCCGGCGAAGAAGCCCGTCAGCATCTCGGCGGCCGAGTTGAGCGTCACCACGCGGCCGTCGAGGTCGACGGTGACGATGCCGGTGGTCAGCGAGGCCAGGATGTTGTCGGTGTAGCTCTTGAGGTCGGCCAGCTCCTCGAGGCGCTGGCGCAGCTCGGTGTTGGCGCCCTCCAGCGCGGTGCGCTGCTGGCGGAGCTGCGCGGCCATGTGATTGAAAGCGGCGGCCAGCCGGCCGATCTCGTCGTCAGTGGCCGGCTCGATGCGCAGGTCGAGCTCGCCGCGCGAGATGGCGGCGGCGGCCTCGGCGAGGGCCTGCACGGGGCGCGAGATGCGCCGGGCCACCAGGGCGGCGGCCAGGCCACCCAGCAGCAGCGTGACGGCCGTCAGGCCCGCCAGCTCCCAGCGCGTGCGCCGGATCAGCGCTTCCATGCGCTGCTTGGACAGGCCGACGCGCACCGTGCCCCACCGCTGGCCCTGCACGACGATGGGCTCCGCGAAGTCGTAGACCGCCTGCCCGCTCCGCGTCGTCGTCTCCTGCAGCAGCGGCTGGCCGGCGGCGACGGCGCGTCGATCCACCTCGCCCGGCAGCACCGAGCCCACACGCTCCAGCCGCGCGCTGTGGGCGGCGACGCGGCCCTCGCCGTCGAGGACGATGGCGTACTGCACGTCCTCCTCGGCGGCCAGCTGGGCGACGTTCTGCTCGAGCGCGGTGAAGTTGTAGAGCAACAGCGGGCTCTGGGAGATCGCCGCGAGGTCGCGGGCCAGGACCTCGCCACGGCGCTGAGCCTCGTCCACGACGGCGGTGTGCTGGCGGTGCTCGACGACCGCCATGACGGCCGCCATCAGCAGGCAGATGACCAGCACGGTCCCCCACAGGAGCTTGCTCTGGAGCGAGCGACCGGCGAGCGTGGCGAGCTTCACCGCGCCGGCTCCAGCCAGATCTTGCGGAACGGGATGTAGGGATCGCCGAGCCCGCTCACCTGGACGCTGCGCACGTAGGGCTGGAACACGCGCTCGTACGTGTAGTGGAAGAAGGGAATGACGACGGCGTCGTCGAGGATCAGCTGTTCGGCACGCCGGTACAGCTCCACACGCCGCTGGCCGTCACTCTCGTTGCGGGCGCGGATCAGCAGCTCGTCGAGCTGCGGGTTGGCGTAGCCGGTGTAGTTCCGGGGGCTCCGGGAGTGGAACAGCTTGAAGAGAAAGTTGTCCGGGTCGGGGACGTCCGCGAACCACGCGTACTGGAAGAGGGGGAACTGGCCTTCGGCGAGCATCCGGGAGAACTGCGGCCAGTCGGTCAGGTACTTGAACTCGGCGTGCACACCGACGGCGTCCAGGTCGCGCACGATCGCCTGGTGCTCCTTGTCGAGCTTCACGCTGGCCCAGATCGTCAGGGGCGGCAGGCCGCGGCCGCCCGGATACCCGGCCTGGGTCAGCAGCACGCGGGCGCGCGCGGGATCGTGGGGATAGCCGTTCAGCTGGGGGTTGTAACCCAGCGTGCCCGGCGGCAGGATGCCCCGCGCGAGCACGAAGCGACCGAGCGTGGCTTCCTGGATGACCGCCTCACGGTCGATGGCGTAGATCAGCGCCTGGCGCACGCGCGGATCGGTGAGCGGCTTGACGCGCGTGTTCATACCGATGAAGCGCACGCTGAACATCGGGCGCTTCACGTGGGTGCCGCGAACCGTCTTCACCAGATTCGGATAATCCTGCATCGGCAGCGGACTGTCCTCGAGGTTGCCGCGCCGATACTCGTCGTACATCGCGGCCATCTGCTCGCCGGCGAAGATGCGGTACACGATGCGGCCGATGCGGGGCGCCCCGTCGAAGTAGGCGGGGTTGGCGGTCAGGACGATCTCCTTGCCCCGCTCCCAGTGCTCGAAGCGGAAGGGGCCGGTGCCGACCGGGGCGGCGCCGAAGGCCTCGCCTTTCTGACTCACCACGTCCCGCGGGACGATCTTGGCGTGTCCCACCGCCAGCATGGAGACCAGCGGCACCTGCGCCTCGTCGAGGACGATCCGGACGGTGGATGTTGGCAAAGAGGTCGGCGGCCGCCGACTTCACGTGGGGGTCGAGCAGGCGCGTGAGCGAGTACACGACGTCGTCGGCCGTGACGTCCCGCCCGTGGTGGAACTTCACGCCCTTACGGAGCGTGAACGTCCACGTGAGGTTGTCCCGCGAGGCCTTCCAGTACTGGGCAAGAGCGGGCACGATCGTCAGCGTCTGGTCGAATTCGACGAGACCGTCGAAGATCTGCTGGGCCACGGAGCGGCCGTACACGTCACCGATACGGGCCGGATCGAGCGTCGCCGGCTCGTTGCCGAGCGGACGACGATAGACGAGCGGCCGGGCGGCATCAGTCCTGCGCTCCTGCGCGCGGGCCGGCGCCCACGGCATCACCAGCATGACGAGCATCAGCGCCACGAGGACAGGGGGGCTTACGCCCCCCTTCCTCGCCGTAGCGCAGGACCATCGGGTCCTGCCCACGGCCGGCGCTGTCGAGCAGCGGCCTAGTACCCGCCGCCACCACCGTCGGCAGTGCCGATCGCCTGGAACAGCTGGGTGGACCCGGACGTGCCCGACTCGATCACGGGCAGGACGAGCAGGAACGAGGCGAGCAGAAGTGCGGCGGCCAGGACTTTGCTCATGGGGCTCCCCTTTCGGCGGTTTGGAGGCCCTCACCATGAGGGCTCCGGTCGCCACGGCCTTCGCGCGGTGGAGCGCTGCGGAAACGGCCGATTCTTCGTGGCGTCGTTCACGGTCGCGCCGATACTGCCCCGGGCCGTGTGCACAGCTGCAGTGCATCCGCGCGAGGCGGCCGTACGCCGCAAGCGCTGGATTCTCGGGCCCGTTCGAACGATGTGGCCAACTACGGTGCAGCCTGGCCCGTTACTGGGCGCCACTCCGAAGATCGCGCGCGCGAATCTTCCAGCGGGCGAGCTTGGCCTTGAGGGAGTTGCGGTGGATGCCGAGCGCGCGCGCGGCCTCGCTCACGTTGCCGTCGACGCGGTCGAGCATGCGCAGGACCATCTGGCGCTCGAACCGGTCGGTGGCCTCGTTGAGCGGCACCGCCTCGCTGAACGTGTCGCCGGGGGCCCCCACCGAGAGCTCCATCGGCAGGTCGTCCACGCCGATCGAAGCGCCCTCGACCAGCACCGCCGAGCGCTCGACGACGTTCTGCAGCTCGCGCACGTTGCCGGGCCAGCCGTAGGCGCACAGGGCCGCCAGCGCCTCCGGCGTCGGCCCGTCGATCCGCTTGCCGAACTCGTGGTTGAAGCGACGGATGAAGTGCCGGACGAGCAACGGGATGTCCTCGCGGCGCGCGCGCAGCGGCGGCACCGCCAGGTGCACGACGTTCAGCCGGTAGTAGAGGTCGCCGCGGAAGCCGCCGCGGGCGACGGCCTCGGTGAGGTCGACGTTCGTGGCGGCGATGATGCGCACGTCGATCTTGATCGCGCGGCCGGAGCCGACCCGCTCGATCTCGCGCTCCTGCAGGACGCGGAGGAGCTTGGCCTGCAGCTCGGGCCTGAGCGTGGCGATCTCGTCGAGGAACAGCGTGCCGCCCTGGGCCAGCTCGAAGCGGCCGAGCTTGCGCTGGAAGGCCCCGGTGAAGGCGCCCTTCTCGTGCCCGAACAGCTCGGACTCGATGAGCGTGTCGGCGATCGCGGCGGGGTTGACCGCCACGAAGGGCTTGTCGCGCCGCGGGCTCTGCCGGTGGATCGCGCGCGCGATCAGCTCCTTGCCGGTGCCGCTCTCGCCGGTGATGAGCACGGTGGTCGACGTGCGCGCCACGTGGGACACCAGCCGGAAGAGCTTCTGCACCTCGGGGTGCTGGCCGACGATCTCGTCGAAGTCGTGACGGCGCTCGAGCTCGGACCGCAGATAGACGACCTCCCGCTCCAGCGAGCGCCGCTCGAGCGCGCGACGCACGAGGGAGAGCAGCTCGTCCTCCTCGAACGGCTTGGTGAGGTAGTCGAAGGCACCGAGCTTCATCGCGGCCACCGCCGTGCGGACGGTCTTCACCGCGGTGACGAGAATCACCTCGACGCTCTCGTCGAGGGCCTTGATCCGCTCGAGCACCTCGATGCCGTCCATCCCCGGCAGCCGGATGTCGAGCAGGACGAGGGCGGCCGGCCCGTCGGGCACGTCGACGACCTCGTAGTCGTCGTCGAGGATCAGCCGGAACGACTCCCGCAGACCCGGCTCGTCGTCGACGACGAGGATGACGGGGCGGAGCGCCCGGGAGCCGTCCCCGGGTTCGAGCGGCCGCACCTGCGCTGTCATGCCGCTGGGACTCTAGCATCATGGGGGCCCCGGAATGGCCCCCAAACCCCCACCCGTTCATCGCGCTCCGGCGGAGCCGAGGCGCTCCTCTGTCGCGCGTCGGCGGAGCCGGGGCGCTCCTCTGTCCCGCGCCAACGGAGGTGGGGCAGTCCTCTGTCCGGCGCCAACGAAGGTGGGGCGATCCTCTGTCGCGCGTCGGGGAGGCTGCGGGCCGGCTAAGTGTCTGGATTTTCGGACATTGACGGTGACTCCGCGAAGGCGAACAATCGCGGCGTGCTGGCTTGTGTGCTGTCGGCGGCGCTGAGGGGTGTCGAGGCCGCGCTCGTGCGTGTCGAAGTCGACGTCGCCCCCGGGCTGCCGGCGTTCACCACGGTCGGGCTGCCGGACTCGGCAGTGCGGGAGAGCCGCGAGCGCGTGCGCACGGCGATCCGGAACGCCGGCTTCGCGTTCCCGGCGGA
>Ga0209160_1005027_pt1 | contig 10498 bp, 12 predicted proteins | sample GraSoiAngelo_153_FD_186167 | JGI IMG/M metagenome (GOLD analysis project Ga0209160, IMG submission 186167) | Grasslands soil microbial communities from the Angelo Coastal Reserve, California, USA - 14_1009_12_40cm (SPAdes) (version 2) | ecosystem: Environmental > Terrestrial > Soil > Grasslands ... | reverse complement strand
CCTTCATCGCCCGGCTCACGACTTCGCGCGACGAACCGATGGAGGCCGCCAGGCCTTCCTGGGTCACCATCGCGTCCAACCGCCCCATCTCGAGCTGGGATTGGCACGCGCGCTCGAGCAGGTCGTAAGCCAGTCGCTGGGTGATGTTGCCCAGGGAGCGCAGCGCAACCAGCCTATGGGCATTTCGGACCAGCGCCGCCAGCTGCGTCGCCACAGCCGTCATGACCTGGATGTGTGTTGAGGCGACATTCCGGAGCGTCTTCACGTCCAGATCGGTGATCGTGCTGTCGATGACGATCTGCGCGCATACCCATGGCGGGTCGCTCACGATCAGCGATGCTCCCAGGATCTCGCGGGTGCGCAGGAAGGCCACAGTGGCCTGCCGTCCGTCAGGAACGGTTCGGAAGACCCGGACCAACCCACTTTCGATGAGGATCACCCGAGCTGGGTCACCCTCACGGAAGAGAAGCGTGCCCGCCGGGTATACCACTGGCGTCGACTTCCCCAGCACCCGGCGCCGGTTCGCCTCGCTCATCAGCGACATGAAGTCGACGTTTTCGTCCGCGAGCCGCGCTCTCGCCGGCACGGCGCGATTATGTGCCTGATTGAAGCGATAAGCAGGGCCGACTAATGCGGGGCGGCAGCCAGCCTTTTCACAGCTTCCGGCAGCTCCGCCAACCCGGAAACCACAGCTTCCGCAAGTGTGGGATCGTCCCTCTCGCCCTGGCGGTTGACCCAGATCCTCCGAATGCCCAGCTCGGCCGCGGGTGTGATGTCGTGGTAGTAGCTCTGCGCGACGTGAATCCACGCGTTTCCCGAGCCGCCGAACACCGACGCGAACCGCTGGAAATGCGCGTGGTCCGGCTTGTAGGCGGAGACGTCCTCGGCCGTCACGACGGCGTCGAACGGTTCCGGCAGGCGGCGCTCGGTGAGCGCGATGAGGTCGCGATCGCAGTTGGTCAGGAGCGCCAGCTTCCAGCCGTCGGCGTGAAGTGTTCGCAGCGCCGGCCCGACGTCAGGAAAAACTGGCCAGTGCGGGAGGGTCGACGTGAGCGCGGTGGCGTCGTCGTGCTTGAGGTCGAGCTTGAGTGACGCCGCGGCGCGACGCAGCGTCTCCGCCAGCACCACGCGGTAGCGGCGGAACGGCTTCTCCTTCTCGACCTCGGCCTCGATCTCGATGTAGGCGCCAAGCAGCTCGGCACCGCGGCCCGGGAAAAGCAGCTCCCCGGTCGTGCCGATGCCGTGACGCCAATCGACGAGCGTCCCGAAGCAGTCGAACGTCAGCCACCTGGTTGCCACTAAGTGCTCAGCGCCCGGGCGCGCGATACGTCATCGCCTTCTTGCCGGCCGCGTCCACCTCTTCAGGCGTCAGCAGCACCGTTGTCTTGAGTGACGACAGTGCTCCGGTCGACGCGACACCCATCGAGAACGCGGCTGCGCTGGTGTTGTCGATGCCATCGACAACAACGTAGACGTCGGTCTCGCCGAACCCGTAGTAGAACGACTCGAGCTTGCCGCCCAAGGACTTGACCGCAGCCTCGACTGCGGCCCTCCTGCCCGTGCCTCCGTCTTTGAGCACGCCCTTGATGCCTTCGGCCGAGTACGAAGCCTGGAACATATATCGCCCCATCGCGCAACTCCTCCGAACTAACGAATGGACAAGCGCCGCGCCCTCACCCCGCTTTCGGCAGGTACTCCTGGATCGCGTGCGCAAGGTGCTGCATGCTCATCGACTGCAGCCAGACGCGGCCCGGCCCCGTGAGTGCGGCGAGGAAGAGGCCGCTGCCACCAAAGAACGCGTTCTGGATTCCGGGCACGGTGGTGATGTTGAACTGCACCGATTCCTGGTACATGCCGACGTGGCCCGGGTGCACGCGCAATGTGTTGCCCGCCTGCAGGTCGTAGGTCACGACCTCACCGTTCAGCTCGACCCAGGCCGCGCCCTGTCCCTGGAGGCGCTGCATGCGGAATCCGGTGCCGCCGAAAACGCCGGCGCCCAATCGCTGCTGGAAGCCGATCGAGAACTGGACGCCGATGGTCGCGCACATGAAACCGTGCCGGTGGACCATGTAGCCCTGACCAGGGGCGATCTCCATGGGCAGGATCTGCCCGGGCAGCTTGGCCGCAAAAGCGAGCAGCCCTGGGCCGCCGACCGCCGTGTACTCGGTCATGAAAAGCGTGCCGCCGGCGACCGCACGTCCAAGCGCTCCCATGAACCCACCCTGCTGCCCACCTGCCGACGTCGATGTCTGCATCTGCATCGCCATCGACATCCACGCGAGCTGGCCCGACTCCGCAAAGACCTTCTCGTTGGGCTGCATGCTCAGCTCGAGCACCGGCATGACGGTTCCGACGATCTTTGGCTCCATTTGGCCTCCTGATGAATGGAAGCGGCCGCGGGCGCGACCACTCTATCAGGAGCCTGAGGCGTCTCCCGCGTGGTGGACGTGCTCCAGCGTGTGTCGGCGAACTGACTTGCGGCCAGGCGTCCGCGAGCACGTCTCGCAGACCCCGACGACGAGGACCTCAGTGTGCACAGGCGTAAAACGGTGGGTGCCCTCGAGGTGCCTTTCCAGCTCGCTCACAAGCGCCTCCTCGATGTGCAGAACACCTCCACAAAGCTGGCAGACGGCGTGGTGGTGGTCGCCGGTCGCAAGCTCGTAATGGGTCGGACCGTCGCCAAGGTGCGCCGCATACACCGAACCCGAAGCCGTCAGCGCTTCCAGCGACCGATAGACGGTGCTGCGCGGAAAACGCGGCTGCGTGTTGTGCAGCTCGGCCGTGATCTCGTCGGCGGTGCAGTGCCCGCCGAGCCGGACGATCGCGTTGTAGACCATGGTTCGCTGCGCGGTGCGACGCATACCCGGCGCGAGCATTCCTCCCCGCCCCGCGGGGAGGTCGGCGCGGCCGCTGTGCGGCCCCGGCGGGTGGGGGGAATCACTCATCAAGGAGCGACCTCGCGGAGAGATCTGACTGCGGTGGTCAGCAGGCGGCACCCGTCCGCCTCGACGACGACGTCGTCTTCGATCCGCACGCCGCCCCAACCAGGGATGTAGACGCCGGGCTCAATTGTGAACACCATCCCCACGTCGAGCTCGGTGTGCGAGCCGGGGTCGAGCGAAGGCTCTTCATGTGTTTCGAGGCCCAGCCCATGGCCGGTGCGGTGGAAGAACTGGTCGCCCAGACCTGCCGCCTCGATGACATCGCGGGCGGCTGAATCGACGTCGCCCGTGGTGGCGCCGGCGCGTACGGCGCGGATGGCGGCGTCATGGGCAGTCAGGACGAGCTCGTGGATCTCGCGCTGGCGAGTATCCGGCTCGCCGACGACAGCCACCCGCGTCGTGTCCGCCCGGTAGCCCTCGTACGCAGCGCCGAAGTCGAGCAGCACGAGGTCGCCGGCTCCGAGCCGGCGTCCGGACGGCCGGCCGTGGGGCAGAGCCGAGTTTGGGCCTGAGAGCACCAAGGTTTCGAAAGCGAGCGTGCCCCCGGCGGCGCCGATCGATGCCCCAAGCGCGACGGCGACCTCGAGCTCGGTCTTACCCGCGCGCAGCGACCTCAGGATCTCTTCGGTGGCGGCGTCGGTGATGGCCGCGGCCCGCTGCAGCTGTTCCAGCTCAGTGGGCGACTTGGTTCGGCGCAGACGGCGAATCTCGCGCGCAACGTCGACCAGGTCGTGAGCACCCAATCGCTCGCGAAGCGCCTCGGCTGCAGCCACGCTCAGGTGCTCCTTCTCGACACCCAGGCGAGCCGTGCCGTGGAGAGCGCGATGTACGAGGCGGTATGGATCCTCGCCATCCCGCCACGAAACGATGTCGGCGCTGGTCTTCGCCCTCTCCGCGTTCTCGACCTCGATCGCCGGGACGATGAGCGTCACGCGGTCGCCCCTGACCGCGAGCGCCATGAGCCGCTCGTAAGGTTCGGCCTGGACGCCGGTCAGGTATGCGATCGATACCGGGCGGGTTACGTACGCGGCCTCGACGTCGCTGCTCGCCATCCATGCGCGCAGGTCGTCGAGCCGCGTCGCCGCCGTCGTTTCAGTCGACGCCAACGATCCGGACCCTGTACGACCCGTTGGGCGTCTTGATCTCGACCTGCTCGCCGACCCGGTGGCCGATGAGGGCCTTGCCCAACGCCGATTCGTAGCTCACGCGTCCACTCTTTGGGTCGGCCTCGGCGGGTCCAACGATGCGGTAGGTCTCCTCGCCCTCGCCGTCTTCCTGGAAGCGAACGGTGCTCCCCATCGCGACGACACCGTTGCTCTGGGTCGACTCGATGAGGACGTGGTTTTTCACGATCGCCTCGAGCTCGTTGACCCTCGCCTCCATCATTCCCTGCTCGTTCTTGGCCGCGTGGTATTCGAAGTTCTCCGACAGGTCGCCGAACTCTCGCGCGGCCTTGATCTTGGCCACGATGGCGGGTCGCTTGACCGTGGTCAGCTCGTGCAGCTCGGCCTTGACAGCCTCGAGGCCTTCTGGGGTGATGTGAACGTCACTTGTCATCGATTCGAGTCTAATCGTCGGCGGCTCGGCTGAAGTCTCGCCAAGAGTGGCTGAACCAGGTGTTCGGACCCGGAGGTCCGCCGCATATTCGCGGCACTGGTGGCCGGAGCCAAGGAAGGGTGGCGCGACGAGGAGCGCATCTGTAGATGCGTGACGAGGAAGCGCCGGGCCCCCTGACGCCGGCTTCAGCGCCTGTCTCGGGGCCCCCGCCGAATCGCCAGATTCCGCGGGGCGAGACGGCGCCCGGCCGCCCGGGCCGTCGAAGATGCAAGGAAGCTTCCGGGGCTGAACACCGGGGCCGGTCATATACAGTCGGGCCATGAAAAGGCTGTTTCTGACCGTCGTGATGCTCCTGATGGGTATGGCGCTGGTCGGCGGCGCCGCGGTTTCGCTCGTCGGCACCGCACTTGTGCCCCTGGACCAGCAGGTCGGCACCCACGCATCTGCCGCCGGGGCCGTGCTGGGAATCGGCCTCATGGCTGCCGCCGTCAACCCCGCCGGCAACATCGGCTGGGTCCGGGCCGGCATCCTCTACGGCATCGTCGTCTTCGGCTTCGAGATCGGATCGCACTTCCTGCTCGGCGCCCCGTTCAACATCGGGCCGGTGGTTTTCGGCCTGGCGTGCGCTCTCCTACTTGTGGCTCTCTATCCGGAGCGCAGGTCGCTCGTGCCTCCCACCACCAGCATGCCGATGATGGCGCCCAAGACGCCCAAGGAGCCGACGACCCCGCCCCCGCCCGCGCCCGCGCCGACGACGACCGAGTCTGGAGCCTAGGACCTAACCCTTCGGGACCATCGCCTGGACCTCGGTCATCATCCGGCGTTGGAGGAAGAACGAGATCCCGTACACTGCCGCGCCGAGCGCGGCTCCAACCAGGATTGCCAGCGAGGCGTGGATCAGCTGGTTGGGTATGGGCGACAGCGCCACCGCGTCGTCACCGATGACGGCGGCGAGCGCCAGCGCTACGGGAGTGATCACCGGCAGCTGCTGAAGCCGCTTCATCACGGGTGGGACCGCCGGCTCCACCCGGCCCACCACGCGCTGACCCATGACGCCGACCGACCGCACGTGGCGGAGGTTGGGAGTGACGGTCAGCACGACGTTCACCTGGTTTCCCGGCACCTGCTTCAAGCGCGCCGGGGGAACCAGGAACTGCTCGACGCCGCCGCGCGTCTGCACCATGAGCATCCCCAGGCCCATGGACGTGCTCACCGAGCTCGCCCCCACGAGCTGGCCCTGCACCAGCCGGCCCTCCGCCTTGCGATCCTTGAGCGCAAGCCGAAAGCCAGGAGCGATGAAGCTCGCCAAAAGCGCGATCGGAAGCACCCACGCGATGGAAGCAGCGACGGCGTCCGGCCACCCGTAAATGGGCGGCACGAAGATGAGGATCGCTGCGATGATCAGAAGGCAGACGACGGCGATGCCGATGGCGTAGTAACCGATCCGGACGACCAGGTCTGGCGCATAGCCCTGCAGCATCCCGCCGGCCTGCACGAACTGCTCGCGCTGGCGCCGCGTCTGTCCGGCTGACGTCGGCGCTCCGGACTTCGGCTGGACCTTCCGTATCTGCTGCCGGACCTGCCGCACCTGCGCGCGCTTTTTCCCCACGACTCGACTGAGTGTATCGGTCTTGGCTACGGACCCACGGCGGGCACGACGACGCGCTTGACGTAGGCGACGCCGTTTTGGGTGAAGGTGCCGGAGAAGACGAAGACCGGCTCGTAAAAGCTGTGGTCGCCGGCGATCGCCAGGGCGTATGCGAGGTCGACGCGGGTCAGAAGGACAGTCGGAATGTTGGATGCGGTGCGGTTCGGAGACGTCGCCACGGCCGACTTCACCGCCTGGTCCGCCGAGATGACCGGATACATGGCGGAGTCGAGGTAGAGCGGCATCGGACCGAGCGCCTGCAGCGGCTGGCCACCCCTCAGGTCGACCTCGATCCCGTAACGCTCGCCGGCCGCGTCGACGACGTATGCCTGTCCGGTACCCGGGACGTCGAACTCACGCAAGTAAAGGACGCGCACGACATCGGCGACGTTCACGGTGGTGACGGTGTAAGCCCAGACGGGTACCAGGCCGTGGGCGGCCAGGAACGCGTTGGCGGTGTCGGTCGGAGTCGGGCCGGGAGCGGGCAGCTTGGACCGATCGGGCGTGATCGCGTAGGACGGCTCTCGCACCACCGAGACACTTGTGCCAGACACTGCCAGCACGAAACCGCTGCCCGCATATGAGCCAAGCGCGCCGGCGCCTGCCTGGCGCGACGCCCCCAGGGTGGACGCGAACTGGTCTGCATCGGCCGCCGACGGCTCGGTGTAGCGGAAGACCGGCGCGCTCGTGACCTTGAAAGTGACCTGGCCCGACCACACGAGGTTCACGGGCCCGGCGTACGAGTTCGCCTGCGATGCCACGCCCTGGTCACTGGCCGGATTGACCGCCTTCGGTGGCACACTCGCCGCCGCCGGCAGCGGGAGGTGTCCGAAGCTGCCCGCGTTCTGCGAACCCAACGCAGTCGAGCTGTATCGACCCGATGCTGTGGAGGCTCCGCCGCCCCCAAGGTGGACTCCGCTGCGGGCGATGATGCCGATGCCGAGCGCCACCACCAGCACCACCGCCACTGCGGCCGCGGGCACGGCGGGCGCTTCCCGAATCGAACCGACAAGTCCCGTGAAGAAGTCCAGCAGTTGGAGCCAGACGGGGCGGCGCGCCTGCATCCTCGACCAGAGCTCGTCTTCGAAACCGGCGCGTGGCCGCGTCGTCTGGAATGCATCGTCCAGCCGCCGCTGCAGAGCCTGAAGCTCGAGGTCTTCGTCTTCGTTCATGCCGTCTCTTCTTTGGCGGATTCGCGCAGGGCCTTCAAGGCCCGGTGATACAGCATCTTCGCCGCGTCCTCGGTGCAGCTCATGAGCACACCGACCTCTTCGAAGCTGAGCCCGGAATGGCGCAGCGAGATGGCGTCGCGCTGCCGCTCGGGCAACCGCGCCACATGCGCCAGAAGAGCGCGGTACTGGATGCGCTCTTCCGCCATCCCGGCCGGGTCATGCTCGCTGACCGGTTGGTGCTCGATGGTGCGGCGCAGGCGCTCGCGCCGTCCATGGGCGCGGAAGTGGTCGAGGGTCGCGTTGCGGGCGATTCGAAACAGCCACGCCGCCGGGGTGGTGTTCCTGGCCTCGAAGCGGCCGTAAGCCTGGTAAGCGTTCATGAAAACCTGCGCGGTGATGTCCTCCGCGTCGGCCGAGCTCGTGACCTGCGCCCGCACGTAGGCGTAGATCCGGCCCAGGAAGTCCCGGTAGAGGTCCTCGAACTGCGGCCGGTCGGCAAGCACGGCCGAATCGTATTGGTACTCATGCCCAATTGAGCCAACGCCCGCTGGACGGTGGGGTAACGCTAGGCGGTGGCGTAGGAGCGAATCGCCGGGCCGATCTCGACCGGGCGGTTCGTGAAGATCGAATCCGGGCGGCAGATCTGGCACCAGGCGACGGCCGCATCGTCGTCCACGGTCCACACGCCCACCGCTCCGCCCGCGGAGTGGATCTCCTTGACCAGCTGCGGGTCAGTCGCCCCCCAGTGCGGCGAATACACGTCGGCGCCGGCCTCGCGCATTATCCGCGCCGGGTCGATTGGCCGCGCCCCCTCGAGAATGCCGAGCTGCAACTTGGGTTCCATCTCTCTGAGCTGGCGGATCGATGGGTGATGGAACGAAACCACCGCGCATTCCGAGATCGCTCCAAGCTGGCGGAGCATCGCGACCAGCTTGTCCTCCAGGCCCGGGTACTGGATCGGCACCTGCTTGATCTCGATCACCAGGCCGACCTTGCCGATCGCGAGCTCGACCACCTCCTGCAAGAGGGGGATGTGCTCGCCCTCGCCGGCATCGAGGCGCCGCAGCTCGGCGGCGGAGTGATCGCGCACCAGGCCGGTTCCATTGGTGGTGCGCTCGAGCGAGTGGTCGTGGATGACCATCAACCTGCCGTCCGACGAAAGGTGCACGTCACATTCGATCAGGTCGCAACCGGCGGCGATCGCGGATCGGAATGACCGCATGGTGTTTTCCGGATGCTGCGCGGGGTTGCCGCGATGTCCGCCCAGGAGGGCGCGGCCGTCGTCGTGGGCGGCCTCGTAACGGGCCCGGATTGATTGGGTCAAGGCGCCGGAAAGTCTAACCGCGTGGCCACAGGTTTCTGGTGTTCCGCTTCTCTATAGTGCTGAGGATGACCTCCGCCGCCGCTCGAACCATCGCTGAGCTCAGATCTTCCGGCCACTCGCGCGAAACCGTCAAGCAAGAGATGCGCCGCAACCTGCTGGCGCGACTGCGCAGCGGCGAGACTCTGCTCCCCGGAATCGTCGGCTACGACGAAACGGTGCTGCCTCAGCTCGCCAACGCGGTCATCTCGGGCCACGACATCATCATGCTCGGCGAGCGAGGCCAGGCGAAGAGCCGCATCATGCGCTCGCTCATCAACTTCCTCGACCCGCAGGTCCCTGTCATCGCGGGCTGCGAGGTCAATGACCATCCTTATGCTCCGATCTGCCGGCGGTGCCTCGACCTCGTCGCCAAAGAAGGCGACAAGGTTGAGATCACATGGATCGATCGTGACCAGCGGTACGGTGAGAAGCTCGCGACTCCGGACATCTCGATCGCGGACCTCATCGGCGAGGTCGACCCGATCAAGGTCGCCGAAGGCCGCTACCTCGCGGACGAGCTGACCATTCATTACGGGTTGCTGCCGCGAACCAATCGCGGCATCTTCGGCATCAACGAGCTGCCTGACCTTGCTGAGCGCATCCAGGTCGGCCTGCTCAACATCATGGAAGAGAAGGACGTACAGATCCGCGGGTATCGCGTGCGTCTACCCCTCGACCTGTTCGTGATCGCAAGCGCCAACCCCGAGGACTACACGTCACGCGGTCGCATCATCACGCCGCTGAAAGACAGGTTCGGCTCACAGGTCCGCACCCACTACCCGCTCAGCATCGGCGAAGAGATGCAGATCATGGAGGCCGAGCGGCATGCGATTCCGGAGGACTTCGAGCTGATCTTTCCGAGCTTCATGAAAGAGATCGTCGCGGAGCTGACACACCTCGCGCGCCGCAGCCCGCACATCTCGCAGTCGTCGGGCGTGTCGGTGCGCATGTCGATCGCCAACTTCGAGAACCTCGCGAGCAACGCCGTCCGTCGCGCGGCGCGTTTGGGCGAGTCGCTGGCGGTGCCGCGCATCACCGACCTCGCCTTCCTCACGTCGTCGACCGCAGGCCGCTTGGAGATCGAGGCGCTCGATGAGGGCAAGGAAGAGCAGGTTCTGTCGCGGCTGGAGCGTGGCGCGATCAGCGCCGTGTTCAGCCGGCATTTCTCGGCGGCGCAGTTCGATGGCATCGTCGCCCGGTTCGAGGACGGGGCGATGCTGGAGGTAGGCGAAGGCATTCCCGCCCGCACCTACACGCGCGCGATCGGCGAGCTGCCCGAGGTGGCGACCGCGCTCAAGAAGCTCACACTGCCGGATCGCCCGGAGGTGCGCGCGTCGGTCATCGAGTTCCTGCTCGAAGGCCTGCACCTGAACAAGCGGCTCAACAAAGATGAGGTCGAAGGCCGAGCGATTTACCGGCGTTAGGTAGCGACGGTCAGCGCGACAGGCGGTAGTCGGCCGGGCGGCCGCCAGGCCGCCCCGTGTCGGTGTCGACGCCCTCAGGCCGCAACTTCGATTGCCTCGGGCGTGGCTTGCGACTCCTTCGTCAGCGGCACCTCGCGCAGAAAGACGCTGACGACCAGTGACACCACAGCGACCAGCGCGGCCAGCAGGAAGAGGTCGTGCAATGTGCCGGCCAGCGCGAGGCGGGTGTGTTGATTCGAGAGGTGGTTGGTGAGGACCGCCCCGAGCACGGCCGTACCGATCGTGCCGCCGAGGCTTCGCCAGAACGTGATCTGGCTCGTGGCGACGCCAACCAGCTGGTGCGGCAGGCCGGCCTGGACCACGACGAGAGTGAGCGGGAAGGTCACGCCCAG
>Ga0209160_1005025_pt1 | contig 10501 bp, 10 predicted proteins | sample GraSoiAngelo_153_FD_186167 | JGI IMG/M metagenome (GOLD analysis project Ga0209160, IMG submission 186167) | Grasslands soil microbial communities from the Angelo Coastal Reserve, California, USA - 14_1009_12_40cm (SPAdes) (version 2) | ecosystem: Environmental > Terrestrial > Soil > Grasslands ... | reverse complement strand
CCGAGATGGCGCTACATCTTGCGCCCAAGAGGCCGAAACTAGCGTTCTGGCAGCACCGAATCCGACGGGAGGACGGCATGAGTGACACATTCATCGACAAGACGCGATCGGTCAACCGCGTAACACGGTTCCTCGCGGTTGGGGCATGCGCCGGATTGTTGGCCGCGTGCACCACCACGCAGCAAGCGACGGTGTCGCAGGCTGACATCAAGTGCGGATTTCTGGGACCGGCGTGCGGGCAGCTGACCCCCGGCCAGGAGGGGCAGGTCGCCTTACGCTACGTCAACCCGGCTGCGAAGTGGAGCCAGTACAGCAAGATCATGATCCAGCCGGTGACGTTCTGGGGCGACGAGAACTCGAAGGTCTCGGCCGAGGACCAGCAGAGGCTCGTGAACTTTCTCTACACCGCCCTCGACCAGGAGCTGGCCAAGCAGTTCCAGGTCGTCGACCAGGACGGCCCGGACGTCATGAAGCTCCAGGTGGCGGTGACCGACCTCGCCGCGGCTACGCCAGGCCTCCGGACCATGACGATGCTGATCCCCCAGGCACGGCTGTTGAGCACGCTCAAGCGTGGCGCCACCGGATCGTATCCGTTCGTCGGCGGGGCGCAGGCTGAGTTCAAGGTTACCGACTCAGTGACCGGCCAAGTCCTGGTGGCGGGCGTCGACCGCCGGATCGGTGGAGGCAACATCTCGACGGCCGCGCAGTGGGAGTGGGGCGACGCCGAAAACGTGATGAAGGACTGGGCCAAGCTGGCGGTCGAACCGCCTGTCGGCGTGGACCAAGGGCACGGCGAAGCCGGCCTGAGGCGGCGCAGCCGGGTGTTTGACCTGGCGTTGCCCGCAGGTGACTGAGCGCGCGGCGGTCGGGCCGCGCGCCGGTCGCACGCCTACCCACGCCACCGGCTCGTACGCCTTTGTGGGCTCCGCCGAGGCACGGCAAGGAGGAGCAAGCATCATGAATCCAGGACGGCGAATGATACTGATCGCGACTGCGGTGCTGACCGCCGTCGTGCTGCTGCCGATCACCCATGTGGCCGCGCAGCAGAAACCCAACATCCTGTTCATCATGGGCGACGACATCGGCTGGATGCAGCCGAGCATCTACCATCGCGGCCTCATGGTGGGGGAGACGCCCAACATCGACCGCATCGGCAACGAGGGCGCGATCTTCATGCACTATTACGCCGAGCAGAGCTGCACCGCCGGGCGTAACGCCTTCTTCACCGGCATGCATCCGCTGCGCACGGGCATGATCCCGCCGCAGCTGCCCGGCAGCCCGTCGTACCTCCGTCCCGGCACGCCAACACTCGCGAAGTTCCTGCGCGATCTCGGCTACACCACGGGCGAGTTCGGCAAGAACCACCTGGGCGACCACACCGACGCGCTGCCTACGGCGCACGGCTTCCAGGAGTTCTGGGGCTATCTGTACCACCTGGACGCGATGCAAGGGGTCAGCTTCAACGACATCAACGTCTCCCCGACCAAGCAGGGCATCGCCCCGCCGTGCAAGAACACGCCGATCCCCGGTCTGCCCGAGGTCCCGGGCGCCGTGGATCCGAAAACGACGACCTGTCTGACGCCGCCGCGCCCCGTCCTCGCGTGCACGTCTTCCGACGGCACGGCGAGGAATCAGAAGTGTAAGGACGAGGGTCCGCTGACGCTCGATCGCTCGAGGACGGTTGACGAGGAGATCTCGGCCAAGGTCATCGACTTCCTCGATCGAAACGATCCCAAGAAGACCAACAAGCCCTTCTTCGTCTGGTACAACCCGGCGCGCATGCACATCACGACGATGCTGTCGCCGAAGTACGAGGCCATGCTGGGCGAAAAGGGCGGCAAGGACTGGGGCATCAACGAAGCCGGCATGAAGCGGATGGACGACAACATCGGCTACGTGCTGAAGAAGCTGGAGGACATGGGCCAGCTCGACAAGACGATCGTCGCCTTTACCACCGACAACGGCGCCGAGGTGATCACCTTCCCAGACGGCGGCACCACCCCCTTCAGAGGTGGGAAGCTGACCACCTGGGAAGGCGGCATGCGCGCCCCGCTGGTCGTCCGCTGGCCGGGCGTCATCAAGCCCGGCACGGTCAAGAAGGAGATGTTTGCGGCACTCGACTGGGTGCCGACGCTGGTCAACATCGCCGGCGGACCGAAGGGCGACGCGCTGAAGAAGCGGATCGAAGCGGGCCAGTATCCCGGCATCGTCAAGACGACCCTCGACGGCGTCGACCAGCGCGACTACCTGGAAGGAAAGACCGATAAGTCGGCACGCGAGGTGTTCTTCTACTATACGGGCGCGCAGCCGTCGGCGGTGCGGTACAAGAACTGGAAGTTCTATTACACGATGGTGCCCGACACTGCTACCGGCGGGCTCATGGGAGCCAACACCTTCCACTGGACCCAGCTCCAGAACATCCTGCGCGATCCGTTCGAGACGACCGTCGGCGCCGACGGCAAGTCGTTGTTGGGCTACGCCGGTGCACTTGCCGCCCCGAGTACCGCGTATCTCTACAACTGGAACATCCTGCCCATCGGCCAATTGCTATGGCTCAAGGAGCTCGAGTCCTATGTGGCGTTCCCGCCGATGCAGGATCCGGCGAGCTACAACCTCACGCAGGTACTGGACCAGATCAAGAGGCAGGGGCACCGTAACCCGAGCCAATGACCGGGTGAGGGCGCGTATTGATGACCGAGCGGGCGCCCCCATCCCGGGGCGCTCGCTTTCGCGTCAATCCCCGAAGGAGAATGACACCGGCTGCCCTCGTCGCGCTGATGATCGTGGCGGGAGTCGGCCTGTCTTCCGCCCCGGCCTCCGCACAGGACAAAAAGCCCAACATCGTCTTCATCCTTGCCGACAACATCGGTTACGGCGACATCGGCGTTTACGGCGGCGGCGAGCTGCGTGGGGCACCGACGCCGCGCATCGATCAACTGGCATCCGAAGGACTCCGGCTGACTCAGTTCCTCGTCGAGCCAGGATGCACGCCGTCCCGGCGGCATTGATGACGGGCACTATTCCATCCGGTCCGGCCTGTCGCTGGTCGCGGACGTATTTCCAGGCAGCACCGGGGCAGACCTTCCCGGTGGCCTTCGGAAGGCTGGAGTCATTCACACGATGAGGCGGCTCATAAAGGAGACCAGACGCATGAAGCTTCCGGTCCGTTTTGCGTGTCGTCCGGGACGTAGCCGCGCGGTAGCGTTCGCGCTCTGCGTTGTGGTCCTCGCGTACGCAGGTGTGAGCGCACAAACGGATCCTCTCCCTCCTGGAACGACGGCCCCGCCAAGCGGGCCATCCTCGAATTCGTGAAGGCGACCACCGACCAGGCGAGTCCGAAGTTCGTGGCGCCGGCGGCGCGTATCGTCACGTTCGATCAGGGACGGCACCACGTGGGTCGAGCAGCCCATGTACACGCAGGTGATCTACTGCCTCGAACGGGTGGCGGTGCTGGCGAAGGCGAAGCCGGATCTCAAGGACGTCGAGCCGTTCAGGACCGTGCTTTCCGGTAACCGCGAGGCGATGGCGAAATTCACGATGCCGGACCTCGAGAAGATCCTGGCCGCGACGCTCACCGGCATGACGGTGGAGCAGTTCGGCGTCCAGGTGAAGGACTGGCTCGGGACCGCCAAGCACCCGCGCTTCAAGCGCCCCTATACCGAGCTGGTCTATCAGCCGATGCTCGAGGTGATGAGGCTCTTCCGCGCCAACGGCTACAAGACCTATTTCGTCACCGGGGGCGGCCAGGATTTCGTGCGCGTGTACTCGGAGCAGGTGTACGGCATTCCGCCTGAGCAGGTGGTCGGCTCGGCGGGCGGCACCAAGTTCGGGTACGACAAGGCCGGCCGGCCGATGCTCACCAAGGAGCCCAAGCTCCTGCTGAACGACGACAAGGCGGGTAAGCCGGAGGGCATTCATCTCATCATCGGCCGGCGCCCCGTGGCTGCGTTCGGAAACTCGATCGGCGACAAGCAGATGCTGGAGTACACGCAGGCGGGCGATGGCGCGCGGCTGATGATGCTGGTGCATCACGACGACGCCGCGCGCGAGTACGCCTATGGGCCGAAGTCGAAGATCGGCACATTCTCCGACGAGCTGATGGCCCAGTCGAAGAAGCAGGGCTGGGTCGTGATCAGCATGAAGAACGACTGGAAGCGGATCTTCGCGTTCGAGTGACGAGCCGCTGGGCGTCGGCGGCCGCTCATACTCGCCCGGGATCAGCGGATCGGATGATGGATCGTGACGAGCTTCGTGCCGTCGGGGAACGTTCCCTCGACCTGGACCTCGTCGATCATCTCGGGGACGCCTTCCATGACGTCGTCACGCCGCAGAATCGCCTGGCCCGCCTCCATCAGCTCAGAGACCGTACGGCCGTCGCGGATACCCTCGAGGATGTCGGCGGTGATGAGCGCGACAGCCTCGGGATGGTTGAGCTTGAGGCCCCGGGCGCGCCGGCGGCGCGCCACCTCGGCCGCGGTGAAGATCAAGAGCTTCTCCTGCTCTCGGGGTGTGAGATGCATCGTTGGCCTCGTTCCTAGATCGTTGAACTGGGGGCCTCGAAATGGCCCCCAGATCCCCGCACGGTTGGAGCGCCCCGGGAGACCCGTGGCGCTCCTCGATTTCCCCTCATGTCCTAGACGGCGAGATGATGCCGCAGCGCTTCCACCTTCAGATCACCGGTATTCCCGCGGGCAACCACGGCACCCTTGGCCATGATCACGTAGGAGTCGGCCAGTCGCTCGGCGAAGTCAAGATACTGCTCGACAAGGAGCACCGCCAGGCCCATCTCGGTCTTGATCCGGCGAATGGCGTCCTCGATCTCGAGGATGATGGACGGCTGGATGCCTTCGGTCGGCTCGTCGAGCATGAGCAACTTCGGCCGCGTCAGCAGCGCACGTCCGATGGCCAGCATCTGCTGCTCGCCGCCCGAGAGGACGCCGCCTTTGCGAGCGAGCAGCGGCTTGAGCGCTGGGAACAGGTCGAGCGCGTCGGTGAGACGTGACTCGCGCCCGCATCCCAGGTACGCCATCCGAAGGTTTTCGGCCACCGTCAGGTGAGGAAAGATCTCGCGCCCCTGCGGGACGTAGCCGATGCCGGCGCGCGCCCGGCGATCCGGTGACCAGCGGGTGATGTCGGCGCCGTCGAAGGTCACGCGGCCTCCGCGGGCCGGCAACAGCCCCATGATCGTCTTGAGCACCGTGGTCTTGCCCATGCCGTTGCGTCCCATGAGACAGACCACGCGGCCCGACGGCACCTCGACATCCACGTCCCACAGCACCTGCGACTCGCCATAGGCGGCGCCCAGGCGCTCAACGCTGAGCATGCGTGGTCTCCCGGCGCTGTCCCAGATAAACCTCGAGCACGCGCGGATCACGTTGTACCTGCTCCACCGGGCCCTCGCACAAGACCGTACCCTGGTGGAGCACCGTCACCTTGGCGCCGAGCTGGCGGACGAATTCCATGTCGTGCTCGATGACCAGGACGGAGCGGTCGCGCGCGATGCCGAGGAGCAGCTCGGAGGTGCGCGCGGTCTCTTCGTCCGTCATGCCCGCCACCGGCTCGTCGACGAGGAGGAGCTCGGGATCCTGCGCCATCACCATCCCGATCTCCAGCCACTGCTTCTCGCCGTGCGACAGCGCGCCCGCCAGCACGCCGCCCTTGGCGGCAAGGCCGACCTGCTCCAGCGCGCCGTCGATGCGGCGCCGGTCGTCGTCCACGTCGCCGCGCTCGAAGAGGGTCGCGAAGACGCCCTTGCTGGCGCGTCGCAGGGACAGCTCAACGTTCTCGCGCACGGTGAGGTTCACGAACACGGACGGCGTCTGGAATTTCCGCCCGACCCCGAGCGCAGCGATCTCGTTCTCGCGGAGCTGCGTCAGGTCCGTGTGGTGGCCGAAGATCACGCGACCGCTCGCGGGCCGGACGCGTCCGGAGATCACGTCGAGCAGCGTGGTCTTGCCCGCCCCGTTGGGTCCGATGACGACCCGTAGCTCGCGGCGGTCCATGTAGAAGTTGAGCCGGCTGAGCGCCTTGAAGCCGTCGTAGTCGATGGTGACGTCGTCGAGATAGATGATCGTGTCCGCGCGGCCGGTGCTCGTGCTCATTGGAGCGGGGTCGGCGAGGTCGGTTCGGATCGGGGGTGGCCCGATCCGGACGCCATGACCGACGGCTTCGACGCGCGCGAGGGCACGAGGCGCTTGAGGGCATCGACCAGGCGAGCGGCGGCGCCGACGACGCCGTCGGGGAAGAAGAGCACGACGCTCATGAAGAGGGCGCCGAGGAAGAGGAGCCAGACGTCGGGATAGCTGGTCGTCAGCCAGCTCTGGATCCAGTTCACTCCGAAGGCGCCGACCACCGCACCGATCAGCGTGCCTCGCCCCCCCGCGGCCACCCACACCACCATCTCGATCGAGGGCAGCACGCCCATCTTCGCGGGCGTGATGATGCCCACCTGCGGCGCGTAGAGCGCGCCCGAGACACCAGCCAGCACGGCCGACACCACGAAGACGAACAGCTTGTAGTTCGCGGGCGCGTAACCGGAGAAGAGCACGCGCGTCTCGCTGTCGCGGATGGCCACCAGCACCTTGCCCGCGCGCGTCCGGGTGATCCACCGGCAGAGCAGGAAGGCGGCGATCAGCGTCAGCGCGGTGATCACGTACAGCCCCCGCTGGGTCGATGGCTGGTTCAGCCGGAAGCCGAAGATGGTCTTGAAATCCGCTAGCCCGTTGGTGCCGCCGAGGTTCATTTCGTTGCGGTTGAACACGAGCCAGGCGGAGAGCGCGAGCGCCTGCGTGATGATCGAGAAGTACACGCCCCGGATCCGGCTCCGGAAGGCGAGGAAGCCGAAGACGAGGCCGACCAGGGCCGGCACGGCCATGATCGCGACGATGGTGAAGATCGCGCTGTGGAACGGCCGCCAGAACAGGGGCAGCGTCTTGACCTGGTTCCACACCATGAAGTCGGGCAGCGCGTTCTGGTACACGCTCTGCGTGCCGATCTCGAGCATCAGGTGCATGCCCATCGCGTAGGCGCCGAGCCCGAAGAACACGCCGTGACCGAGACTGAGCACGCCCGCGTAGCCCCACAGGAGGTCGAGGCCGAGCGCGAGGATCGCGTAGGTGAGGAACTTGCCGAACAGGTTCAGCGTGAAGTTGGGGACGTGGAACGCCGACGAGGGCGGCAGCGTGTTCAGCGCCGGCAGCACCGCCACCAGCACCAGTGAGACTACGGCGAGCGCGAGCGACTCACGCTTCCGCACCGCGGCCTCGCGTAGCGAACAGGCCCGCCGGCCGCCGCTGCAGGAAGAGGATGACCGCGATCAGGATGGCCACCTTCGCGAACACCGCGCCCAGCGCGGGCTCGATCACCTTGTTGAGCTCACCGATCCCGGCGGCGGCGAGCACCGTCCCCGCGAGCTTACCCACCCCGCCGGTCACGACCACCATGAACGAGTCGACGATGTAGTTCTGCCCGAGTGACGGCCCCACGTTGCCGATCTGGGTCAGCGCGCAGCCCGCGAGGCCGGCGAGCCCGGCGCCGAGGCCGAACGTCACGGCGTCCACTGCCCCCGCGCGCACGCCGAGGCACGCGCTCATCGCGCGATTCTGCGTCACCGCCCGGATGGTGAGCCCTCGGTCGGTGCGGAAGAGCAGCCAGTACATGCCGGCGACGCTGACCGCGGCCAGGCCGATGATGAAGAGCCGGTTGAACGGCAGCGTGAGCCCGGTCATCAACGCGAAGCCGCCGGAGAGCCAGCGCGGTGACGACACATCGACGTTGGCCGCCCCGAACCAGAGCCGCAGGCCCTGCTGGATGATCAGCGAGGCGCCCCAGGTGAGCAACAGCGTTTCGAGCGGACGGCCGTAGAGGCGGCGGATCACCCCTCGCTCGAGGACCACCCCCACGGCCGCGGCGACCGCGAACGAAACGGGCAGCGCCACCACGAAGTACGCGTCGAACCATTCGGGCCAGCGGGCGCGGAACAGGTTCTGCACGACGAACGTCGAGTAGGCGCCGAGCGCCATCAGCTCGCCGTGGGCCATGTTGATCACGCCCATGAGCCCGAACACGATCGCGAGTCCGACGGACATCAGCAGGAGGATCGACGCCAGCGACGCGCCCTGGAAGAGGGTCTCGACCGTGCGGACCAGCAGGCTCCAGCGCTCGATCTGGCGGATCGCGAGCGCGGCGGCGTCGCGCTCGGCCCGTGACGCCGCCGAGTCCGACGCGAGCTTCTGCAGGGCCGGGGCCGCGTCGAACGAGTGCAGGTTGCCGAGGCTCTGCGCGGCGAGAACGCGGACCGCCGCGTCGCTCTCCGCGAGCCGGATCAGCGCGAGCGCTTCCTCGAGGGCGTGGCGGACGTGCGGCACCGTCTCCTTCGCGATCGCGGCTTCGACCACCGAGGCCGCGCTCGCCTCCGCCTGGTGCCCGAGCTTCATGGCGGCGCCGCGCCGCGTCTCCGGATCGAGGCTCGCGAGCTGGCCGCGCGTCTCGTCGGCGTCGAGGAACGGCTTGATGGCGATGCGCAGCCGTCGGTCGGCCGCGATCTCGGTCAGGCCCGCCACCGGCACGGTGCCGAGCGGCCGGCGACCGTACGCGGTGACGATGTCGATCACGTCCTGGTCGCCCTTCGTGGACTTCGCGCCGCCGATGACGACCTCCGCGGCCTCGCCCTGTCCGCGCGCGTAGACGTTGCCGTCGCGGAGCGCGCCGAGAAACTCGAGCCACTTGGGATCGCGGGTGGTGCCGAGCACGGTCACGGCCGCCTCGCGCTTGTCGCCGTCGTCGACCACGAGATCGGCCAGGGCCTTCAGCGTCTCCGGAGACTGCGCGTGGCTCGCCGCGGGTGCGGCGAGCCACGCCACCAACAACAGCAGGAAGAGCAGCCTCATCAGGCCTTCTTCTGGTACGTCCCCTGGTGCTTGATCCAGTCGCAGCCCTTGTCCGGGCTCGTGTACTTGCTCCACGGCTCCGGCTCGACGTTGCTCTTCGTGCGCGAGATGATCTTGAACTGGCCGTTCTTGAGGATCTCGCCGATGAGCACGGGGCGGTACGTGTGCTGGTTGTACTCGTGCATCTTGATCGGCCCGACCGGCGCCGCGAACGTCTGACCGTAGACGGCTGCCCGGACCTTGTCCACCTCGAAGCTCTTGGCCTTCTCCACCGCCTGCCGCCAGATGTGGACGCCGAAGTAGGCGGCCTCCATCGGGTCGTCGGTCACGCGGCTCTCGCCGCCGGGGAGGTTGTTCTTCTTCGCGTATTCCTTGAACGCCTTCACGAACTTCGTGTTCGCGGGCGTGTCTACGGACTGGAAGTAGTTCCACGCCGCGAGGTGGCCGACGAGCGCCGAGGTGTCCATGCCGCGCAGCTCGTCCTCGGCCACGCTGTACGCCATGATCGGCGCGTTTTCCGAGCGCAGGCCCTGGTTCGCGAACTCCTTGTAGAAGGGCACGTTGCTGTCACCGTTGATCGTCGAGAGCACGCATCCGCCGCCGCCGGACGCGAAGCGTTTGATCTTGCCGACGATCGTCTGGTAGTCCTGGTGGCTGAACGGCGTGTACTCCTCCTCGATGTTCGCGGCCGGCACGCCCTTGGCGACCAGGAACGCGCGGAGGATCTTGTTCGCCGTGCGCGGGAACACGTAGTCCGTGCCGAGCAGGTAGAACTTCTTGTAGCCGCCACCCTCCTTCGACATCAGGTACTCGGCGCCGGGGATGAGCTGCTGGTTCGGGCACGCGCCGGTGTAGAAGACGTTCTTGCTGCACTCCTCGCCTTCGTACTGCACGGGGTAGAAGAGCAGGCCGTTGTTGTTCTCGAAGACCGGCAGCACCGATTTGCGGCTGACCGAGGTCCAGCAGCCGAAGACGACCGCGACCTTGTCCTGGAGGAGGAGCTGCTTGGCCTTTTCCGCGAACAGGTCCCAGTTGGAGGCGGGGTCGACGACGACCGGCTGGATCTTGCGGCCCATCACGCCGCCCTTGGCGTTGATCTCGTCGACCGCCATCAGCACGACGTCGCGCAGCGAGACTTCGCTGATCGCCATCGTGCCGGAGAGCGAGTGGAGGACGCCGATCTTGACTGGCTCCTTGCCCTGAGCGGTGATGATGCTTGGCATCCCGACGCCGGCGGCGAGGCCGGCGCCGGCTACGACGGAACCCTTCAGGAACTCGCGACGCGTTACTGCCATGACGTCTCCTTTCCTCTGTGCCGTCGGAGCGGCGTTGCGGGCCTCCGTTCGCCGACGGTCGGACGGAGGTTGCGGTCCAGCTCGTTCCCGCGCAGGCTCCGTTGCCGCGCCCCCTACGGACGACGTTGTCCGTTCGGCTCCTGGCCGGGGTGCAAGCGACGTACCGAGGTTGATCCCAGGAAATTCAGGGCATTACAAAGAGGACGGCTTGGACGACTGCCTATTCGGCAGGCACATCGCCGGCGACCGACTCCGACACGAGCAGCGCCCGGGAGATGTCGGCCATGGAGCGGCGACTGTCCATCGCGGCCCGTCGGA
>Ga0209160_1005021_pt1 | contig 10504 bp, 10 predicted proteins | sample GraSoiAngelo_153_FD_186167 | JGI IMG/M metagenome (GOLD analysis project Ga0209160, IMG submission 186167) | Grasslands soil microbial communities from the Angelo Coastal Reserve, California, USA - 14_1009_12_40cm (SPAdes) (version 2) | ecosystem: Environmental > Terrestrial > Soil > Grasslands ... | reverse complement strand
TTTCATCGCCCGCTCCATCGCGGCCTTCGGGTAAGAGAACATGCCTGCCATGTTCTCTTACCCTCACCGCCAGAAAAGCGGACAGATCACGTGCTATCACAACCGGACATATCATGTGCTAACGACAATCCTCTCTGGTGTGAGTTTCCGAACCAGCCCTCATCTGCTACCCTGCCCGCCATGGACTACCTATGGACCCCGTGGCGGTACGCTTACGTTACCGGCGCGGAAAAAACCAGCGGCTGCATTTTCTGTGATGCGCCGCACCTCGGTGACGATGAAAACGCTCGTATCGTACACCGCGGTCAGCATTGCTACGTCATTCTCAATACGTATCCTTACACCCCGGGGCACGTCATGATCGTCCCCTATGATCACCTTGACGAACTTCACAAACTAAGCGTCGAAGCGGCGCACGAACTGGTGAATCTCTGCCAGAGGATGGAAGCGATTCTGCGCGATCTTTACCATCCTGATGGTCTAAATCTTGGCATGAATATTGGCAAAGCAGCTGGGGCCGGCGTCGCCGGACACATTCACATGCACGCCCTGCCAAGATGGGTAGCAGATTCGAATTTTGTTTCCGTCGTGGGAGAAACGCGAGTTTTGCCGGAGACGCTGGAAGCAACCTGGAAGAAGATTAAGGGAGCCTTAAACGCTTAACTTGCACAACCAACATGGGTGCACGGTTTGATACTTCCATCCGCGTCCGCTGGCGCGAGAGAACCTACCTCTTGCGTGTAAAATCGCCCCATCAATGACGAAATCTCCCGGCGCATCTGGACCTACTCAGACGAGCTCTACTGCCCGGCTCCTTCGCTTCTTCCATCCCTCGCATCAGCATAGCGCCTTCTCGGCTACCGTCCTGCTGATGACCGCCATCATGATGTCCCGCGTCATCGGCTATATTCGCGAAGCCTACATTGCCTACGCATTCGGCGCCGGCGCGCAGACCGATGCTTACGTCGCCGCCTTCACCCTGCCTGACTGGCTGAATTATATTGTCGCTGGAGGCACCGCTTCCATCACCTTTGTTTCCATCTACACCCGCTTCTTAGCCCAGAAGCGCGAGGAAGAGGCGCGGAAAACTTTTTCCATCATCATTACGGTAATGACCACGGTGCTGTTGATCGGCACCTGCCTGGCAGAGATATTCACTCCCCAATTTGAACGTTGGATGTTCCACGGGTTCACTCCGCAACAATTACAACTGTGCGTCCATCTCACTCGCATCCTGCTGCCGGCACAGATTTTCTTTTATGTTGGCGGAGTTATCTCTGCCGTGCTGCTTTCCCACCGCTTGTTTCTGTTTCCCGCCTTTGGACCGCTGATCTACAACGTTTTCATTATTCTCGGCGGTATGGTGATGGGGAAGCATCTCGGCATTGCCTCGCTCGCCTACGGCGCTCTCCTCGGCAGCTTCGTCGGACCTTTTCTGGTGAACGCGATCGGTGCCGCCCGTGTCGGGATCGGTTACCGGCCCTCGTTCGACGTGCGCAATCCCAGTTTCCGCGAGTGGGTCCGCTTATCAATTCCACTGATTGTGGGTGTGTCCCTGATCACAGCTGACGACTGGATTCTGCGCTACTTCGCCTCCAACGGGGTGGGCGATATCGCCCGCTTAAACTATGCCAAACGGCTGTTTGCAGTTCCCATCGCAGTCCTCGGGCAAGCTACTGGTCAGGCTTCCCTTCCCTTTTTTGCGCGTTTGTTCGGCGAGAAGCGCATACAGGAATTCGACACTACGGTGAACGCGTCAGTCTACCGGGTTGCTGCCGTCTCATTTCTCTCCAGTGCCTGGATGATGGCCGCGGCACTGCCGATCATTGACCTGGTTTACCGGCGCGGCCATTTCCTTTTCTACGATTCGCAGCAAACTGCCGTTTACTTTTTTTGGTTTTCGCTCTCGCTGGCGTTCTGGTCCGCGCAGGGACTTTATGCCCGCGCCTTCTATGCCGCCAGCGACACGCTAACGCCGATGATCGCGTGCAGCATCATCACGATTGCATCGCTGCCCATCTATTCCACTCTTTTTCATACCTTTTCTGTAACTGGCCTTGCTATTGCATCGGATATCGGAGTCGTGGTTAACACTGTGTCGCTTGCCATCCTTCTCCACCGCAGAAGACTCGTTCGTTTCGGCAGCCTGCCATGGCGCGAATTGGCGAAAGCCGCTGGCACCGCGGTTATTGCGGGAGTGCTGAGTTATGAAGTGGCAAAGACTATTTCCCTGGACGGTAGCCGCTCCCGCGATCTTCTCTCGTTGGCGTTAGTCTCTGTTACCTGGGGGGCAGCTGTCGCTGCGGGTCTGTCGCTGTTGCGTTCCGAGCTGCCGCGCGACTTGCGGCGCCGCAAGCCGACAGCCTATCCGCGGGTAGCGGAACGCCAAGCCGAAGAGACCATGAGTTCCGGAAACCAGCCGTAACCAGGACAGAGGCTATAGGTTCCGATCACATCAAAAAAACGGGCCCCTCGCCATTGCGAGAGCGCCCGTCGTCATTGATCTGTGGTCCTGCGATCTGTTACCCGACCCGGCGCCGGACTAAGCGCGGGCAGCGCTGGCAACAGCCGGCTCAGTGGACGGTGAAGCAGTGCTCTTAACTTCCTCGCCGTTGGCTTTCTGGCCGCCCTTGCGAATGTCGATGCCGCCCTTAAAGAACGCGCCGTCTTCGATGCTGATGCGCGCAGCTACGACATCGCCGGTGAGCGAGCCATCGCTGCGGATATCCACGCGGTCGCTGGCGGTCAAATTCCCTCGCACCTTGCCGAGCACGACGATTTCGCGGGCATTGATGTTGGCTGACACAATCCCATTGCGGCCGACCGTCACTCGGTTGCCCGCCAGGTTAATGGACCCTTCCACCCGGCCGTCAATGTAGAGGGACTCCGAACCGGTCACCTCGCCCTTGATCACCAGCGATTTGCCAATCGTCGCCTGGTCCGCCGTGCTGCTGCTCGTGGTTACCGGGCGCGGCGTCGCGCCGGAGGGTTCCCCCATCGCAGGCTGCGTAGGTGTAGTCATGGCAGGACGGTCCGGCTCGGGCATGCCGGGACGGGACGGGGTCGTGGGCTGATTCGTGGGCTTCCACATGATGCAAAAATCCTTTCCTCGTTTGGATTCAGGGTCAGATCCGCTTTTTGGGGACCAGAGGCATTTTACTCCCCCATTGGCCGATTGGTGTTGTGGAAATCAGGCTTTTATTGCTCAAGCGGACGGTGCCTTTCGTGTTAGGTGCTTCGCCTTAGACTACGCCGCCCAGAGGCACGGCTGTCATCCCTCGTATTCGCGGTAATATGTTTAAAGGTTTCATGTTTTAGACAGGATCATGCTCATGAATGCAAATACCCTTCTACTTTCCAGGCCCGAAGCGACGGAATACGCACCTTACTACGATAAGTACATCTCTCTGATTAGGGGAACTGACATTATCGAGATCCTGGAAAAGCAACTTCAGGACTTCCCAAAGTTTTTTTCAGGTCGTACCGAGAAAGACGGAGAGCTCCGTTATGCAGCAGAAAAATGGAGCGTGAAACAAGTTCTCGGTCATCTTAATGATACCGAACGCGTTTTCTCTTATCGCGCGCTACGTATCTCGCGCAACGACAAGACGCCCATCGAGGGATATGAGCAGGACGATTACGTCCGCTATGGGCCGTTTGAGCAGTGCCGTTTGTCCGACCTGGTTCAGGATTTTACTTGTGTTCGCAATGCCACCATATCGCTATTTCGCAACCTGAATGGAGAGGCATGGACTCGCAGCGGTGTTGCCAATAAAAACCAGGTAACCGTGAGGGCGCTCCCCTACATCATAGCTGGTCACGCGGTACACCATCGGAAGATTCTAGAAGAAAGATACTTCACGCCGGCTGCGCGATAAATCTTCTTCCTGCGGCCAACTGGTTCTAACCATGTCCTCCCCCACAATTTCCGAGGCCGCCATTCTGAAGAAGATCGAACGCCAACCCAAGCACACCGCCGGATACAAACAATTGGTGCGCGAACTGGGTCTGCACGGCGAGGGTCGCCGTGAACTCAACGAACGACTCAAGCGTCTTGTGGCCAGCAAACAGTTAGTCCAGGTCGATTCGGATCGCTACGCGATACCTGGGGCCGCTACCGGCAAGAATGTACTCGTCGGGCGACTTAGCATGCATCGTGATGGGTTTGGCTTCGTCATTCCGGACGCCAGTTCGCTCGACGAACGTCTGAAGGCCCGCCTCGCCGGGGACATTTTTATTCCACCCCACTCCATTGGCTCAGCCATGCACGGCGACCGCGTGCTGGTTGAGATTGGCGCTATCCGTCCTGATGGACGCGCCGAAGGCCGCATTATTCGCCCAGTGGTTCGAGCCCAGACCACGGTTGTGGGCACGTTCCATTACGGCAATCGGCGCAATTACGTCACGCCGATGGACGAAAAAATCTCCAACGAGATCGAGATCCTGCCAGGGATGGAGTTTCCGGGAAAAAAAGCTGCCGAAGAAACAGCCGCCGACGGTAAATCGCGAAAAGGCAAAAAGTCGGTCCACCGGGTTCTCGGCGACGAGGCCGCCCGCCGCACTGCCTGGGATGACCTGGAGAACGTAGTCGTCGACGTGGAGATTACCGACTGGCCTACGGCCACGCAGAACCCGCGCGGGCGCGTGGTTGAAATCCTTGGCTATGAAGATGATTTCGGTGTCGATGTAGAGATCATCATCCGAAGATTCCACTTACCCCACCGTTTCCCGCCGGAAGTTCTCGAAGAGGCGCAGGCCGTCGAGCCCGTCATTCCCACCCCGGAACTCCGCCAGCGGCGCGACTATCGCACGTTGTCTATCGTCACTATTGATGGAGAGACGGCGCGCGATTTCGATGACGCCGTCACCGTCCGCCGTCTCGAGAATGGCAACTTTGAACTCCAGGTACACATCGCCGACGTGGCCCACTATGTGACTCCTGATTCTGGGCTCGACCAGGAAGGGCGCCTGCGTGGAACCAGTGTCTATTTTCCCGATCGTGCCGTACCCATGTTGCCGCTCGAGCTTTCTACCGATGCCTGCAGCCTGCGCCCACATCTGGATCGCCTGGTGCTGTCCTGTGTAATGGAAATCGACCACCAGGGAGAAATCATTGGCTATGAACTGAATGAAGGCGTCATCCGTTCTGCCGAGCGCATGACTTACACCGACGTAAAAGCCATCCTCGAAGGCGATGCCGGACTGCGGAAACGCTATGCCTCACTTGTAGATTTGTTCGAGACTATGCGTGAGTTGGCGATGATCCTCAACCGCAAGCGGGAGCGTCGCGGCTCCATTGACTTCGATCTCCCCGAGCCCGTCATCGAATTCGACGAATTTGGGTTAATGAAGAGCATCACCCGCTCCGAGCGCAATATCGCCAACCGCATCATTGAAGAATTCATGCTCTCGGCCAACGAGTGCGTCGCTCAATATTTGGAGAACAAGCGCATCGCTTCGCTCTACCGTGTCCACGAGAAACCCGATCCCAAGCGAGTTTACGATTTTGAAATCATTGCGGCGAGGTTCGGTTATTCGCTGGGAGTGGGCTCATTGCCGATCCAGCGCATTCAGCCGAAAGCCGACCGCCGCGCCAGCTATGGGACCGGCAAGCAGGCTCGCACGATTGAGATTCCGAAAGAGGTTCACATCACTCCTCGCATGTATCAAAAGCTGACGGAGAAAATTGCCGGCAAGCCGGAAGAACGCATCCTGAGCTACCTGATGCTGCGGTCATTAAAGCAGGCACGTTACTCGGAAGAGAATCTCGGCCACTTCGCGCTGGCCGCCGTCAGCTACACACATTTCACTTCTCCCATACGCCGCTATCCCGATCTGATCGTGCACCGCATCCTGAAAGAAGTGTTGCGCGAATCGCCTGAAGGTTGGGACGGAGAAGTTCCGCTAGGGCGCTTTCCCCTGGCCACTAACCGTGAGGGGCGCGCCGCAAGCGATCGCAGGAAAAAAACTGGGCCGGAGGCCGCCATGGCGCCTCCGTCACCTTGGTCCAAACGGCGCGATCACGCTGCCCATCGTGAATCGCTCGAACCGGCAGGCGGTCCGATCTCGCTGGAAGAGTTGCATGATATCGCAGAGGAATCGAGCATGGCTGAGCGTCGAGCCGACGAGGCCGAGCGCGCGCTGATGGAATGGAAAAAAGTCAAATTCATGCAGGATCGCGTGGGAGAAGATTTTGATGGCCTGATTGTCAGCGTCACAAAATTTGGATTATTTGTCGAACTCACCGATCTCTTCGTCGAAGGTCTGGTGCCGCTCAGCACTCTTACTGACGACCGCTACATTTATCATGAGAATACCCGGCAAATTATAGGACAGCGCTCGCGTAAGACCTACAGTCTTGGTCAATGGGTGCGTGTGATCGTGGACCGTATCGATGCGGTGGAGAAGAAAATCCAGTTCGCGTTGCTGGAAGAAACTCCGCGACCTCACTCAAAGCGCAAACGTCGCTAGTTTAGGTATCGAGGGCACTTCGCTACGAAGTCTTGCCGCTGGCAGCGGTCTCCGCCTGCTGAGGGCGCAGTGCTTCGGCGGCAAGGTTCATGCGCACTATGTTTTCAAATTGCGCAGAGGGCTTCGATGGATCTGGCGGGCGACTCCGAATAGGTTTCGCCCGATCTGGATCGGCGTCAGCACAAGGCCCCAAGGAATTCCCCACCAGCCCAAGATCGCACTAAAAGCTGTTCCGGTCAGTTGGCTCTTCAGGCCGCAGCTACGGCAGGAAATCTGCGGCGTGCTGCTCCATGATGTGAGGAATACGGCTGACCAGACTTTGTGACTGACGTGTACGTCTACGGGTCCAGCGCCGCTGCACTTCGGACAAAGCCCCTGATGCGCTTTCCAGACCTGCTCCTGAACTGTAGCTTCAGGAAGCTGACGCGAGATCGCTAGCAATCCACCGCGTGCCTGACACTTTTTATTGCAGAAGCGTCCGTTAACATCGCGCTTGCCCCCGAATATGATCGTGGAACCGCAATGGTCGCATCTGGCCATAGCGTCTTTTGCTTTTTCAGGCGCAGTCTGACCTTAAATCTTCACGCTGTCAAATAATTCTCGTTTGGAATGAGGGTCGGTTAGCAGGCGAGAACAGAGATTCCATCGCGTGGTAGAATTTCTCTGTCAACCCCGTTCGAACTTCCCGGTTCGAACCAGTGTCGGGACGTGGCTCAGCCTGGTAGAGCACTCGCTTGGGGTGCGAGGGGTCGGCAGTTCAAATCTGCCCGTCCCGACCATTCTTCATTTTTTGCCCTCTGGAAGATCGTGTCGAAGGGCTTTCTGTAAGTGGGATAGGCACTTGCCGCATCGATGGAGCAGTTCAAAAGTACCATGCGGAGCAATTTCGCTTGTTCCGTAGGATTCTGCGTAAGGTACAGAGAATAAGCCTTGTTCGCGAGTTCTAAAATCCTTTTTGCCGACAAGACCGAGTCGGCGGAGGACTGTTGAAGGCCATTGATGGCACTCTGAATGCGCTGCTCTTCTACCCTCCACTCTGACATTTTGCGTTCCCAAAAATCTTCCGGGATTTTTCCGTCCTGTTTGTCCTGATAGCCCTGGTCCATCCGCCTACGGACGGATGCGAGTCGCTGCTCCAGCCCCACCCGGTGGGCAGCGGATTCATTACGCATTCCCTTTTTGATGGCTATCCAAAGACTCCTGCAGTGCAGTAAGCACAGCATCGGGAATATGAATATTTTGGAGGATTTCTCCTAGTTTCTGCGACATTTCCTGTTCCCGGAAACGTGGGGTGTCGCATTTTCCACGATGCCCGGTACAGCGGTAGTAAACGTATTTTCCTTTTTTCCGCTCTGCGGTAATTGTGCATTTGTCGCGAGCGCAGGTTAACAGCCCACGGAAGGCAATCTCCTGTTTACCGTATTTCGGTTTATTGTGGCTCCGCAGGACGCTTTGCACGCGTTCGTATAAATCCCGGCTGATAAATGCGGGGGTGTGTTCCGCGATACAATTTGCCGCCCCAGACAAAATTTCCTGTATAAAACGGATTAATGAGCGTTGTGTGCAGATGGGCTTTGGAAAGCGTTTTTCCGGTTTCTGCCCGAATAACCCTCCTTAACTCCGATAACGAATACTGCCCGGAGGCGTACAGCTCGAAAATCCGTTTTACAATCGAAGCAATGTCGGGGTTTATTTCGATTGTCCGCTCAGCCTTATTATTTCGATATCCCAAGGGGGGACGGCTAGGGAAAATACCCTGTTCGGCCTTCTCTCGCATTCCTTTTTTTACTTCTTCCCGTAGGTTTTCTATGTAATGCCGGGCAAGAACGAGGTGCATTCCATGAATTAATTTGGTTTGGGATTTAGCGTCAATGGGCAGCTCTTCCGGATATTCCGTATGCTGGCCTTGTTTTTACAATGCCTAGCAGTCTCTGGCCCATCTTTAAACAGAACCGCCATCTGCTTCACGACTTGCCTGTGCTGGGAGCCGCAGTCATCGAGCAATGGGCGAAAACAAAGTATGGCGTCCGCCTGCTAATCATGGTGGTGCCGCACACTTTCGGCGGATATCTCAATTTCAATTGCCATCTCCACATTCTGTTCTCCGCCGGTGGCCTGCGAGAGACAGAAGGCCGCTGGATTACCCGGCTCGACTTCAATAAAGACGCTCTGATGCGTATGTGGCGCTATGCCGTCATTACGTACCTCCGCCAGGCGCTCAAGACTCCCGTACTCAAGTCAAATGGGAACGATAAAGACCTCAAGCGGCTAGTCAAGTCGGAGTACGAACGCCCCCGCTGGATCATTTACTTACAACAGGCAATGTCGAAAACCCACTTCCTACAATATGCGGCACGGTACGCTCGCCGTCCAGCCATTGCTCAGAGCCGTCTTTTAGGGGTCACGGATGGCGAAGTGGAGTTCTGGACGAAGGACAAGAAGCAGAAACGGAAAGTCAAAACCCGGTATTCGCTCCAGGACCCTAATCCGCATCAGCCGTTATTGCAGGACAGGAACTTAGCAGAAGAGTTTTAGCGCGGTTTTGGAACAGGGGCAGGATCCCTGTTCTCATCTCATGGTCGCACGATAAGTATCCCAAAAGATGTAGGCAAAGCCCAGGATGGAAATCGCCAGAAGAATGACTCCGGTTACGAGCAGCCTGTCCGTTTTCCATTTCACTTCCACAAGAAGCAATTTAACTGCTGCTGCGGGGTTGAACTAGATTCCGGTCGTAACACGGCATGTGTTCGATATCGAACTAACCTAAAACTTAAAAAACCGCCATTGGAGTCCTGGGGCTGCGCCCCTATACCAGGTACTGCCAATAGCGGCTCTGTTCCTTGGAAGTGACAGAGACCAAGGACGCGCTTTTAAGATGCGTTAGGAACTGTTCGGTTGGAAATCGAGAATGGACTTTTTGTGTTCGAGATCGAACAAACTTTCGACTATTTTTTCGCCGGCGGCAAGTCACACTCAAATTGCTCAATTTCGATTCTGGCGTCCTCTTCGCTTAAGTGATCCGAAGTGCGGCCACACCTGACGCAAAGCCACTCTTCAAGCACTGGATTCCATCTAATCTCTTCATGCAGCCTGCAAATCTTCACTGACGCTCGGGATTTCTTTCGCTTTACATATAGCCATGTGGCTATATATCATTCTACGTCATGCGGCGCTATCGGCAGGATCGGATCTTTCGAGGGGTGGCCAATCCAACGCGCAGAAGCATCCTTGAGCGGCTGTACCAACGCGAGCTTACGGTGCTTGAGCTCTGGGAGCCTTTTCGTATAACCCAGCCATCGCTCTCAAAACATCTGGCCGTGCTAAGGGACAGCGGGCTGATCGCCGTGCGCCGTTCCGGCCGCCACCGGTATTACCGGCTCAATCCAGAGCCGCTCGTGCAAATCGCTGCATGGGCCGCTCAGTTCCGCGATGTCAGAGATCCTTCAGGACACGTCTGGCGCTTGGGGCAAGTTAACCAGCGAAAGGACACATGATATGGCCATCCAGGGAGGAAGACCAAACAACCGGCAGGTAGTTCCTTATCTCATGGTGCGCGATGGTCGCGCCGCACTCGACTTTTACCAGAAAGCATTCGGCGCGAAGGTCATTTACCAGGCGCCGATGCCAGGCATGACAGGAATCTTCGCGCAATTCAAGATCGGCGAATCGTATCTCCAGCTCACCGACATGCCCGCATACGACCCAAAGGGTCCGCGCTCGCCGGAAACTCTTGGGGGCACCAGCGTGGTGCTGGAGATGTATGTTGATGATGTCGATAAGAGCTTCGCCCGCGCCGTGGGACTAGGAGGCACTCCGCTGCTTCCACCCACCGACATGTTTTTCGGTGATCGCTATTGCTGGGTGGGCGATCTCTGGGGACACGTCTGGGCGCTGGCTATGGTAAAAGAAACCCTCAGCGAAGGCGAAGTGCAACGCCGCGCCGAAGAATTCATGGTGGCAATGGTAAAGAACAAATAAGAGAGTCTGCCGAAGGCCGGACCGCGTCGCGCGGTGCGCGCATCCGGCTGTTTGC
>Ga0209160_1005020_pt1 | contig 10507 bp, 9 predicted proteins | sample GraSoiAngelo_153_FD_186167 | JGI IMG/M metagenome (GOLD analysis project Ga0209160, IMG submission 186167) | Grasslands soil microbial communities from the Angelo Coastal Reserve, California, USA - 14_1009_12_40cm (SPAdes) (version 2) | ecosystem: Environmental > Terrestrial > Soil > Grasslands ... | reverse complement strand
AGATCCGCAGCGTGGAATTCGCGATGAAGTACAAGGTCCCGCTCTGGGTGAAGTCGTCGTTCACCGGGGATCCGGGGACCCTGGTGTGCGAGGAGGACGCGGCGATGGAGGACGTGCTGGTCAGCGGCATCGCGCTCACGCGGGACGAGTCGCGCTTCGTGATCCGAGGCGTCCCGGACAAGCCGGGGATCGCCGCCAAGGTCTTCGGCTCGCTGGCGGAGCAGGGCGTGGTGGTGGACGTGATCGTGCAGACCCCGGCCAAGGAGGACGGCCGCACCGACATGGCGTTCACGGTCGGCCGTCTCGACGTGGAAAAGACGGCCGAGCTGGTCCGCCGGATCGGCAAGCAGATCGGCGCGGGCAAGGTGGAGCACGAGGAAGGAATCGCGAAGGTGAGCATCGTCGGCGTCGGCATGCGCAACCATGCCGGCGTCGCGGCGAAGATGTTCCAGGTGCTCGCGGACGAGGGCGTGAACATCCGCGTGATCAGCACCTCGGAGATCAAGATCTCCTGCCTGATCGACGAGAAGTACGCCGAGCTGGCCGTCCGCGCCTTGCATACGGCCTTCGGGCTCGACAAAACGGATACCGCCAAGAGCTGACCGTGCTGATCGAATGCAGCCGTTGCCGCGCCGTGTTCTCCGTGCAGGACGGTATCGCGGCTGAGGGTACCCGGTTCAGCGTCCAATGCGGGCGTTGCCAGGCGGTATTCGACGCCGTCGCCGAGGGGGAAAAGGCCGGCGGGGAGCCGGGGCCGGAAGCGGAACCGGAGTCGCCCGCTGCAGGGCCACCGTCCGCGCCGCTGGTGCCGGTCGTTGTCGAGCCGGTGACGCCGATCGCTCCCGAGAGGCTGGCGCCGACCACCGATGCCGAGCCCCTCGGGACGGTACAGCGCGCGCTGGCCGGGATGATCGTGGAGCCGGAGCGCGCGACGCGGGCGCGCTGGCTCTTGCTGCTCGGGATCCTCGCCGCCGCCAGCGCCGTCGGGATCGTGCTGCACCAGCGCGAACGCGCGCGCGAGCTCGGCGAGAAGATGCGCGTCGGCCGCGAGGAGCTCCTCCGCGACGACAACGAGAGCCTCCAGGATGCGACAAAGCTCTTTACCGAGGCGGCCCGAGCCATGCCGGGGCGGGCGCCTCTCGAGGCGGAGCGCGCGTTCGCGCTCTTGCTGCAAGCGTCCGCGCAGAGAGACCTGGCGGCGCGGCTGCCGGCGGCGGAACGCGGCGAGCCGGAGCGCGCCGCAGCGCGGCTGCTGCAGCAGGGAGCCGCTGCGGCGAGGCAGGCGTTCGCCGACGACAAGGAAGACCCTGCCGCGCTCCGCGCGATGGCCCTGGCGGAGTCCATCTCCGGTTCCGGCGATCAGGCCGCGCTGCACGCGGAACAGGCAGAGCGAGCCGCCCCCGGCGATCCCTGGGCACTGTATGCGAAGGCGGCCGCTGCCTCCGCAAGCCATGCGCACGAGCGGGCCGTCCAGGCGCTCTCCGCCGCGCGCGAGGCGGAGCCGAGGCTTTTACGGGCAGACGTCGATCTCGCTGCCATCTCCCTGGACCGTGGCGATCCCGCCGGGGCCCGCGAGTTGCTCGAATCGGTCCTGCGCCGCAACCCGAAACACGAACGCGCCAGACGCATGTTGTCCCTGGTCTCTCGGTGAGCCTGGGCATCCGATGTCCCCAGGTGGGAACGTCCGTTCCCATACCCTTGCGGGGGGACCCGGGCGAGCGCTCTCGTGCGCCCGCAACGCCAAGGCACGCCGATTGCTGCGAAGCGGCGCATGCTCACCGCCGTGTTCTGGGTCGCCGTCTGTTGCGTCCTGCACACGTATGTGATCTATCCCCTGCTGCTCGTCGCGCTGGACGCCATCGCGCAGGCGCGGAGCGCCTGGGGGTACCTGGGCGGAAACGAGCGCCGCCATCCGCTCGCGCAGCTCGGATTGCCCAGCGTCTCGGTGCTGATCGCCGCGTACAACGAGCAGGGTTGCATCGGCCGCCGGATCGAAAACCTGCTCGCCCAGGACTATCCCGCGGACAAGCTCGAGATCCTGGTCGGGTCCGACGGATCGACCGACGAGACGGACGCGATCGTCCAGCACCATGCCGCCAGGGGCGTGAAGCTCTCGCGCGCCGAGCGCTGCGGCAAGGCCGGCGTCCTCAGCCGGCTCGTCGCGCTGGCAAAGGGCGACGTGCTGGTGATGACCGACGCAAACACCGAGTTCGAGCGCGACGCGATCCGCCACTTGATCCAGCCGCTGCGCGACGATGACGTCGGACTCGTCTGCGGCCGGCTCCGGCTTCATTCCCCCGCCGGCGCCCCGCTCGCGGAAGGCGCGTACTGGAAGCTCGAGAGCCTGCTGAAGCTCTACGAGTCTCGCCGCGGCTGCGTGATGGGCGCCAATGGCGGCATCTACGCCGTGCGCAAGGACCTGTTCCCGCCGCTGCCCGCTGGGACGGTGGTCGACGACTTCGTGGCCGCGCTGCGGGTGCTGGCGAGCGGCTCGAGGGTCTCCTACGCCCCCGAGGCGGTGGCTCACGAGGAAGCCGCCCCCGATCACTCGAACGAATACCGCCGTCGCGTGCGGATCGCGGCAGGCGGTTTCCGCGCGCTCTCGCAGCACCGCGACCTGCTCTCGCCGCGCCACGGCTTCACCGCCTTTGCTCTCTGGTCGCACAAGGTCCTGCGCTGGTTCGTCCCGCACGCGCTGGTGATGGCGATGATCGCCAACGTGTTTCTCGCCGGCGCCAGCATGTTCTACTCGCTCGCCCTGCTCGTGCAGCTCGCCGCCTATGCGCTCGCCACTCTCAGCCTGCTGGGGATGACCCCGCGCCACGTCCGCGCTATCGCAGACGCAGCGGCGCACTTCGTCGAGATGAACGCGGCGCTGCTGGTCGGCTTCGTCAAGTACAGCCGCGGGGCCCAGGGCCAGACCTGGGTGCGCACCGACCGGCCGGCGCGGGCAGCCTAGAAGCCGCGTCAGCTGCGCGCAGAGCGGAGGCCAGGCAAGCGCAGTCTCACCCTGGCGGGCCAAATGGTGACCCCAACGGGATTCGAACCCATGTTTGAGGCGTGAGAGGCCTCCGTCCTAGGCCACTAGACGATGGGGCCGCCTTTCTCTGCCGCCCGCGACTCTGACCCGCAGTGTACTTCCTCCATGGTTGGGGGACTAGGATTCGAACCTAGATCCGCAGGGTCAGAGCCTGCTGTCCTGCCGTTAGACGATCCCCCAGCGAAAAGGGGACGCGCTAAGTACAGAAGCGTCCCTGCGCTGTCAAGGCGACTTGGGTTTCGCCGGAACGGGCGGCGGCGGCGTAGCGCCGGTGAGGATGAACACGCGAACTTCGCCTCGCCCCGCCTCGTACAGGTTCACGCCCTCCCACTCGCCGCGCTCGGGATTTTCGATGTGCATCGCTCGGACCGCCGTCTGGCTGTGCAGCGTCCGGCGGGGGAATTTCCCTGGCGGATAGGCGCGCCGGTAGAACTTCACGGCCTCGTCCCAGGGCTGCGGCAGCCGATAGCGATCCTCGTCGATCTTCACCGCGCCATCCGGGAGGATGAAGCCGCGCGCTTTGAACCCCTCTCCCGCGCCGGTGGCCGGGGTCGCCGCCAGCAGGAACGCGAGGGCAACCATTCTCATTTGATCCTTTCCAGCGCGGCGTCGATCCGCCGCAGCGTGCGCGCCTTGCCCAGCAGCGCGATGGTCTCGAACAGGGGAGGGCTGACGGTGGTGCCGGTCACCGCGAGGCGGACGGGCTGCGCCAGCTTGCCGAGCCCCAGACCGCGCTGCTCGGCGAGAGCGCGGAAAGCCTGCTCCATCGCCTGCGGGCCCTGCTCGAACGTCCGGTCGATCACCGCGCGCGCCTCCTCGAGCAGCGGCCGCGTTTCCTTCGTGAGCTGCTTCGCCACGGCCTTCTCGTCGTAAGCCGGCAGATCCGGCACGATGTACGCGCGGTATGCGTCGCGGATCTCGTTCAGGTTCCGCGCCCGCTCCTGCATCAGGGCGGCGAACTCGGGCGAGACGCCGGCCATCTTCGCGATCTCGACGGGCGGGGTCAGCTTGAGCCACTGTTGGTTCACCCACTCCAGTTTCTGCGGATTGAACACGCCCGCGTTTGCGCCCACGTGCTCCCAGCCGAAATCCTCGATCAGCTCCGGGATGGTGAAGATCTCCTGATCGCCGTGGGACCACCCGAGGCGCGCGAGATAGTTGAGCAGCGCGCCGGGAAGGTAGCCGTCCTCGCGGTACTGCAGGACGCTGACGGCGCCATGCCGCTTGGAGAGCCTCTGCTTGTCGGCGCCGAGGATCATCGGCAGATGCGCGAACAGGGGGACAGGGTACTTCAGCGCCTGGTACATGAGGATCTGCCGCGGCGTGTTCACCACGTGATCGTCGCCGCGCGCCACCAACGTGATCTCCATCTCCACGTCGTCCACCACGGCGCCGAAGTTGTAGAGCGGGACGCCATCCGCGCGCAGAATCACCTCGTCGTGCAGCTCCTTGTGCTGCGTGGTGATCTCGCCCTTGACCAGGTCCTTGAAGGTGGTCGCTCCCTCGTCGGGCATGCGGAACCGGACCACCGCTCCCGGCGTTCCCCGCGGCAGGTTCTTGTTGCGGCAGGTGCCCGGATACTTGAACCCCCGCTTCTCCCGGGCGGCCTGCTCGCGCAGACGGTCCAGCTCTTCCTTCGTGCAGTCGCAGCGGTACGCCTTGCCCTGCGCGATCAGGGACTCCGCGTGCCGATCGTACGTTGCGAGCCGCTGCATCTGGAAGTAGGGCGCGTGCGGCCCTCCGACGATCGGCCCCTCGTCCCAATCGAGCCCGAGCCACTTGAGGCCGTCGATGATCGCCTCTTCGCTCTGCTGCGTGCTGCGCGACTGGTCGGTGTCCTCGATGCGGAGCACGAATACGCCCTTGTTCTTCCGCGCCCACAGCCAGTTGAACAGCGCGGTGCGGGCGCCGCCGATGTGCAGGTAACCGGTGGGCGAGGGCGCGAAGCGGACGCGAACCATAGGGGCAGGCGAGATAGCAGAAGTTATAGTGCGCCGCCATGCTCATGCTCGCATTGCTGCTCGCGTTTCCCGCGGTCTCCCCGCGCGGCGCCATCGCGGCCGCTCATCCGCTCGCGGCCGAGGCGGGCGCTTCCATGTTGCGGCGAGGAGGGAACGCCGTGGACGCGGCCGTCGCCGCCGCCTTTGCCCTGAGCGTGGTCGAACCGGTCAGCTCGGGGCTCGGAGGCGGCGGCTTCGCCCTGGTCTACACGGCGCGCGACCGCCAGGTGCACGTGCTCGACTTCCGCGAGGTGGGCCCGCTCGCCGCGCGGCCGGACATGTACGTGCAGAACGGCCAGGCGCGGCAAGACTTCGCCAATGCGGGCCCGCTCAGCGTCGCCGTCCCCTCTGCAGTGAAGGGCTATGCCGAGCTGGCCAGGCGCTTTGGAAAGAAGCCCCTGGCCCAGCTCGTCAGTCCCGCCGAGCAGATCGCGCTGCGCGGCTTCCAGGTGAACGTCCAGTTCGTGCAGGTCGCCGAGCACCGTCTCGATTGCCTGGCGGCGGATCCGGAGGCGGCCCGCATCTTCCTGCGCAAGGGGGAGGACGGGGAGTATGAGCCGAAACAGCCGGGCGACAAGCTGATCCAGCCGGATCTCGCGCGCACGCTGCACGCGATCGGCGAGCGCGGGCCGGAGGCGTTCTATCGAGGCCGCGTCGCCAGGAGCATCGTGGACAGCCTCGCCACCCGGGGCGGGATCGTCGGCCTCGACGATCTGGCGCGCGTCCAGGTCCGCGAGCGGCGTCCACTCGAATCGACGTACCGGGGCCACCGGATCGTCACCATGCCGCTGCCTTCGAGCGGCGGGTTCATCGTCTCGGCGCTTCTCAACGTGCTCGAGCGCGAACAGCCGCGCGCGGGCGGCTACCGGCCCGAGCGGTTCCTGCATGCGATGATCGAGACGGAGAAGCGCCTGTACGCCGTGCGTCAGAGGCTCGGCGACCCCGCCTTCAACCCCGGGGTGGAAGACCGGGTGCGGCAGATGATCGGCAAGGACTTCGCCGGCGATCTCTGGCGGCAGATCGGCGAGCAGGCCACTCCCGCCGCGGAGTTGGTGGTGCATCCGGAGCACGGGACCACCCATGTCTCCGCGATCGACGAGGAAGGCAACGCGGTCGCGCTCAGCACCACCGTGAACGACGCATTCGGGGCCTGCATCGTCGCAAAAGGGGCGGGGTTCCTCCTCAACGACGAGATGGACGACTTCGCGGTCGCGCCCGGAGTGCCCAACGCGTACGGCGTGATGGGAGACGTGGAGAACGCGCCGGGGCCCGGAAAGGTGCCGCTGTCCTCGATGGCGCCGACGTTCGTGTTCGGCCCGGACGGAGACCTCCTGCTGGCGATTGGCTCGTCGGGCGGGGCGTCGATTCCGACTTCGGTGGTGCAGGCCATCGTCCATATCGTGGACGACGGCATGGCCGTCGATCGCGCCATCGGGCAGTCCCGCTTCCACCACAATCTCTTCCCGGACGTGGTGCGCGTCGAGCCGAGCGGGCTCGAGGCGGCGACGGTGCGGGCGCTGGAGCAGCGCGGCCACAAGCTCCAGTTCGGAGGCGAGCCCTTCCAGGAGCATGGCCCGGGTTTCTTCGATACCCTGTGGGGAAAGGCCTGCGGGGTACAAGTGGATCCCGACACGCGCTGGCGCATGGCCGCCTGCGATCCGCGCAACGACGGGGGCGGCGCGATTCCGTAGTACGCTCGTCCAATGCTGCTCGCGTTCCTGCTCGCGGCGACGCTGGTCGGCCCCGCCGACGTCGAGTCGCTGGCGGCGGCCGCCGACGCGGTCGTGTACGGGCAGGTCGTGCGGCGAAGCAGTGCCTGGGCGCCGGGCGGCGGCCAGATCTTCACCACCGTGGTGCTGCGGCCCATCGAGACCTGGAAGGGCGCATCGGCGGGCGAGGTCTCCATCCTGGTTCCGGGAGGCGAGCTGGGCGAGCTCTCGCAGACGGTGCAGGGCGCGGCCGCTTTCAGTGACGCCGAGGAGGTGGTGGTCTTCCTGCACCGGCGCGCGCCTGGGACGTACGGCGTGGAGCGGCTGGCGCTGGGCAAGTTCGTGGTCGGCGCTCCTGCCGGGTCGCTCAAGCGGGCGCATCGGGATCGCCGCGGGCTGACCTGCCTGCGGTGCGATCCGGCCGAGTCGGACGATCTGCCCCTCGAAGAGCTGCGCGCGCGGGTGCTGGGGAGCGTGCAGCGGTGAGTCGCGGTAAAGCGAGCCGTGCGGCGCTCGCGCTGTTGTTCTGCGCGCTGCCGGCGCACGCCTGGAAGCGAACCTATACCAATGGGACGCCGCCGATGTGCCTGTGGTGGCTAAGCCGCGGCCACAGCTTCCAGATCGATGCGCAGGGGACGCCCGATGCCCCCACTGCCGATAGCTACAACGCCATCCGCAACAGCTTCCAGACCTGGGCGGCAGTCTCCTGCTCCGACCTCTCTTTTCCCGAAGAGTCTCCCTCCACCTCGCCCCAGGCCCGTCTAGTTGGCTATTTCCAGGGAGCCGCGAACCACAACCTCGTGCTCTGGCGGAGCAACGCTTGCCGCGACGTCGTTCCCGCGAACGATCCCTGCCTCACGCAGGGCGGCTGCTCCAACAAGTACGATTGCTGGGACAGCGGCTTGCATGGCGACAGCGTGATCGCGACCACCACCACCACCGCCAGAAGCCGGACCGGGGAGATCCTCGATACCGACATCGAGCTGAACGACGCCCCCTCGAGCACCGGCAGCAAGTTCACGTTCACGACGGTCGACGGGCCGCCGTGCACCACTCCACTGGAGACGGGCTGCGTGCGCATCGACGTGCAGAACACGGTCACGCACGAGGCGGGTCACTCGCTCGGCCTCGATCACTCCCCGGATCCGAACGCGACCATGTACGACAGCGCGCCTTCGGGCCAGACCAGCAAGCGCATCCTGGGAACCGACGACATCACCGGCATCTGCACGATCTACCCGCGCGGCGCGGCCACGGTTACCTGCCTCGCGCCGGGCAGCTCCGGCTGCGGGTGCTCGCAGGGTCAGAACGGGCCCGGCGCGGCGCTCGGGGCGCTGGCGCTCCTGCTCCACATCAGGCGCCGATCGAGGAGCAGACCCCAGCTCCCCATCAAGAGCAGCACGAATCCGGCCGCGGCCAGTCGCTTCCAGAGCGGCAGCGAGAACTGAAACCAGAGCAGCAGGAAGGTGGCGACAATCGCGATCACCAGCGTGGTGGCGAGCCACGCGATCTCGCGGCGGGAGAGCTCGACCGCATGTTTCTGCTGCTGCGCCCGGGTGATCTCCGGAGCGGGCGGGTGCCCCCATTCCGGGCCCTCGATGAAGACGCGCACGCGATCGAGACCCCGCAGCATCCTCGTGCGCCGGGCGATCTCCACGAAGTGGTACACCTGCGCGCGCAGCGGGTCGAAGCTCTTCAGGGGCTTCACCAGCCCGTAGACCGGCTGCTCCGATTCGGGAACGAACGTTCCGAACAGGCGGTCCCAGATGCAGAGCGTGGCGGCGTAGTTCCGGTCGAGATAGCGCGGATTGACGGCGTGATGGACCCGGTGCTGGGAAGGCGTGTTGAAGATCCACTCGAACCAGCCGAGCTTTCCGATCAGCTCGGTGTGGATCCAGAACTGGTACAGCGTGCTGAGCGAGTCCATCACCAGGAAGGTCGCGGGTGGAATCCCGATCAGCGCGAGCGGAAGGTGCAGGGGCCAGATGGTCCAGACGGACAGCACCGCCTGCCGCAGCGCCACCGCCAGGTTGTAGTCCTCGCTCTGGTGGTGCACCGCATGGACCGCCCAGAGGACGTTGACCCGGTGCGAGAGGCGGTGCCACAAATAGTAGGCGAAGTCGACGGCGAAGAACGCGATCACCCAGGGCCAGATCGATCCTTCGCGGAAGCTGAAGAGCCGGTACTGGTACAACCACACGTACCCGCCGGTGATCACCGCCACCGAGAACACCAGGAAGATCTGTTGCGTCATGCCGCAAGAGAGATCGGCGATGACGTCCGCGAATCGATAGACCCTCAGGCCCCGGCGATTCGCCGCCCACAACTCGACACCGATGAGCAGGAAGAAGAACGGGATCGCCAGCGCAATCAGGTTCGGCATGACTGCTCACTCCGGCGCATCTTCCTCCAGATCCTCGTCGTCGTCCGGTTCTGCCAGCGGCGATGGCGCCGTCTTCCCGGGCGGGGTGTTCTCGAGCTTCCTCACCGACAGCCGCCGATCTTCTTCCCGTGCGCTGAGGGAGAGGTGGCCCTGTCCGTCGAGCTCGAAGGTAACCATCACCCGGGGCTCCGCAGCCCGGCTCGCGGACACACCGTCAATTTCCCACCATGCCTCGCTCTTGAGGTTGGCCGCGGTCCGTCCGGCGCCGCGCAATACATGGACGTACAGACGTTTCTCGTTGTCCTTCCCGGTCGTGAAGCTCTCGGTGGCGCTGGTTGGGATCTCGCTGCCCTGGGAGAAGAGCTGGGACGCCGATCCGCCGGGCTGCTCGACGGAGATCGCTTCTCCCAGGGAGGGGGGCCGCCCCTCGCGCTTGCAGGCGGCCGCGATGAGGACCGCGAGCAGCGTCCTTCTCATTGCTTCAGGGCCTCCCCCAGCGCCTCGCCGAGCAGCCGGAGCGCATCGTCGATCTGGCCCTTGCTCACGACCATCGGCGGGGCGATCCGCAGTGAGTTCCCGTAGAGGCCGCCCTTACCGATCAGCAGCCCGCGCTTGCGCGTCGCTTCCATCAGGCGGTTCGTCCCCTGCGGATCGGGCTCCTTGGTGCCGCGATCCTTGACCAGCTCGATCGCCTGCATCAGCCCCATCCCGCGCACGTCGCCGATGCCCTGGAAGCGCTCCTGCAGCGACTCCAGGCCGTCCCGCAGCGCCTTCCCCATCATCTGGCTATTGAACAGCAGCTTCTCTTCTTCGATCACCTTGAGGGTCGCAATCGCCGCCGCCATGCTGATCGGGCTGGCGCCGAACGTGGAGATGTTCGCAAACGTACCCTTGTCCGCGACCGGCGCCTTCGCCATGGTCAGACCGATGGGCTGACCATTCGCCATCCCCTTCGCGCTGGTGAGCACGTCCGGTTCTACCCCGTACTGCTGGACGCCCCACCATTTTCCGCCGGTGCGGCCCCAGGCGGTCTGGACTTCGTCCGCGATGAACAGCCCGCCGGCGTTGCGGGCGATGGGAACCGCGACCTCGAAGTACTCCTTCGGCGGGGTGATGAATCCGCCGACGCCGAGGATGGGCTCGGCCATGAACGCCGCGATCTCGCCGTCGGTGGTGGTCTCGATGAGCGACTTGAGGTCCTTGGCGCAGGCCATCCCGCAGTCGGGGTACTTCAGCCCGAAGTCGCATCGGTAACAGTACGGCGCGTGGGCGAAGCGGATGCCGGGGACCTCGCTCTGGGTGCGCGGGCGGTAGTGCTTGTTGCCCATCGTGCTGAGCGCGAGGGTGCCGCGGCCGGCGTAGTTGTGCCGGAGCA
>Ga0209160_1005016_pt1 | contig 10510 bp, 9 predicted proteins | sample GraSoiAngelo_153_FD_186167 | JGI IMG/M metagenome (GOLD analysis project Ga0209160, IMG submission 186167) | Grasslands soil microbial communities from the Angelo Coastal Reserve, California, USA - 14_1009_12_40cm (SPAdes) (version 2) | ecosystem: Environmental > Terrestrial > Soil > Grasslands ... | reverse complement strand
TTGGGCAAGCAGCCAGTCTACCGCCTTCATCAGACGCTCATCGTCGTAATATCCAAACTTCACCATGGCCCGCGCCATGTTTCCTGTAAGGCAGATGTGAGGTTCAAACTTCTCTCCGCCGCTGGGGGGGAGCGAGAATCCGCCCGTGCCCACGTTATGGAGATCTAGAAAGTGGTCGACGGAGTTTCTGATTCGAGGATCGTCTCCTGAGACTCCGAGGTCGGCAAGAACCATCAGCTGCCATACACACGTCGACCATTTCGGAACAAGACAGGAATACGGATTGTCCCAGTATGTACTCTCCTTCTGCGACCCGAGAATCTTGGCGGCCCATCCTCTCTTGCCAATTAGCCTCCCGGTTTCCTCTACCAACGATTCGTCCTCCCTGCTCCCCAGCATGTGGACCAGTGTCTAATAGCGAACGGACGGCTCATCTGCCTCAAGCAGCCAGTTCAGGACACCTTGCGAAACCCGAATCCGTGCATCTTGAAGCTGTTCCAAGTCTGGGCTCATCTACAAAGGAGGGAAATTCGATGATATAACGATGCTAACTGCCTCCCGACGATTTCAACTCCAGTCCCCGGTTTGCTGATGATCATCGTCTACATTGCTGTTGGAGTGATTGCCGTCGCTATCATGGCCTTCTTGGTCATCAGGAGGACCCGAAAGACTAGAACGCAGTATCAGAAAGGTCCCAACCCGGTACCTTCCTCATAGCAGTTTGCGCAAGTTGGACATCTTCCCGAGCGATCATCGCACTCCAAAGTACGTGATTAGCACGAACTACTCATTCAACCAGCGATAGTCTGAGCTCTACACGCGCACACTGATTGAATGCCATTCGCCCGGAACTATGTATGTGCGGAAGTGTGGATCTCTTACGAGGCGGGTCAGGTAGGATTGGATTGCTGGCTTTCCTGGCAACCTTCCGCCCCAGCCGCCGAAGAGTGGGTTCAGGTTCGCGGTTACGATAATGCTGCCGGGACGCGTGAGACGACGGAGGTGCGGAATGTACCGTGGATATTCGCGCCAGTCACCGTCCAGAAAAACAACGTCGTAGCGGCCCTTTAGCCTTGGAAGGATGTTTTGTCCCCGCCCACGGAGGACATTGATGCGCCCAGAGAGATTTCGCTGTTGGAACGCTTTCTCTGCAAGAGCTACATGCTGTGGGTTCTCTTCAATCGTGTCTACCCAACAATCGGGTCCTGCCGCAGAAGCCATTACGGCAGCTGTGTACCCATGGCCGCAGCCCACCTCTAACATTCGTCGCGCATGTGTCAATGATGCGACGACTGTCCATAGAGGCGCCTGCAATGGGTCGCTAGGGTACAACTCGCAATCCCGCCCATGTTTACGCCGATGCTGGTTTGACAATCGGTACAGGTCTAGATGAGCGTCAGCGCGCCCTCCGTAAATTTTCGTGAGCAGCTGAGTAACGCTCTTCTTCAAGATCCGATATCCCCCTTCAAAGCTTCAGAGTACTAACGGGAATCATTCTAACCTACTCTTCAAGATAACGTTTCAATGCCAAGGCTGGCCGGACAACAAACATCTCTCAATATCTCTCAAACTAGCATTGTAGAGTTCGCGAGGCCCTGTCCACCTGGGCTTGGTAACGTATGCGAGAGCCTAAGGCTGATTGTCCAGCTACTTCACGCGATTTATCTGGTGATTCGTAGGGCGTGCATGCCCAGACTCGTTCGTCGGTTTAGAGGCAAGTGTGCGGGGATGACTTCATCGGCTACGGACCGCTTTTCGCAATACCCGTTTACTCGATCCGAGATTGCCGAGCGGACGGAATCCGAGCTCGGCGAACATTGACGCCGCTCCACTCCACAAGAAATTGTTCGAGTATGGTTTCCCTCGGGGGATGCTGATTGGGTAGCCGTCGACCGTCCCGCCCCCTCTGCCGGACGATCGGGTGTAGGTTGTGAGAATCTATTCCTAGCACTCTTTCGTCAGGGTGAAGGATGTAGACGATGCCGTGGCTATGCCTGATGCACCTCCGTTCGTAGGCGCGCTGATCGAGAGATGTGCCGATGAGGATGTGACTGACCCATTGGCTGTTGTCGCGCTGGTGGAGAGGACACCACTGCAACTGTTCACGTTGCCCGCTGAATCGGTCTTCACAATGTATGCTTGGTTGTTCGGGCTGAACTGGATTGTCCATCCTACTGCGACGAAGCCACCGTCCGAAGTCGGAGCTATCTTCTGGAACTCCCTGGATTGCGTTGTCGCCCCGTAGGTCTTCTGCCACTGCACATTTCCAGCAGAGTCTGTCCTTACGATCCAGGAGTCGTACCCCCCGTAGGTTGCTCCGGTAATGTAATACCCGGCAAAGACGTACCCTCCATCAGTTGTTTGACGAACTGAACTAAACTGACTTGATGCTCCGTTCATGGTGTACGTGTTCGCCCATTGCGCGCTTCCGCTAGAGCTGAGCTTCAGCGCTAGAGCACTTGCACTCTGGGTGTTGACATCTCCTCCTACCAGGTAACCTCCGTCTGAGGTCTGTATCACCGAGTACCCGGTCTGTCCGCCTATGCTTCCGGTTGGTACGGGCGCCGTGTACGAAGTCTGCCACTTTACGTTGCCGCTGGAGTCGAACTTTGCGACGAGGGCGACATAGCAGAGTGTGTTGGAGCAGGAGTCCGCTCCGATCACATAACCCCCGTCGGATGTCTGCTGGACGTCCTCCGCATACGAGTACTGGAGGCTAGCGATGGCCTTCTCAAAAGTTGCGCTCGATGAGCTTGGGGGGGCGGCGGAGGCTTAGTTGCCTTATCAGGAGAAACTTGGGCATGGGCAGGAATTATCGTAAGCATCAAAATCACCAAGGCAACTGCGAAGCTGGCTGTCCTGCCGTAGTACATTAGAAAGCAACTATTTTCATAGGACGTATATGAAAGGTGCTATCGCCATAGCTAATAAAATCCGCATACTAACCGGTTCGATCTTGAACACACGCTCAAATCGATCGCTTGAATCGACGAACAGAAGGAAACCCTCGAAAGTGTTGGCCGGTCCTCGCCGGGTTCGGCGTCTTCTTTCCTTGGGTCAGGATATTGTGAGGGTGTAAGCTGGGTGGATCTCGGCCCAGTTATAGTGGTCGGTATCGAATACATAGGGTCCGGTGACTGTGATATGGTCGTTGATGCTGGGTATTGTGATGTTGTTCGTGTAGTTCTGGCAGGCCGATACCGCGTCGGGCTGATTTACAGGTAGTGCACAGATTATCTCAACGACCAAGGCATAGTACTGGTACTTGTCGTTCGCGCTGTTCGTAAGATTGCTGTATTGTGGGTCGAGAGATAGTCGCACGTGGTAATCTCCGTCAGCCTCTTGGAGGACGTTGTCTACTATTCCCGAGGCTGTTATACACGACCTGATTACGTTCAGACGGTATGAATTGTAGACGTGGCTCGATATGGAGTCCGGGTCACTGCACTGAGAGTTATCCGAACCGGGAGGTCCATTGCGAGAAACGTAATAGTAAGCTACACTAGCCGCAGCTAGTACCGCCACGACGGCGAGTGCGACCGCCGGGACAGTCTTCCTCAACGAACGCTACTGCTCGCTGCGGTTAGTTGAGCCTGGCTCCGCATTTTGTGCAGAAGGTGGACGAGGTGATATTCTGAATGCCGCAGGTGGGGCAGGGCTTCATTCCAGCCTGGAACGTCGCTGTTGGTCCCATGGGCATCTGGCCTGGAGGAGGCCGTGAGATTCTTGCAAGATTGGAGTAGTAGTAGACGGCCATTAGTATCGGGAATAGTGGCTGGTAGAGTGCTGAGAGGATCCCGTTGACGACTGGGCCTATGATGCCCAGAGGCGCGGTTATCGCGCTGAAGATGAGAGAGGCGATCAGGACGATTATTCCGAGGACGAGGAACGTTCCGAAGGTCTTAGCCCACCGGTGACTGACGAGCTGACGGCTCCTCCCCATACTCTCCATTACTCCCTTGTTTTCGATCAGAAGGACTGGGAGTGCGAGGGAGAACATTATCGCCAGTATGATTCCGGGGACGATTAGAGCGATGAAGCCTAGGACGACGATGATCCCGACGATTATGCTGAGCGCCCAGATCGAGAGAAGTCTTGAGACAGCGAATCTGATGGATGCTCCGAGGCTAACTTGTCCCTTCGTAATCTGTTCAGAGGCTAGTTTGACTGCGCTGCCCTCGGCGATGGTAGAGAATACGATATTCACAACGAATATCACAGCGATGAGCAGGAGAAACGCTGCAAACAATGCGGAGAACCAGCTGGAGAATTGCTGAGGCGTCGGATTTACAGGAAGAGTCGGGAGGACGAAGGCTTGCTGCGCCAGCGTAGTGACGACCTGAACGATCACTCCCACAACAGCAAACAGAACGAAATACTTCGCGAAGTCCCGTCGGTACACCTCGAAGGTTTTCGAGATGACCTCGCCCAGGCCCAATTCGCGGCTAATACCCTGCTCCGGCTGCATCGTCATGTCAACCCGTCCTCATATGGGGCGCAATCGGCTCGTGTATATCACCTTGCCTCATCATTCAAATCGAGTGCGCCTCTCTGAGACAGAGTGCTGAACTAGTCAAGGCTGACGAATTCGCAAGAATCACAACTCTTATTGAGTAACTCTGAGGGGACGCGTGGAAAACCCATGAGCTCTTACTCGAAGGCTGGTGCGGCTGGCGTTGTTCTACTGGTCACTATCATAGAGGATGCTGGACTGATCGCGTGGCTAGTACTAGCCCGTGCGTCCATGTTCTACCAGGGTATCCCAATCGCCCCACTCGTCCTTCTGCTAGTGCTCCTCGTCGAGCATTCTATCATGCAACGCGCGGAGAATCCGAATTTTACCGGCAGAGTATTCGAGCAAATATTCGGGTTTAGCTTGCTTGAAGTGGTCAACTGGAGCGTCTGGCTCACCCTCCTCTCCAACACGTCGTCCCCGCTCTCGATGAGCTCGCTAATTGCCTCGCTCTACTTCTTCGTCGGGTTCTACATCGAACACCAGATTACCGAGAACGTGATCACGCAGCAGCCATATCTTCGCTTTAGAAACCCAAGAGGCGCGATCACTGCAGGAGTGATTCTTGAGACTCTCAGCGAAGGTGTCGGAGCCCGCCTCTGGTTGCTTTATGGGCCCATCGGTCCAGTGTTCCTCGTCCTGGGCTCTCTGATAGAGCACTCGATCCAGTACGTGGTTGGAAGAATTCCTACACGAAGTACTGCTATAGACGTCCAGCCCATTGCAGAGAACTGATCTGGAGAGCAACCGAGCCTGCCAGCATTCGCAGACTATCACGTGCCGCGGCGTTTGGTTTCATCCGCTCGCGTATTAGTTGAGCTGGCTTCTATGAGCTCTTTCACCAGTGTGCGGATGTCTAGTAGAATTTCCATTTGGATCATGTAGAAGTCCATCATTGACCGGCTTCTTCCTGCCTGTCTGATGATCTCTTCATTGGTCCTCATTTGCAGTCCGCCCCGATGTATGATTGAACGCCACTTAGCTTCTTCGACTCCGACCTGCCTAAAGGCGCTAGGTCGGGCTCACGCTGGTCGTTGATCGCGGCTGATGCTTTCTGATGCCCGGAGGACGTTGCCGCTGTGGGCGCATTGTATCAGTCCGGTCCATGGACCGCCTAACTGAGTGACCTGTTCTATTTGGTCGCACTCTGGACATTGAACGGACGTTGCTTCAAGTCGTACGTTTCCGGCTTGTCCTTCAAGCCCGTGTCTGCACCTTGCTCCGTTCATCCTTTGGCAGCTTCAGGCTAAACTTGTAGCAGGTACACGCGTTACACGTCGTCTCGCCCATGCCTGTCTTGGAGTTGTGACTACTCCTGTAGTGTCCGCATTCGCAGTTGTCAAGGGGTATGGGAAGCGCATCAGCTAATATCTCTACATCAGACCGGAAATAGGTTGTGTCCACGGGTGAACACAGATGCCTACCTGGATCTACCAGGTATGTTCGATTGTGGTTGAATGTTTGCACTATTGTTTGTTTGACTAACATCGACGATCGATCACTCTTTTTTCTTCATTGTATTCTCTAGCGTTTGCACGTGTACAGCCAAGTCATATCGATCGCAGCCTATGATGGCTTGTGAACGGACAACGACCCAGTCTCTGAGCTTAACGAACGCTGGGCCCCACAGACCTCGACTCTCGTCGACAGGCAGCTCAATTTTCACAACGACATAGTAAAATGGTCATCCGCCTGTAGAATCCTAGAATCTGCTGGCTATAACGTCCAAGCATGCGACTCCCCAGACCCAACCGTCGGCAACCTTGCGCTCGCACGGGTCGAAGACGTTGGCCACCGGAACAGGATAGTGGGCATTCACAGCCAGAAAACGCGAGTCTACACCGACGACATGCCCGTAGGAGTCTTCAGCAACCGATACTCCACAGACGCCATGCAAGCCGAGGATGCCAACACCGTGGAATTAGGCCAAGCTTACGATGCCGAATACAAAACTCAATCTTTGCCTGGGACTCTGTTCCGCGCCATTGGATTTGGTCTTGGGATTACTAGTCTGTGTGTTACAGCTTTGACTTTGGTCTTAGCGCCCGTTTTGGTTGTGGAACCCAACCAATGGATTCGTGATGGGGAATTATTCTGGATCGGTATTGGCCTAATGTCTCTGGTTGCCCAATTGTTTGCCACTAACCGCTAAGGTTTGAGTCCACTCTCAGTTCAGATGAGAAGCTAAAATCTGAATCTGAAGGTGATCGGTTCTAAGGATGAGACCTGCAAGTTCTGCAGAGCAACCGCAAGATCCCGACGGAGGAGGGAACCCGCGATTATTGGATCGTTATGATGCTGGAGACACCGAACATATGGGCGTGGCATAAACGGCACAATACTCGAATCGCATCATCCATCTGGTCCAAAGCAAACTGGAGCATTCCGAGTCTTGGGAATTGTTTTGGGTTTAGCTGTGCATACTTGTATATCCAAGGATAGAAATCGAATAGGCTAATCATCAACCCTTATTATCAACAGAATCGGTTATCGTTGATTGAACCCTTCGTGACCGACATAATAAGTGGTGGCAGTAGAGAGGCTGAACGAATGGAGCAAACCTGGCTCTCAGACCGCTGGAACGGTATCAGTCGACCCTACTCCGCAAAAGACGTCTGCAAACTCCGGGGCACAATCAACCCCGAACACACGATCGCAAAGCTGGGCGCCGAAAAATTCGGACGCCTCCTAAAAGACGAACCGTATATCCCGACGCTAGGCGCACTCACCGGCGCCCAAGCGCTTCAGATTGTTCAGGCCGGCCTCAAAGCTATCTACATGAGCGGCTGGCAAGTAGCCGCGGACTCCAATCTATCCGGCCAGACCTATCCCGACCAGAGCCTCTACCCCTCAAACAGCGTACCGCATCTCGTAAAAAGGATCAACCAGGCCTTTCAGAGAGCGGATCAGATTCAACACATGAGTGGCAGAGGAGCGATCGACTGGTTCGCACCGATAATTGCCGACGCCGAGGCCGGATTTGGAGGCCCACTTAACGCATTTGAGCTAATGAAAGCAATGATCGAAGCAGGAGCATCAGGAGTACACTTCGAGGATCAGCTTGCTTCAGAGAAAAAGTGCGGCCACCTGGGCGGAAAGGTTCTCGTCCCAAGTCACCAGTTCATTAAGACCCTAATCGCAGCCCGTCTCGCGGCTGACGTGATGGGCGTCCCGACCTATCTGATAGCCCGAACCGATGCAATGGGAGCAAAGCTTCTCTCAAGTGACGCTGACCCACGAGACCTTCCCTACGCGACGGGGGAGAGGACCCCGGAGGGTTACTACAGATTCAAAGCCGGATTACAAGCTGCCATCGCACGCGGAATAAGCTATTCCCCGTACGCCGACCTGATATGGTGTGAGACTGCTACGCCGGACCTTGAAGAGGCTAGAAGGTTTGCGGAAGGCATCCATAGAGTCTACCCAGGTAAACTACTCGCCTACAACTGCTCGCCCTCATTCAACTGGGAGAAACACCTCGAACCGCATGTAATCCGTAGCTTCCAGAAGGAACTGGCCTCGATGGGCTACAAGTTCCAGTTCGTCACCCTCGCTGGCTTCCACAGCCTCTCAGTGTCGATGTTCGAACTCGCCAGACAATACGCAGTTGAAGGAATGTCCGCCTATGTTCGTGTACAGGGAAGAGAGTTCGAGGCCGAAAGAGAAGGGTACGCTGCGGTCAAACACCAAGCTTTCGTCGGAACTGAATACTTCGACGAGGTTTCGATCGTAATATCGAGCGGAACATCCTCGACCACGGCGATGGATGAGTCTACAGAGACAGCTCAGTTCAGAGATCAAACAGCCATGGTCACGCCTCCAATCCGACGCTCGGAAAACGATCACGAAAAGAGTCAATAGAGTTGAATTACCGGTATAGATGGACGATCGAGCCGAATTCAGACTATAGAGTATCATGATCCCATCTCCGACCCTCGATAGCTTCGAGGAGATGTTGACTTCCGACGCGCTTGCCTTTGTCGGGGGTCTGGTCCGAGAATTTTCTGCACGCTCGGACTTGCTGCTTCAGAAGAGAATTCTCGTCCATGAGAGCCTACGCACCGCAACACTTCCCGATTTTCTCGACGAGACACGTGAAATTCGGACCTCCGACTGGAAAGTCGGACCGACCCCAGCCGACCTTCGCCAGCGGCACGTCGAAATCACAGGGCCGGTCGATCGAAAGATGGTGATTAATGCTCTTAATTCGGGGGCGGATGTTTACATGGCGGATTTCGAAGACTCCCACTCGCCAACCTGGAAGGGAACCCTGCAGGGTCAAGTTAACCTTCGAGACGCAATCAACCGGACCATCACATACATGGGTCCAGATGGACGCGAATATAGGCTCGGAGAAAAGCTTGCGACTCTCTTTGTCCGACCTAGAGGCCTGCACCTCACCGAGAAGCATATCCGGCTTGGGCCCAATTCGACTCCAGCCTTTCTCTTCGACTTCGGTCTCTTCGTCTACCATAATGCCAAGAAATTGATTGGTCGCGGGACCGGGCCGTACATCTACATTCCTAAACTGGAAAGCTATCTTGAGGCCCGCCTGTGGAACGACATCTTCGACTATACGGAGAAAGCTCTCAAGCTTCCCCACGCCAGCATCAAATGCAGCGTCCTCATCGAGACTATTCTTGCAGCTTTTCAAATGGACGAAATCCTCCACTCATTACGCGAGAGGATAACAGCCCTCAACTTTGGCCGCTGGGACTACATCTTCAGCATCATCAAATTCCTCGGTGAGAACCCCAGATTCGTCGTCCCCGAAAGACCATTACTCCCGATGACCACGCCTTTCCTCAAATCCTGCTCGATACTCCTCGCTCAAACCTGCCACAAGAGAGGCGCCTACGCAATCGGAGGAATGGCAGCACAAGTCCCCATCAGAGGAGACCCGCGTTCTCAAGAAGCCATCGACAAGGTGCTCGCTGACAAGAAGCGCGAAGCTTCAGAGGGATACCAGGGCGCATGGGTCGCTCACCCAGCACTAGTACCTGTCGTCATGAAAATATTCAACGACCATCCGTTGGAATTCAACGACGATGGCGAGATCGTAAAGGTGGGCCGCGAGGATCTCCTCAGGGTCCCGGAGGCGAAGATAAGCGAGCAAGCTGTCAGAGCGAATATTGTCGTGAGCCTGAGATATCTAGAGTCGTGGTTGGGAGGCTTAGGGTGCGTTGCGATCAACAACCTCATGGAGGACACGGCGACGGTGGAGATATGTAGAGCACAGATCTGGCAGTGGATTCATCACTCTGCCAAACTAGTCGAAGGACCAATTATTACGCGCCAGTTGTTCCGCTCAATGTTGAGAGAAGAAAAGGCGCGAATAACTGAAGAGATCGGATTGAGAGCCTATCATACGAGCAACTACAGGGGCGCGGTAGAGTTACTTGACAGACTTACGACCAGCGATAGCTTCCCCGAGTTCATGACGTTAATGGCATACGATCATCTCGCATGACAACCGGTCCATCCGACCGGCAAGAACCTGAGACGTCGATTGTCTTTTGCACTAACCGTTCTTAGCTTTCTCGGCTTTTCGTCCCGGTCTTCTTCTCGATGCTGCGGAGGTTGACTTCTCTTACGAATGCTTCTGTGATGATGTCGAGGGCGTCAATCTTCTCTTGCATCAGAACATCTGTTATCTTCAGCGGATGCTCAGGGATTAGGAGATTATCGTTTGAGGCAACGAAGTGCTCCCAGTTAATTCCGACATCCAGTACAGTGTCCGCAAGTTCCTCGTCAGTCAGGTTCGCGGTCTTCGCTTCGTTGATGAAGTTCTGAAACTCCTCGTCGGGAACCTGTAGATCAGCCACGGTCCGAATGGGCCTGGGAGTTGTCCCTCCGAGCTCGTGAGCGAGCGTATAGGCTAGAAAGGTGAAGTTTTCGACCTCCGTGAAGTGTTTCATTCTGATTTCTAGGGGAGTGTCTCCTGTAGGGTTGGAGTCTGGAAAGTCTGAGATCTGTTGAGCTCCAGTCTGCTGGTCG
>Ga0209160_1005014_pt1 | contig 10511 bp, 11 predicted proteins | sample GraSoiAngelo_153_FD_186167 | JGI IMG/M metagenome (GOLD analysis project Ga0209160, IMG submission 186167) | Grasslands soil microbial communities from the Angelo Coastal Reserve, California, USA - 14_1009_12_40cm (SPAdes) (version 2) | ecosystem: Environmental > Terrestrial > Soil > Grasslands ... | reverse complement strand
CCGGCGTCGTTGGGCCAGCCCGACGAGGTGTACTTCCAGGTCGACGCGCCGGCGGGCGAGGTGAATCTCGTCTACAAGTCTCGCCCGGGCATGAAGGTGTCGGGTCAGACCGGGGTCGCCGTCCTCATCACCGAGGTCAGCGGCCGAGTGGACACCAACTACTTCGGCAAGATGCTTGGGCAGGGCACGACGATCGAAGACGTGACCGTCAACGGGCACAAGGGCTGGTGGATCTCCGGCGAGCCGCACGAGGTTTTCTTCGCCGACGCCAATGGCAACTTCCGCAGCGAGACGCTGCGCTTGGCCACGAACACCCTCCTGATCGATGAAGGCGGAATCATCGTGCGAATCGAGGGCGACCTCACAAAGGCCCAGGCGCTGGAGATCGCCGCCTCCCTCTCCTGAGGTGGAACCCAGACCGCCCCTCCGGTGTATGGGAGGCGAGGTGACGAGCATGCGAAGTTTGGTGTTGGCGGCCTGTGTATTGGTGATCGTGGCCGCTTGTGGCCGTTTGCCAGGCGGCCAGGTGTCGTCCGGTGACTACAAGCTGTACGAGGCAGCCTCGACTAGCAGCTCTCAACAGCTCTCGGTCATCGATTCGCGCTCGCACTCGGTCGAGCTCAACATGCCCCTCGGAGCTCCATCGCCTAACTGGTCGCATCTCTACACGATCCATGGCGACACGCTGGTCGATATCGACCCGCAGACCGGTTCAACCCTCTACGCACAGAGACTTCCGGGCTACTTCCAACTGCCGCTCGCGACCATGAGTGGAGTCCCAGGCGGGTTGTCGCAAGACGGCCGCTGGCTGGTCCTGGAGCGATTTGATCCAACCTCGAGTCCTATCCCCAGCACAACCCACCTCTTGTTGGTCGACACGTTGTACACAAAGCCTCTTCAGCAGATCGATCTGAACGGCTACTTCCAGTTCGACGCGATCAGCAACGACGGCCAGCGCATCTTCCTCATCCAGTACGTCTCCAGCACCGAGTACTACGTGCGCCAATTTGACGTGGGCATCCGGCAGTTGAATCCGACGATCATCTTCGACAAGGCCGATGGTGGCGCGGCCATGGCGGGCTTGCGGCTCTCGGGTGTCCCTTCGCCGGGTGGCCACTGGCTGTACAGCCTGTACGTGCGCCAGGACCAGAGCCCCTTCATCCACGCCCTGAACCTCGATGGCAATCTCATCGCCTTTTGCCTCGACTTGCCCGGGTCCGGGTATGCAAGTAGCTCGGACGCATTCCACTGGTCGCTGGCGATGAGCCCGGACGCCGGCCACCTTTACGCCGTCAACGGCGCTTTGGGCACCGTTGCAGACATCGCCCTCGATACAGGCAGCGGCTGGCCAAGCCCGCCTCGCGCGGCAAGACTGGACACCAGTCAGACAGGCGGGATTTTCGGGGTGCAGAACGTCGAGGCCAAGGAGCTGGGCGGCAATGCCGCGGCCGTGAGCCCCGACGGAAAGACCCTCGTCATCGGCGGCAGCTCCGGTCTCTTTTGGGTCGACACGACGTCGCTGAAGGCCAAGGACCATCAGCTCTCGAGCTGGAATGTCTGGAGCCTCGCCATGAGCCCCGACGGCACCACCGTCTACGCGGTCAGCGACGGCGGGATGATCGCTGAAATATCGATGTCGGGCTCCCATCAGATGACCACGTTTGGCGGCGCCCCGGGTCAGCCGCTCGCCCTGATCAGGGTGGCGGGGGTTCCGGGCTCTTAACGACCTTTTCGTAGCCTCGGCAGCGCAGCACGGGCAGGCGCGGGTAGCGCGGAAACGACGGATCGGTCCGCGACCGCTCGCACATCCAGAACGTGCTGCGCTTCGCCGAGATCGTGCGCGAGTGCTTGCATGACGCGCACAGCCCTGCTTCCACTAATCCGCCCCGCGCGGCGCCTTCGAAGCAGGATCCAGGTGAGGGTCACAACAACACATACGTTCCAGGGCGCCTGTCAGATCATCTCCAGCGCGACGTAAAGCCTTTGTAATGACACACCTACTTCGGCATCTTGCTCAGCGCCTCGCTCAGGCGCTTGAGCGAACCGCCGACGCCGTACCGGGTCCCGAGCTCCTCCACCTTCCTGGGATGCTCGGGGTAGCGCTCCCGCCGGCCGCGCGGCACCTTGATCTTGAGATCGCGCACAGGCGGCACCACCCGCTGCGCTCTTTCAAGATATTCCGCGTCGGCGGAGCGAAAAATTTTGGCGTCCAGCATCCCCTGGATCGAGCCGTATCGGCGCACGAGGTCCGCCGCCTTCTTGTCGCCGACGCCGGACAAACCTGGAAGGCCATCGGAGGGATCGCCGCGCAGGATGGCGTAGTCGGAGTACAAGCGCCCCGGGATGCCGTACCGCCGCGCGACCTCCTCCTCGTCCACGACCGTCAGGCCGGTCTTCTCTGGATAAAGCACGACGATCTCACGGTCGCGGATCTGGCTGAACAGGTCGCGATCGCCGCTCAAGATCTCGACCGGCGGCTCGACCTTTGTCACCAGCGAGGCAATGATGTCCTCGGCCTCGTAGTCGTCGAGGCCGACGACGTCGACGCCCACCGCATCGAGGCTGTCCATGATCACCGGGATCTGGGGCTCGAGGGCGTGCGGGACCGGCTCGGCAGTGCGGTGCGCCTTGTAGCTTGGGATCAGCTCGACACGCCAGTCGGGCCGCCAATCCTCATCGGTGGTCACGGCGACATGCCGGGGTTTGCGCTCGTCAATGCGGCGGGCAAGGGTGTCTAGAAACCCTCGCAGGGCGTTGATCAGCGCCCCATCCGGCGCGCGGTTGGTCTGCGGAACGCCATAGAAAGCGCGAAAGATGATGCTCGAACCGTCCACCAGCAGCCACTCCGGCAAGGCCGAATCATGGTAAGACCCTGCTGGTGACGGTGAGGCTCTGGGCTTTGATCACGATCGTGGCGCTCGCGGCCATTGCTTGCACCAATTCAACCTCAGGCTCGCCCGCCTCAGGAGCCCGGGCCAACCCGACCCCGGCCGCGGGAAGCGCCGCGGACTCGAAGGCGGCCGACCTGCGAGTCCGTCTCGACGAACTTTTGGGCGAGCACGTGATCGTGATCGCGAAAAACTCTCTCGCCGCAACCGCGAACCGCTCTGACGAGTACAAGGGCTATGCAACCCTCTTGACGACGAACGGCAGCGCCCTCAGCGACATGATCGCATCGGCGTTCGGCGCGAGCGCGGCCGCCAGCTTCGATCAGATCTGGGCAGCGCAGAACAACTACTACGTCGACTACACCGTGGGCATCGTGAGCCACAACGCCGCCAAGTCCAACGGGGCCGCATCCGGACTGACAAATGGCTTCGTGCCCGAATTCGCGAAGTTCATGAACTCCATGGCCTCGATCCCACTCGACCCCATCACGCAGCTGTCGACGGAACAGGTGCTGGAGATCAAGGCGCTGATCGACGACCAGGCGGCCCTGAACAACGCGAAGACGTTCGCGGACCTGCATCGAGCGTACGGTCAGGCGTCGAGAATCGGCGACGCCCTCGCGACTGCCATCGCCGGCAAGTTCGCGGACAAGTTTCCGGGCGACCCGGCCGCCAAGGCGGTCGACTTCCGGGTCTCGCTCGACAACCTGCTCCAGGAGCACTCATATCTCGCGACCATGACCACCAGCGCAACCGCGGCCGGCCGCAACGGGGAGCAGGCCGCGGCCCTGAACGCTCTCGCCGCCAACGCCGACGCGCTGGGCACGCTCTTCAGCGAGGTGTTCGGCGCCGCCACCGGGACGAGGTTCGACCAGGTGTGGGGCGCACGCGATGCCGAGCTGGTCGTTTACGCGGGCAATGCGGACGCGGCGACCAGGCAAGGCGCTCTCGACAGCCTCACGAATACGTTCGTCTCGCAGTTTGCAAGCCTGGTCCACGACTCCACAGGTCTGGCCGAGAGCGACATCTCGACTGCGGCCCAGGGCCAGGTCGCGGACGTGACCCGCGTGGTCGACGACCAGAGGTCCGGCGCCGCCACCCATGTCGCCGCCGACGACCACGCCGCCGCGGCGGCCACGATTCCGATGGGTGACCTCATCGCTACGGCGACGGTGACGAAGCTGCCGACCAAGTTCTAGTCGAGGGCGGCTTCGATGATCTCCAGTCCTGTGGCGGCCTCTTCGGAATCCAGAACCAGCGGCGGGCACAGCCGGACGGCCCGCGTGCCCGCGGTGAGCAGCAGCAGCCCTCGCTCGAAAGCTGACTGGACCAGGCTGGCTGCCTGATCCGCCGTCCTCAGCTCCAGCGCGACCATCAGACCGAGTCCGCGCACGTCGGTGATCTCGCTGTGCGTGGCTGCGATTTCGCGCAAGCCATCCTGCAGCTGCGCGCCGACTTTGGCCGCGTTCTCCATGAGCCCTTCTTCCAGGAGGTCCAGGGTCACGAGGCCCGCGGCGCAGGCGAGCGGGTTGCCTCCGAACGTGCTGCCATGCGATCCGGGCGGCCAGCTCATCTGCTCGGCGCGAGCGATGAACGCGCCGAGGGGCAGCCCAGAGGCGATTCCCTTCGCGAGGCATACGATGTCGGGCTCGACGTCCCAGTGCTCGACCGCGAGCAGGCGCCCGGTGCGGCCCATGCCCGACTGCACCTCGTCGGCGACCAGCAGGATTCCGTATTTGCCGGTGAGCTCGCGGAGGCGAGGCAGGAAGTCGTCCGGCGGGACGAGGTAGCCGCCCTCGCCCTGGATGGGCTCGACGAAGACTGCGGCCACGCTCTCAGCCGGAGCCACAGTCGCGAACAGCTCCTCGAGGTGGGCCATCGTCTGGTCGGTCGTCACTCCGCGCGCTGCTGTCGGGTACGGCGCGTGAAAGACCGATGACAGCAGCGGGGCGAACCGGCGGCGCTGGCTGGCTTTGGAGGCGGTGAGGGAAAGGGCACCGAAGGTCCGTCCGTGGAAGCCGCCGATGAAGGCGATGTAGCTGGGCCGGCCGGTGGCATACCGGGCGAGCTTCATCGCGCCCTCGATGGCCTCGGCCCCCGAGTTCGTGAAGAACACTCTGGCCGCCGTCCCCGGCAGGATCTTGGCCTCGAGGCGTTCGGCGAGCTCAATCTCGGACCGGTAGTAGAAATCGGTCCCCGACATGTGAAGGAAGCGCCTGGCCTGCTCCTCTATCGCGGCCACTACGCGGGGATGGGAGTGTCCGGTGGTGACCACCGCGATGCCGGCCGTGAAATCCAGGAACCGGTTGCCGTCGACGTCTGTCACCCAACAGCCGCTGCCACGGTCCATCACGAACGGGTATGCGCGAGTGAAGCTGGGTGACATCGCCTTGGCGTCGCGAGCGATCCACTCGGCGGCGTTGGGTCCGGGGAGCGGGGTCTGGATCAGGGGTCGGCGGTCGGCAGCCATGCCCGGGGACAATATCAGCGTGGTCAAGCTAACGGAGCGTCAGGTTCGGATCCTCAACGGCCGGCACTTCGCGACCGTCGCGACGGTGAACCCCGATTGCAGTCCGGAGGCGACGGTCATCTGGATCGAAACCGACGGCCAGTACATCTATTTCAACACCGCCCTTCATCGGCTCAAGGCCCGCAACCTCTTGCGTGACAACCGCGTCGCGATCACGGTCTTCGATCCCACGCATCCTTATCGAGACGCGCTGGCGATCCGCGGCCGCGTCGAATTGATCACCGAAGGCGCCAATGAGCACATCGAAAAGCTGGCGCGCACATACACCGGATATCGGTTCAAGGGTTTCCGGCCAGGCCAGACGCGCGTGATCGTCAAGGTCACGCCCGAACGGATCCATCTGCAATGATCGTCGCGTGAGCCCCAAAGCAGCCAGGGCAGCAACCGTCCGGGCCGCCACCCACGATGACCTGCGCGCCATCGTCGGCATCTACAACTGGGCCGTCAATCAGACCTTCGCCACCATCGACTCCGAGCCGCTAGACACCGAAGAGGCCGCCGCCTGGTGGGAGGCTCACGGCAAGCGCTCGAAGCTGCTGGTCGCCACGGACGAAAGTGGCGTGATCGGTTGGGCGCGCCTGTTCCCATGGAATCAGCGTGGGTTCGACGTGGTCGAGGACCTTGTCTACGTCGACCCCGTCCACCAGGGCCGCGGCATCGGCAAGGCCCTGCTCACCGAGCTCATCAACGAGGCGCGCGGCCTCGGCTACCGCACGATCGTTGCGACCATCGCCACCGACAACCGGTCGGGCCTGCAGCTGCACACGAGACTGGGTTTCGAGGCGGTCGGCACGATCAGGAACGCGGCGCATAAGTTCGACCGCTGGATGGACATCACCCTCGTACAGCGCTCCCTCGACGCCTAAGAAAGCGGACTCCCCGTCGCATAGGCGGGCGGATACACGACCTTCATGACTCCCACCGCCTGCCACTGCCCGACCACCGCCGCCGCACGCGTGTTCTGACCTTCGTCCAATGTGCCCGAGGCGCCGAACCGCACGCCGCCGCCGTTGATGCTGTCGCCCACCGGCACGTCGACCGCCAGGGCCGTGCTGCGAATCGAGTCGGAGGTTGGAGCGCCGGTCATCCCGCGCAGGACGTTCTGGAACAAAGTCCAGCCGCCCACGAATCCCGCCACGGCCGGGATCGACATCGCAGCACCGCCGTTAGCCCGCGCGTAAGCGCTCCGGGCTTGCTGGAGTAGGGCTAGCCCCGCTGGAGAAAGCGCTGCGTCGCTGATATCCGAATCGGGCTTGTCGGCCGCATACACGCCGACCGCGTCCGCGCCCAACCGCTTACTGAAGTCGGGCATGCAGAACGCCGAGCTCGTCCCGACCGCCGCCTTCAAAGCGACATTCCGGCGCAGCAGCGCTTGCCAGATCGCGACCCCGTCGTCGAGATAGCTGACATCCCACAAAAAGTCGGGATGGTCGGCCGCCACCCGCGAAGCGATGACCGCGGCATCGTATGCATGAGGGTCGTATTCGATGACATCGACGACCGAAATGCCCAGGCCCGAGGCCAGCGTCTCCTCGCCGCCGCCGACCGAACGCCCATAGACGTCGTCGACGCGGATGACAACGACCCGCGGCGCCTGCAGCTTGTAGAACGGCTGGAGAACCTGGTGTGTGAAATCGACCGCCATCCGCCCGAGCGCGCTGCCAGTGGCCACGGTGCGAAAGACATAGCGGCGCTGTGCGGTGATCGGGTCCGCGACCGCCCCAGTCTCCCAGTACACGGTCTTAAGCTCCTCGGCGCGGGCAGACGCCGCCGCGGAAAGCGTGCTGCCATAGGTGCCCAGGATCGCGGGAACGTGGTCGTCGCGCACCAGGTGATCCACCGCGGCGGCCGCCGCCTGCGGCGTGGTCGCGTCGACGACGTCGAGCTGCACCGGTGTCTTGAGCGCACCCGAGCTCTGGGCCACCGCCAGCGCGGCCCTGACTCCCGCGAGCTCCTCTTTTCCGCCGGCGGCCTGCGGGCCGCTCAACGGGTAGATGGCCCCGAGTACGAGCCCGTGCGAAGGCGTCGCCTGCGATTGGCCGCACGCGGCCAGGACGATCAGAAGAGCAAGTGCAGAGATAACCAGCCGGCGCATTTCTGCCAGCTTAGGCGGTCGCGGTTTGCTCCAGCGTAAGACCGCTCCGCGCTTCGGCCAGCTGCCGATCGAGCTTGTTGGCCGGCGCGTACCCGTAGTTGACGTGCAGGGCGCGGCCGTCGGCGGTCATGACGACCGTGGTTGGCAGCGTGTACACGTGGAAGCGGTCGGCAAGCTCCCGCTCGGCGACGGCGTCGACCTTGTCGACGCGTACGCTCCCGAGCTTCGCCAGCGCCGGCTCCTGGTGTGTCCGGCAAACGGTGCAGTTGTCGCCGGTGAAATAAAGGATGTACGGCTCGGCCGCCGGCGCCGACGTCGTCCCCGCCGCGAGGCGCCGAGCTCGCGCTGCCCGGTACGCCTCCAGACCGGCGGCAGCAAGCACGACCGTGCCCGCCGCCGCCAATGCCCAGAGCTGTGTGTTCACGACGCGCGAATCAATCCCCGCTTGCCAAGCTGGAAGTAGATCTGACATCCAAGGCAATAGCCGAACGCCAGGTTGACAAAGGCGAGAACCGCGACGAGAAGGGCGAGAGCAAGACCGATCACCGGAACCGGCAGCAGGAACACGGACGAGATCACGAGGAAAACGCCGCCCAGTCCCTGCGCGAAGTTGTGCGGCTCCGGACGATCCTGAACCGGACGCGGCTTGACGATGCCGCGCGGCTTCAGGACCTTGAAGTAGAACTGCTTGAAAAGCGCCAGCTGCGGGGCGAACGTGCCCACCAGCAACACCACCGCGAGCAACGGGATCAACACCAGCAGCGGCCTGTAGAAGTAGCTGCCTATGAAAGCGACCAGCACGGTCGCCACGATCCCGGTCTGGTTGACCTTGAGCGCCGAGTGGTCGACGGTTGTGAGCGCCATTACTTTTCGATGGGAACCCGAATCGAGCTTCCCCACTCCGTCCACGATCCGTCGTAGTTGCGCACGTCGTCGTAGCCGAGCAGCTCCTTGAGCACAAACCACGTGTGCGCCGAGCGCTCGCCGATGCGGCAGTACGCAATGATCTCGCGGTCGGGCGTGATGCCCTTGCCGCCGTAGATGTCTTTCAACTCTTCGGTGCTCTTGAAGGTGCCGTCCTCGGTGTTGACGGCCGTCCCCCACGGGATGCTGACGGCGGTCGGGATGTGACCGCCTCGCTGCGCGCCCTCCTGGGGCAGGTTCTCCGGCGCCAGCAGCTCGCCCGAGAACTCCTTCGGTGAGCGGACGTCGACCAGCCCGGCCTTGCCGAGCTTGGACTGCACGTGGTCCTTGTAGGCGCGGATGTCTTCGTGAGTCGAGCCGTGGAATTGATACGAGGTGGCGGGAAAGCTCGGGACGTCGGTCGTGTAGGGGCGTCCTTCCTTCTCCCACTTGACACGGCCGCCGTCGACCAGCTGGACCTTGTCGTGGCCGTAGTACTTGAGGGCCCAGTAGGCGTATGCGGCAAACCAGTTGTTGTTGTCGCCGTAGAGCACGATGTTGGTGTCAGGCGTGATGCCGCTCTTGCCGAGCAGCGCGGCCAGCTCTTCCTTGCTGGCAACGTCACGCACCAGCTGGTGCTGGAGGTCCTTTCTCCAGTTCCAGCCGACGGCGCCTTCGACGTGACCCTTCTCGTAGTTGCTGGGGTCCACGTCGACTTCCACCACGCGGACTCCGTTGTCCTTTCCATGGGCCGCGACCCACTCGGTCGAGACCAGTGGCTTTGTTGAAGTCGATGAGCTCAATTCCAAAACCTCCAAAAAATGCGAATGACGAAACAGATTGGCTAGACGACAAAATCGGGCGGAAAGGGCGCGCCTACCCGTTTAGAAGGTGGGCGCGAGCTAAGGCCCGAGGCCTAACTACAGAAGCAGGCCGGGTTGTGAACCAGACGTTGGGCAGGCCAGACGAGATCCTGCATGGTCACAACATCTTATGACAACCCACGGCAAGGCAGCCAGATTCCCGATGATAGGCGCGCTAATGCGAATCGATCTCATCAAGTACCAGGCGCTGGGCAACGACTACCTGGTCCTCGACCTGCCCGGGCCCCTCGACGATTTGGTCCCCTTGCTCCCCGTGCTGTGCGACCGCCACCGGGGCCTGGGCTCCGACGGGCTGCTCTCGTACGACCCGGCCGCGATGGCGGTCCGCGTTTTCAACCCGGACAGCTCGGAGGCGCAGAAGAGCGGCAATGGACTGCGCATCGCCGCCGCGCATGCGGTCCTGGAGCACGATGCCGGAGACGACTTCGAGCTTCATACCATCGGGCGCGCCAACCCGGTCCACATCCTCGCGCGCAACGGCGCGGAGGTCACCAGCCGGCTCGACATCGGCAGCGCTTCTTTCCGCGCCGCCGACCTTCCCGCGCGGTTCGAGGGCGCGCCGGACCGCGTCCACATCGACACTCCTGCCGGACGGGTGGAGGCGATGCTGGTCTCGGTCGGCAATCCGCATTGCGTGGTGTTCGGCGAGCCCGCGACCAAGGCCCGTTGCCTGGAGCTCGGTCCCCTGCTCGAGACCAACCCGGCCTTTCCCGAGCGCACCAACGTCCAGCTTTTTGAGGTCATCGACAGGAGTCGCGTCCGCATCGAGATCTGGGAGCGCGGCGCCGGCTACACGCTGGCTTCAGGCACGAGCGCAAGTGCGGTGGCAGCCGCATGTATGCGAGCCGGATTGGTCGACGATCAGGTCAGGGTCCAGATGCCTGGCGGCAACCTCGAGGTTCGAAGAGAGAAGTCGGGCAACCTGGTGCAGTCCGGCCCGGCGCGCAGGGTTTTCCGAGCGAACATCGACATCGACGATTTCAGGTAGGACGCAGGAAGGCTCGCACCGTATCGGAGAGGCGGACGGGGTCGACGACGCGAACCACTCCTGGAGTCGTCTTGATGATCCCGGCAGCGCGCAGCCCCTTCATCGCCCGGCTCACGACTTCGCGCGACGAACCGATGGAGGCCGCCAGGCCTTCCTGGGTCACCATCGCGTCCAACCGCCCCATCTCGAGCTGGGATTGGCACGCGCGCTCGAGCAGGTCGTA
>Ga0209160_1005009_pt1 | contig 10521 bp, 7 predicted proteins | sample GraSoiAngelo_153_FD_186167 | JGI IMG/M metagenome (GOLD analysis project Ga0209160, IMG submission 186167) | Grasslands soil microbial communities from the Angelo Coastal Reserve, California, USA - 14_1009_12_40cm (SPAdes) (version 2) | ecosystem: Environmental > Terrestrial > Soil > Grasslands ... | reverse complement strand
CCACAGATCTTCTGGAGTCTGCAGTTCACGACGGACCCGCTGTTTTATTCTTCGCGCCGTGCCCGCCACGCCGAGGGCCGCCAAGCGTGCGCCAAAGCGTGCGGCGCGAGTGAGCCGCCCGATTCTGGGCACGGGCTCGGCATCGCCTGCGGGAAACGGACGCGTCCCGAACGCGGTCTGGAACTGGGCCGAATACCCGGCAAAAACTTCGTCGCCACCATGTCCAGTCAGAGTTACCTTTACGTGCTCCGCCGCTAAGCGGGAGACCGTGTAGTAGGAAAAGCCGCCCGGGTTGGGCAGCGGCATTTCCATATGCCAAAGGAGCCCGGGTAGGACGTTCGCGAGGTCCTCGCCGTTCGGTACCGCCTCGTGGTACTGCGCCTTTGCCGACAGGGCCATCACCTTGGCAAAGGCGGTTTCGTCGTACCAGGAACCGCCCCCCTCAAAGCGAATTGAAAAGGTTTTCATTGCGGGACGATGCCTGCTCGCAAAGCCCGTCACCGTGCTCGAGTCGAGACCGCCGCTCAGGTGGCAGCCTAGCCGCGCGTCGCTCCGACAATGGACCCGCACGGCATCATCGAGCAAATGCTCCAATTCATCGACCGTCTCGGCGTGCGATCGCGTGAAATTGTACTGGTACTCGACATCCCAATACTTGCGGACCCGTATGCCATTCCGATCCGCGATCAGGCTGAATCCAGGCGGCAGCTGGCGGATTCCGCTGAACGCTGTCCGGTCGCTTTGTGGAAAGCCGGCGAACAGACAATCGGCCAGGCCGGCATAGTCCGCCTGGCGCGGGACGCCCGGAGCTTCCAGTAATGCCTTCACCTCCGACGCGCAGATAAACCGCGTACGGTCCACGTAGTAATGGAACGGTTTTATTCCCAGTCGATCCCGGGCGGCGAACAATCGGCCGCGGCGGCTGTCCCACAGGACGAACGCGAACATGCCGCGTAGCCGCTCGACGCACCGCTCTCCTTCCTCCTCGTACAGGTGGATTATGACTTCGGTATCCGTGTGCGATGTGAAACGGTGTCCACGATCGACAAGCTCTTGACGCAGCTCGACGTAGTTGTACACCTCGCCGTTGAATACCAGCCAAAGAGAACGGTCCTCGTTGGTCATTGGTTGATGACCGGCATCGGTAAGGTCCACGATGGACAGCCTTCGATGCCCAAGCCCAATGGAGTCCTCCACGTAGCAACCGCCATCGTCAGGACCACGATGGAACATCGTATCGCGCATTGCCGTCAGCTCGCGCTCGTCGACGCCTGCGCCGTCAAATCGCATAATGGCGACAATTCCGCACATTGCTCAGGCCCTCCTCAAGCTGCGCCTACCGCGTCGGCGGCGCCGATCACGGTCGCGACCGCGACATCCGGAAGGGCCGAGGGTCGCGGCGACCGCAACAGTCGCCACAATTCGCGCAATAACTGAATGCGGTCCCGTTGGAAGGTGAACACGCTGCCCGCGTAGGCTGCCGCTCCCGCTACGATCTTGGTGAGGAGCGAGACGTAGAGCGGAGTGTCTTTCAGAAAGGCGCGGTCGACCGAGATTACTACGAGCGCCATAATCAGGCAGCCGCTTGTCGCTGGCCAGAGGGAGCGGAAATAATCTCTCGCCGGGAGCTCTATGCGTCGAAGCGCCACGGCCAGAAGCGGGCTGAACATCAAGGGCCCGAGAACCAGCCATGCGCTTGCGACGCCAACGATTCCCCATCGGGTGGCAAATAAGAATCCGGCGGGAAGCACGACCACTGTCAACAACGCGTTGCGCACGTTGAGCCTCGTCTCCCCAATTGCCGCCAAAACCTGAGGAATGAGCGGTTCAATCGATCGAAAAGTTGCCATGATTGCGAGCAACTGCAGCGGAACGATCGCGACTGTCCAGCGCTCTCCGAGTGCCAGCCGAACTATATCACCGGCAATCAGAGCGATACCGACACAAACCGGGAAGGTCAGGAGCGCGAGCGCTTCCGTGAGCAGCAGCAGGTAGCGCCGTAGCTCCGCAATATCATGCTGTACCGTGGCGAAGAAGGCGGGCGTCACTCGTCCAATCAGCGAGGTGATCTTTTCGACCGCCATCCCGGACATCGTCCATCCAACCGTGTAAGCGCCGAGCGCCGCTTTCCCCAACAACTTCCCGATCACGGCGAAGTCGGCGTTCGAGTAAGCGTACCAGGCGAAGCGTGTGAATAGCATGTGGCTGCTGAAAGCGAAGGGCTGACGGATCGAGCTCAATCGCGGACGACGGAAATGCGTTGGACAGTTCAGGACCACCAGCATCGCGTACACCGTCGCACACACGACCGGGTAAATCGCGAGCGTCCAATATCCGAATCCCAACAGCACCATTGTCAGGTTGGATAATGCGCCAACGATGCTCTGAGTGCCCTCGATCAGCGCCAGCTTACGGAACTGCAGCTGTCGCTGCAGCAAGGCTTGCGGCACAATCTTGAAGCCGCTGATGAAGAACGCCAAGCTCATTACTGCGACTATCGCCGGTAGCCGCGGCTCCCGAAAGAAATAACCCATCGGGATAGCGGCCGCGAGCGAGAGAGCGACTCCCGCCGCACCCGCAATCACCGACAGTGAATTGAATTGACCGAGTTGATTCGACGTGAGATCATGAAAACGAACCACGGCCGAACCTAGGCCGAGCTCGCTCGCCATTTGAACCAGACCCAGATATAAGGCGGCCATTCCGATAAGGCCGTAGTCGGACGGTGCCAGATAGTGGACCACGACTAGCGTAGTGCTCCAGCCGAGAGCCTGACTAAACCAAGTAACTATACTGGTCCAAGCGATTCCGCTAAGCAGTGAGCGGTCCAGATCGGCCCGGGCCACGCGCGGAGCGGGCTCCAGTTCCCCGAAGTGCGCGGCGTCGACGTTTTCCACTGATCTCCTGAGCCGCGTTCACGCGGATTTGGTTTGCCTTCGAGTAAAGCCGCTCGCGTGCAAGTGCAGCGCCGCATAAAGGCTGTGCTGTCGAGACGCTAATCGCGCCCGCAAGTTCTTTCCATTGTGTGATTTAGCCTATTTGGGCCGCCCTGATTTTCTGCGCCTTTTCCAGCACTCCGCAGCAGGTTTGTCGCGGGCGCGCAACACGGTCGTGATGACTAAGCGCGGCCCAACCGATCAGCTGTTCCCAGGCCCGCTATGGCAATTCGGGGCGTCCCCGCCGAGATCCGTTTCCTAACCATCCTCTGTAACGGTACTCCTCGGTAGCAACCGCCTCGTACACCCAGTCGCCGAACACGGTAAGCCGGTCACGCGGCCATGGTGCCGGATCCCGGCCACCAGGAGTACGCACGCGCGCGGCGACGCAAGTCACCACAAACCCAACCGCTTCAAACGTGGAGCAAGCGCGCCTGGTGTGCATTGGGGAAGTGACAACAGCTATGTCGGTTATCCCCAGCGGTAACAACGACTGAGCCGAGATTGCAGCCTCATCTCGAGTCGATCTTCCCCGGGAGAGGTGAATCCAGTAAGTGCCTGGCGCTAAAAGCTTAATGATTCGCGATTGGTCCATCTCACTCGTGACGTAACCCGTGGGAAAGCGCTGTCCGACCGTCGTTGTAACCAGAATCGACGTCTTTCGCGCCCGGGTTAGCTCGATGCCGACGATTAAGTGATCGAGCGCTTCGGAACTGATCGTCGTGTCCGGATTGAGTCCAACGCTCAAGACTACAACTGCCGGGACGCCGGAGTCAGGGAAGCGGTCCGCGCGAACCCATCGCGAGGCGACCACGTTTGAAATGGAGGTCTCACCGACCACCAGAATCACGGTTGCACCTGCAACTAGAAGGACGATCAGGATCGAGCGCAATCGCCACCAGTTCGCGGCAGCGCCAATGACTCCAAAAACGAAGAGCCCGGGGGTGTCAGCCGTTGCTCCGGGAAGCAAACCGAATGCGTAAAGCATGCACCACAACGCAACACCGATAGCGCACCCCTCTACGATGGACGCAAGGGAGGCTGTTTTGATCAACTGGCGGGCGCGCGTCACAACCGTCCGTGTGTCAGTAGTGGCGCGCACCGATCCAAAGATTCCATTGCCGCGGATCACCAAGCAATCCAGCGTGCTCGTTACCTGGCTTTGTGTAGACTGACACGTGAGTGCTCGCTTCCGCGTAGTCCTCGGACTCGCGATCGAGAAAACCAGCCCGCACCAGTTCCGTTGCCAGCAACGACTGTGGTAAAGTTGGAACCAGGACGGTGCCCGTATTCGGCCAGATGCTGGCCATCGCGGTAATTGCTGACGGCGGATCAAGAACGGAGGAGTTGACCTGACAATCCCAGACTTTGATCCGGACTGCTTGCTCCGCAACGACATAGGCTTCAAGCAAGCCAGTCTCGGAATCGAAAAGTCCGTAGATACAGCGTGGCGCATAATTGCCGCGAGGCCACGTCAAGTACCGCCGCACGACAAAGCGACTGGTGTCCGAGGTGACAAGTCGGCTCGGCGGATGCCAGTGGGAGCGGTCCAGTTCAAGAAATTCATCAGGGGTAATCTGGCGAGCTCGGAGGCGCGGTAGTTGTTTGCCATGAGGCAACCCCCGTAACCTGCGCCTCACAGCGAGCGCTCGGTTGAGAACCGGCGCCAGCATCGTCAAAGCCCGGTGACGACGACCGAGCAGCGGCTTAGTGTCGCGCAAATCGATATAGGTGCGCATGACTCCCAGGGACGTAAAGCCGAACCGAATGAACATCGCGTCGGCGATCTCGTTGCCAAAGGCGATGACGGCGTCTATCTCACCTTTTTGCACGAGCGATCGCACGAACATTGCTAGCCGGACGCCGACGATATTGTTTTGCCACCGTGGATGTACTAGGAGATCGCCAGGCACTCCCACAACGAAGTTCGCGTCACCGAAGCGGAAATGCCGGCGGTAGACGGCAATATGACCGATCAGAGCGCCGTTCTCGCGTGATCGAGCGACGTACACTATGGGCGGCCCTTCGGAGAGCGCAGTGTAGCGCCAGTCCCAGACATCATAATAGTCGTCGCGGGTCTCGCCCGGCCAGCTATGTCTCTGCTCCCAGAAGAACTCGACGACGTCGTCGCGCACACGTGTTGGATCCACGCGCTCAAACTCAACGGACATTATTCCTAGGCTCTAGGAAGGCAGTTGCGCCGTGTGGATTTTTCCAGAACGTACCCAACCAAGAAATGCTCCTTACTTGCTTGATTGACTGCCATATGCCGTCCCTCGCAAGATTGTCGATCTGTTGACAATTCAGGATTGGACTCGTCTTCCGCGGGGACCGTGATCCGCGTTGTCCTTGGCATAATCGATTTTTTCAAATATCCAACCCTTTATGTATCATGCGCGATGGGCCAGTGCGGCGTCTTCTTGTCATTACCTATCACTTCCCTCCTGACGGCGCCATCGGCGGGCAGCGATGGGCAGGGCTATCCAAGTACCTCGCTCGATTGGGTTGGGACGTTGATGTCATTACGGCCGCCGCCGAGACGCCCGAATCGGCTATTGCGGGCGTACGCCGCCATGTAGTCAAGCCACGCCTCACACTGAACGATCTGTACAAGTCCGGCGTCACCAGGATCAGACGCCGCTCTCAATCGGCTTCGGGTCGCGCCGTTCCTGCTGCGAAAGTCGCGAGGCGGAATCCTCTCGTTCCGGGAATCGGAGCCATCCGCGAGACCATTAGTCGGGCGATGTATTTTCCGGACTACGGTCGCGGCTGGATAGGTCGCGCCGCGGCAAAGGCGCGCGCATTATTGCGGACTCGACAATTTGATGTCGTGGTAACCAGCGGACCGCCCCACTCCGCTCACTATGCCGGACTATTGGCGACACTTGGCAGCAAGGTACCCCATTGGGTCGACATGCGTGACCCGTGGTCCGTTGCGCACGGCAGACATCTTCCAGACGATCCCTTTTTCCGCGTTGAACGAGCCATTCTATCATTGCTCGAGAGGCTTTTATTTTCTCGCGCGGCGAAGGTGATCGTGAATACTACGCAGTTTGCATCGATGCTGAGATCTGCCCATTCCGATCTCGATGTTACATCATTTCCGAACGGAATCGACCTTGAGGGCATTCCAGCGCGAGATGTGCGCGACGTTGAGCAGGGTTCCATCGCCTATCTCGGCGCACTCTACGCCGGTCGCAACCTGTCATCGGTGTTCAAGGCCATGAGCGCTTTGAAAAGAAAGAATCCCGAAGCCGCCGCACGCCTGCGGCTGACGATCGCGGGTCCGACCGAAGCTACCCATCTTGCAGAAATGCTCGAACAAATCGCAACCGCCGAACTCTCCACGCTCGTGGAATTCCGTGGTGCAATTGCTCGCCAAGAAGCACTGATGCTGTTGAACCGTTCCCACGTTGCGCTGGTCCTTGCGCAGGATCAGCCGATGCAGGTGCCGGCGAAACTATACGAGTGCATTGGTATGGGCGTCGCCACTTTAGTGCTCGCAGAGGAGACGAGTGCCGCTGCCACCGAAGCTGCGCGCATTGGCGCGATGACTCTGGACGGAGCCGATGTCGACGGGATGGAATCGCTGCTCTGCGACCTGCTGGAGAGCCGCATTCCAGTCAGGATCGAGCCCACGGGGCCGATATCCTACGAGGATCTGGCTGCCAAGATGGATCGTATGCTTCAGCAGGCTGTGACAGCATGACTTTCCTGCCAGCGGCCGGCGACTCCGCGGAGCCGCGCCGTGCAGGCCTCTTTATATAGCGTTTCGTAGCGATCCGCCATGGTTTTCACCGTGAACTCGGCCTGGGCGCGCACCACTGCTGCCGCCGCCAATGCCGAACGCCGGGTTGGGTTAGTCAAAAGTAAATGAAGCGCTCCAGCGAGCGCATTTGCGTCCTCTGGAGGAACGAGAAGTCCGTCCCGGCCATGCACGATCGCCTCGGGAATGCCGGCAGTTGCCGAAGCGACAATTGCTTTTCCCGCGAGCATTGCCTCGAGCAGGGCTAGAGGTAGTCCCTCGATGATCGAGGGCATGACGAATACATCGGCCATGGCGAGAAGATCGGGAATGTCACTGCGATTCGTGACGATTCGCACCCGCTTATCCAATCCGGCTTCTCGAACATAGCGGAGGAGGGGCTCATATTGATCTCCGCCGCGACCGCCAGCGATGACAAGCTTCCACGGAACATTCAGTCGCCGGTTGGCGAGAAGAGCGAGCGCTTCGAGAAGCACACGATGCCCCTTGTGTCGCTCGAGAGTACCAACCGCCAAGAGCACGCAGTCAGATTCGTCGACCTCGAACTCGGCCCGCACCCTATCAGGGTCGCCTTGCTCCGGCGTCACTCCATTTGGAATTGTCCGGAAAACCGACTCATCAAGCCCCAACTCCGAAGCAAACGACTTCCGAGTGGCCTTCGACACCATAACAACATGATTGGATTTGCGAACCGCCCACCGGAGCGCGATTCGTCGCCGCAGCGCCTTTGTGGCTCTAAAACCACCATGCATCGTAATGACGTGCGGCAAGCCGAGCCGCCCAGCGGCGGCTGCGCCGTAGACTGCCATGGTGAATTCGTGACTGTGAACCGCGTCAACACTCTGCTCACGGAACATCCGCTCCAGTTCGAGCACACATAACGGATCGATCGCTCTTCGCAGCCGAAAAACTTCAGTCGGGAAACCGGCGCCTCGAAAGCGATCTCCCAGCCAGCCGATACCATGTTTTGGACCGACAGGTACAATCACGTGTCCTCGTCGGCGCAGCTCTTCGGAAAGCCGAAAAACCATCATCTCGGCCCCTCCGGGTCCATCGGATTCGAGCATCATGGCAATGCGAAGCGGTGGGGAGACCGTCATTTTCCGCCGATCCAGCGAATTGTTTCGTTCCAAAATGGACGCGGATCATCCCACCGCAGCACTTCCTCGTAATCGGAGCGTCGGAAGGCACCCAGTAACAGATCTCCAAGCGCTCGCGGCGCGCTCACCGTGGCGGGCGGAAGTGGAGCGCGCGACCCGACGCGGCCGACTAGATGATCAACCTGTCCCCACCACCATCGGCTGCGCACTCCTACCCGGTAAGAGTGGATGCGCTCGCTTGGTTGACCCAGCGCGCATCTGACGAGCAATTGCGGAAAGTCGACACCCGAATCAATAGCTAACTGCAGCGAACCCCAGAATCGTCCGTTGACCTCCATAAGGTATGCCCGGCCGGTTGCAGAGTCGCGTTTGTATTCCACCATCGCCGGGCCAAACCAGCCGAAGCGATTCAGCAGGTTCCGAGACCGTTCACGAAGGTCATCGTCCATCGCGATGCTTTCGCGATAAACGCTCACGCCGCCGGAGGCGGGCTTTTCGCAAAGGCGACGATGTGCAAACTCGGCGCGGAGCTCTCCGTCCCAGAGGAGCATGAAGATTCCGATGCCGGGCCCGACAATTCGCTCTTGCAGGAGGAGCGGGAACGCCGCAGGGGAGAGAGCATCGATCTTTCGCCGCAATTCCTCCGCGCCGGAGGCATACGAGACCGACTGCTTCACGCGTACATCTCCGATTTCGCTGACAGATCGAGCGGGCTTCAGAATGACCGGGAACTGCAGAGCGAGAGGGTCAATTGCGCCGAACGCTTTGGGAGCCGAGAGAACCACTTGATGCGGAACCGCTATTCCAAGTTTCGAGGCCTCGCGCAGCAAACGCTGCTTATCAGCCACAATGCGAATCGACTCGACGTCCGGGAATGGAACCACCGCAGGCAGCAAGCGATCACGGATCGGGACAATAGCCAGGAGGGCCTGTTCTGAAATAGGCAAAACGACTGTCGCGTGCTCAGCGGTGGCGACTGCAGCGATGGCATCTGCGAACGCGGTCGGACGGCTGAGCGAATCGGGAACCATTACCGATCTGGCGGCGAATCGCGATGCGCCTGCGATCGATGCGCGTAAACTCGATGCGACGACACAGCGATACCCTGCGGTTCCGAGCGATCTTACGACCGCGAGCGCGGCGCGCTGCTCACCGTCGGTGACGATTACAGTGGTGGTCATGCCAAGACGCCAACCAGTCGGGCACGAAGGCCAGCGACGCTCATGTTCGCGGGAACGTTGAGCCGCGGACGATCGAACGCTTGAACGTCCGACGTGCGGTGCCATCCTCCGCCAATTCGGAGGGCGCCCACATACGATGCGTCGGCGAGGGCCCGAAACGCAGCGTCGGAACGCAACCCGTATGGGTAAGCAAACCAGTCAATGGCTTTGTCGCCAAACTGGGCATGCAACCACGCTCGCGAGCGACGCGCGTCCCTGATGATGTCAGCAAGCTCGAGACACGCAAGATTGCGGTGCGACCAACTGTGCGATCCGACGGTAATGCCTGGATATTCCAGTGCGGCGGCCAGCTCGCCGACGCTGGCCGAGCGAGCGTACGGGGGGAGCGCGTCGGAGGTCGGCAGCCCCGATTCCCTGGCCCAGGCTCTCACCTCCTCGTCCGCTCCCTTTAAGACATGCAGCGCGTGATTCCTAACCGCGTTGTCCAATTTGCCCTTCCCGTCTGCAAGCGCATCCCACCAGAAGACATGACCATTAAGTCTCCCGGGCGCAGCAAAAATGGTTGCCGGTAGCGAGCGCTTGGCGAGCTCGCGCACGCCTTCGTTGACGGCTCCGCTGTACGCGTCATCGAGCGTGATCGCCACGCGAGGACGGCCGTTATCGCCGGTGTCGAGTGCAGCTAGCGGTACCACTTCCGCTAAGGTGCTGAGCATGTCAAGGTGATCGGCGAAGTCTCGCTCCCCAATGAACAAACCGCGCTCGCCTGCCCCGGAAGCGGTATGTGGAATGACTCCGTGATAGGCAAGGATTAGCCGTTTGCCAATCACCCTGCGTCGCATGATTCGACGTACCGGAGATGACGATGACGCTCACACTGCGTCTTGATGAGTCCACGCACGCGATTTACTCCGTGACGAACGTGGACTGCCGATGCACCGTGCCGAATCGTGAGGTTCGTGCTACCCGCCATCCCCCGACGTGCCTCGAGTGAGTTCCTTCGCGGGCAGTAACTACGCCGTCGAAATCGCCAGCGTGCAGCTGCACGTATGTCGACCCGTACAATCCCGTCAGAAGCGCAGCCATGAGATAGATGGTGTCCATCCAGGCGAACGACACGAAGAAGGATGTGACGGCGAAGCCGATCATTGCAACCGGAAAAAACGTACTGGCAGCGTAGAGGAATCGCTCCTGGTCGGCACCTCTTCGCCACGATCCGGGGAGGCGCCGGCGAAGCTTTAATGGGGCGATTATTCCGCCCAGTAGCAGGGAAACCCAGACAAGCAGACCTGGAATTCCTATTTCCGTTCCGGCCTGGATGTATGAATTGTGAGGAACCACACACCGCCTTGGCCCGTTCAGTCGCAACGATGCAATCTTCGGCGAGATGGTGCATTCGGCACGAGCGAAGTTATTTATCCCGAGACCAAACAAGGGATACTCTTCCATGTAGCCGATTCCCCGCTGCATGAGCGCTCTTCGCCCATCAATGCTCGAGTAGTTGTAATCCTCTTTGGGGGCGAGAATCGTTTGCATCTGCT
>Ga0209160_1005002_pt1 | contig 10528 bp, 8 predicted proteins | sample GraSoiAngelo_153_FD_186167 | JGI IMG/M metagenome (GOLD analysis project Ga0209160, IMG submission 186167) | Grasslands soil microbial communities from the Angelo Coastal Reserve, California, USA - 14_1009_12_40cm (SPAdes) (version 2) | ecosystem: Environmental > Terrestrial > Soil > Grasslands ... | reverse complement strand
TCACATGGGTGAAGACGATTCACGAGGTCGCATGAGGAGGTTCGCAGAAATGACAAAGCGAATGGCGGCGGCGATTGCCGCCGGCGCGGGCGCCGCGATCGGCCCGGGGACCGGTTACGGCGCGGGCAAGGGTGCGTTGATCGGTACGGGCGTGGGCGCCGCGGCCGGCGCGATCTACGGCGCGACGAAGAAGTAGGGGATCGAGACGGCGGCGGGGGCTCCAGCCCCCGCCCCGTCAGGTCTCGAGCTCTTCGCGGCGCGCGCCGCGGGCGTCCTCGGCCGCTTTGATCTCGTCGGCGAAGAGTCCCGCGTGCAGCGGACAGGGCGGTTTGTTTTCTTCGACGTACTGACACTCGGTCTGGTTGCACTGCACGAAGTAGCCCTGGACGCGACCGAATCCTCCCGGCCGCTTGAGGCGGATCATCACGGCCTCGGACACCACGGAGCACCAGAACTCACGCGCACGGCCTCGGCTCACGTCTTCGGGTTCTCCTTCCTGACTGACAGCGCCTCCCACCATACGCTTTCCGCCCCGTCGTGACAATGCGGATCGCGGGCTCGGCGAGCGGGCCGTAATTCGGTGTCGCAAAAGGGGCGGGACTTCAGATATATTGTTGCGCTAGGTTTCCGAGGTCAATCCGTCGGGGAGGAATCGCATTGGCTCGCTCGGCGCTGGACCGCCTCGCCACCGTCGCCTGCTTCGCCATGCTCGCGCTCGGATTGACGGCATGCAGCACGGTCTCCAGCGCCTCCCGCGCAGAGTCCGCGGGCTACGTCGGTCCGCCACGCACGATCGAAGCCGCTCTGCCGCCCAACGGCGAAATCGCCGCCGCGCCCACGGCCACGTCGCCCGACGCCGACCTCACGCTCCTCGCCGCCGGCCCCGTCGCCGGCGAGACGGCCTCCGACGCGGTGGCGCAGAGCCAGGAGCCGGCCGCCGACACGGCGGCGCGCTACGAGGGCATGGCCCAGGCGCGCGAGTCGATCACCGACATGGAGCCCGAAGAATACGACCCGTGGGAGCGCTTCAACGAGAAGACGTTCGAGTTCAACCGGCGCCTCGACAAGTACATCCTCAAGCCGGTGGCGAAGGGCTATAACTTCATCGTGCCCGACGAGATCCAGATCATGGTCTCGAACGGTTTCGACAACATCTCGTTCGTGCCCCGGCTCGTGAACAGCCTGCTGCAGGGCAAGGCCATGGGCGCCGGCCGCGAGCTCTCGCGCTTTCTCATCAACAGCACCGCCGGCGTCGGCGGCCTGTTCGACCCGGCCAAGGACGTCTTCGGCATCCTCAAGAGCCGCGAGGACTTCGGGCAGACGCTCTGTGTCTGGGGCGTTGGCACCGGGCCGTACGTGGTCGTGCCGTTTCTCGAGCCGCTGACGGTGCGCGACGGGGTGGGCAAGGCCGTCGACACCGCCCTCGACCCGCTCGCGTATTTCCTGCCGTTCCTCTGGGACCGGCTCGGCATGAAGGTGGGCGACATCGTGAACGAGCGGTCGCTCAACCTCGACCTGTTCCAGGGCTTCGAGGAGAGCGTGATCGACATGTACAGCGCCGTCCGTCACGCGTTTCTGCAGCGCCGCGAACGCCTCTGCCGCGAGTAGCGGCCTCGGGGGACACGCGGCGTGCGGGGCAGGACCTGGGCCGCCGGCGGCACGGCGCTGGGGCTGGTCGCCCTGATTCTCGCCGCGTGGCACGTCGCCTCGTCCCGCGCGGTCGCCGCGCCCACTGACGAACGCGAGGTCCAGGCCGGCCGCGCGCTCTTCGCCACCCACTGCGCCACCTGTCACGGGGAGGGCGGCCGCGGCGACGGCGCCTCGGCCTCGGGCTTCGCCACCAGGCCCTCCGACCTCGCCGACGGGCGCCTCATGAACGGGCTGCCCGACGAGTTCCTCGTCAGCGTGATCACCCACGGCGGGCCCGCGCAGGGGCTCGCGCCCACGATGCCGCCGTTCGACCGCACGCTCAGCGCCGATCAGATCCGCCGCCTCGTCGCCTTCGTGCGCACGCTCGCAAAGCCGGACTACCGCGGCGGACCGGCGGGGCTCGCGCGGCCGCCGCGCGCGCCGAAGCAGCCGATCTTCTTCAACCACGTGATCCACGCCGGCTCGTTCCAGATCCCCTGCCAGTACTGCCACGCCGACGCGCGGCGCTCGGAGTACGCGGGGCTCCCATCCGTCGAGCGGTGCGTCGGCTGCCACAAGATCATCGGCGTGGCGGACAACCCCGAGATCGGCAAGATCCACGAGTACGCGCGCCGCGGCGCGCCGATCCCCTGGGTGCGCGTGTTCAAGGTCCCGGAGTTCACGTACTTCCCGCACAAGGCCCACGTCCGGGCGGACGTGGCCTGCCAGGACTGTCACGGCCCCATCGAGCGAATGCCGGTGGTGGGCGCCGACACCGGACCCGCGCTCACGAACGACCTCGCGCACCTGGTGGGCCTGCACCCGCCGTCGCGTCCGCTCACGATGGGCTGGTGCGTCGAGTGCCACCGCCGCGAGAACGCGGCGCGCGCGACGCGCGCCCCCCTCGACTGCGTAGCCTGCCACCACTGAGCCGCGTGCGCGCGCGAACGTCGCGCCGGGCGCTCGTGAGGACCGAGATCCTCACCACGGCCGCGGAGCTGTTCCGCGCGCGCGGCTACCGCGCCACGACGCTCGACGACCTCGCGCGGCGGCTCGGCATGTCGAAGGCGACGGTGTACGGCCACTTCCGCTCGAAGGAGGACCTGCTCGCCGCGATCTTCCACCGCACGATGACGCTGGCGGAGGCGGGGCTGGCGGCGATCCGCGCGAGCGGCCTGCCGCCGGCCGAGCAGCTGCGCGAGGTGATCCGCCACCACGTCCGCCTGGTGGTGGCCGAGCGCGCGTTCCTCACCGTGTTCTTCAGCGAGGAAGGCAGCCTGCCCGCGCGCTTGCAGAAAGACATCGTGCGCCGCAAGGCGCGCTATGACCGGACGGTGCGCGCGATCGTCGAGCGCGCCGCGCGGGCGGGGCAGGTTCGCGTCGCCGAGCCGCGCCTGCTCGTGCTCGCGCTGCTCGGCATGTCGAACTGGGTCTATCGCTGGTATCACCCTGGCCGCGGCCGGGCCTGGGACGCCGATACGATCGCCGCGGCGTTCATCGACCTCGTCGAGCGCGGCTACCTGGCCACGCCCGCCGCCCGCGGCCGCGAGGTGGGCCGGCGCCTGCAGCGGCTGGAGGGGGAGATCCGGGCGCTGCGGCCGCTCCTGCGCGGTATTTCCCGGCCCTAGGCCGAGTGTGCTAAATTTGTGGCACTTTCAACGCGTCGCCACCGTTGGTGGCGGGATCACACGGGAGAGGCGAGGGGCCATGTCCAAGGCGAGCGCCCGCACCATCGCAGTCGGAGTCGTTGCACTTCTCCTGCTGCTGACGTGGGGTCAGGCGGAGGCGCAGATTCCGGCGGCGAGCGCCGAGGTCGCGCGCGTGGCGGGCCAGGTGTCCGTCCTGCCCAAGGGCCAGCGGATCTGGGCGCCGGCCACCGTGGGCACCCGGCTCGTCGAGGGTGACCAGATCCGCGCGCTGGCTGCCAGCTCCGCCGACCTCAGCCTGCCCGACGGCAGCACGATCCTCGTGGCCGAGAACACGCGGTTCGCGGTCACCAAGCTCGAGTACGACCCCCAGACGCGCGACCGCAACGCGGCGTTCTACCTCGTCGCCGGCAAGGTGCACGCGCGGATCTCGGCGACCGCCGTCCAGTTGGCGCGCGCGCGTCAGTCGAACTTCACGATCTCGACGCCGTCCGGCGTGGCGGCCGTGCGGGGCACCATCGCGATGGTCGCGCACAATCCACGGACGGGCGAGACGATCGTCTTCGCGCTGCCGTCGCCGGGACAGCTGGCCGAGGCCGCGCGCGTCACCTACGTCAGCCGCAACGGCCAGCAGGTCACCATCGTCGGCGGGGAGTTCACGCGCCAGATCGGGACGGGCGCGCCGAGCGCGCCGACGCCGATCTTGAACCTGGCGCCGGCGGCCCAGCCCGCGATCCTGGACGCGGGCAATGCCAGCACGGCGAACGTGCCGGAGCTCACCGGGTTCAACGTGACGATCATCCCGTCGAGCCAGGACGTCACGCTGGTGCAGACGGCGACGGGCTTCAGGTCCGTCGTGGGGGGACCGGGGCCGGTGAACACGACGGACTGGACGCCGAGCGGCACGCCGGGCGTCGGCCGCGACATCCTGGCGAATCAGAGCCAGCCGGTCTGCACGCCGTCGTCGCTGACGACCTGTCCCTAGGCTGAGCGCGTCGCCCCGCCCGGGGTGGTGGTGAGCCCGAGCAGCTCGTAGACCACCACCGGGCGGGTCTTGCCCTTCACCATCACCTCGCCGAGCGGCCGCGCCTCGATCCCGTCCTTCGCGGCCTCGTACGTGGCCTCGCTGATGATCACGTGGGTGGTGGTCTCGTACTCCTTGTTGAGCGCCTCGAGCCGCGCGCCCAGGTTCACCTCGTCGCCGATCACGGTGTAGTCGAAGAGCTGCTCGGAGCCGAGGTTGCCGACGACCATGGCGCCGGTGTTGACGCCCAGCCCGATGCGGAACGGCTCCTTGCCCTCCGCGCGCCATTTGTCGGTGAGCTGCTCGACGGCTGCCGTCATGGCGAGCGCCGCCCGGCAGCCGCGCAGCGCGTGGTCGGGGTAGGCGATGGGCGCGCCGAACTCGGCCATCACCGCGTCGCCGATGTACTTGTCGAGCGTGCCGCCTTCCTTCTGCACGATGTCGGTCATCCGCGTGAGGTACTCGCGCAGCCTCTGCACCACGACCTGCGGATCGTGCTTCTCGGTGAAGGTCGTGAAGTCGCGGATGTCCGAGAAGAGCACGGTCACCGTGCGCAGCTCGCCGCCGAACGAGAGCCCGGCCGGGTCCTGCATGATCCGCTCGACGACCTCCGGGCTCACGTACTGCTGGAACGCGCGCTTCGTCCAGCGGCGCTGCAGCTCCTCGGTCAGGATGCGGTAGATCGTGATCGCGACGAAGGTGACCACCAGCGCCAGCGAGGGATAGACGAGCGGCACCCACAGGCCCTGGCGGAAGGCGGCGTGCGCGCCGGCGAAGAGCGCACCCCAGAGCGCCAGCGTCACGAGCGCGGAGGGCCCGGGGCGTAGCGCGGGCAGCACGAGCGCCAGCAGCAGCGGCAGCGCGACGATGGCGACGGCCTCTGCCAGCTCCACCCACACCGGGCGGACGATGACGCGCCCGTCGAGAATGTTCGCGGCCATGTTGGCGTGCTTCTCGACGCCGGGGTAGACGGGTGAGAAGGGCGTGACGCGCAGATCGTAGGTGCCCTCGGCGGTGGCGCCGACGAACACGATTTTGTCCTTCAAGCGCTCAGGGCTGACGCGGCCCGCGAGGATCTCGGCGGCGCGGATGTGTGGGTAGGTGCCCGTGGGGCCCGCGTAATCCACGAGCACGCGCAGCCGCGCGTCCACCGGGATGGCCACGTCGCCGAGCCACACCGCGCGGCCGAACTCGATCCTCGCCGCGAACGGGTCGATCCCCGCCGCGAGGCGGACGGCCGACAGCGCCAGGCTCGGATAGTAGTAGCCGCGTGACTCGATGGCGAGGGCGTCGTAGCGCGTGGCGCCGTCGGGATCCGGGAGCATGTTGACGTGGCCCAGCGCCGCCGCCGCGTCGAGCAGCGGCGGGATCGGGAATTCGGCGGCGTCGGCGTGAAACGCGGGGAACATCCCGCGCTCGGCGTAGTTCTTGAACGCGACGATGGCCGACTTGGCCGGCGCGCCCTGGCGCTCGGGCACCGCCTCGCGCGGCACCACGCTGAGCACGAAGTTGATGGGCAGCACCACGCGCGCGTTGTCGCGGAGGGCCGCGGCCAGCCGCGCGTCGGGATCGGCCTCCCGCGCGATGCGCGCCAGCTCGGCGGCGACGGCGCGATCGCGGCCGCCGAGCCGCTCGCCGATCCGTGCCGCCGCGCGCTGCTCGCCGCTCACCTCGGGCTCGATCAGCAGGACGTCGAAGGCGACCACCGCCGCCCCGGCCGCCGTCAGCCGTCGGACCAGGTCGGCCATCACCGTGCGCGACCAGGGCCAGCGGCCGTGCGCCCTGAGGCTCGCCCCGTCGATGGCCACGATCGCGACCTGGGCGTGCGCCGGCCGCGCGCCGCGCAGTCGGAAGTGCTGGTCGTAGAGCTTCAGCTCGAGGACGTGGAGAAACTGCGGCGCGGCCCAGAAGAGGCCGCCCACCACGACGATCACCGCCACCGCGAGCCCGAGCGTGCGCCAGCGGCGGGTGCGCGCCGCCGAGGCCATCAGTCGGCCTTGAAGTATTTCGCCGCGGGGTGGTGGAAGACGAGCGCGGAGACCGAGGCCTCCGGATCCATCATGAAGCCCTCGGTGAGCCGCACGCCGATCTCCGCGTCGGGGCGGAGCAGCCGCCAGAGCGTGGCCTGGTCGCCGAGGTCGGGACACGCCGGATAGCCGAACGACACCCGGATGCCGCGATAGCGGCCCTTGATGCGGTCGGCGATCGTCACGTCGGGCGGGTCGGGGAAGCCCCAGAGCGTGCGCAGCCGCGCGTGCAGCATCTCGGCGAACGCCTCCGCCGACTCGATGGCGAGGGCCTGCAGCGCGTGCGACTTGAGATAGGCGCCCTGCTCCTTCCACGCCTGCGCCTGCTCGCGCACGCCGCCGCCGCACGTGACGACGAAGAGCGCGACGGCGTCGTCGACGTCCTCGCGGACGTAGTCGGCGAGGCAGAGCCGCTCGCCGTCGCGCTGGCGCGGGAAGGTGAAGCGCGCGGCCTCGGCGCCGTCGGGCGCCCACAGCCGCACGCTCTCGCCCTCGGCGCGGGCGCGGAACCAGCGGTAGACGCCGTCGGCGCGGAGGAGATCGTCGCGCGCCACCTCGGCCTTCAGCGCCTCGACCACGTCGTGGAGCTCGCGCGCCTTCGGATCGCCGTCCTCCAGCAGGCGCGACACCAGCCCCCGCAGGCCGAGATGCTTGCCGTAGAGCATCTGGAGGTTCAGGTACGGATAGATCTGGGCCAGCGGCACGCGGCGGAGCACGTGCGAGTCGAGGTCGGACGGCGCCGGCGGCGGCACGCGCGGCACGTCCGCCTTCGCGCGCGCGGGCGCCGACGCCGGGCGGGGCGCGGCGGCGGCCGCGGCGCCGCCGACCAGCGTCGCCTGCTCGGCGCGCACGCGCTCGACGAGCCCTTCGCGCGTCACCGCCGAGAAGAGCTGGTTGGCGAGATCGAGGCCGTCCATCGCGTCCTTCGCGTAGAGCGTCAGCCCGCCGTACTCGGCGGCGATGCGCGTGGCGGTGAACTTGCGCGTGAGCGCGGCGCCGCCGACGAAGAGCGGGATCTCGATGCCGGCCACCTTGAGGTCCTGGGCGGTCACCACCATCTGCTGCGCCGACTTCACGAGGAGCCCCGACAGCCCGAACGCGTCCGGCTTGTGCGTGTGGTAGGCGGCGATGAGGTCTTCCGGCGGGACCTTGATGCCGAGGTTGATCACGCGGTAGCCGTTGTTGCCGAAGATGATCTCGACCAGGTTCTTGCCGATGTCGTGGACGTCGCCCTTCACGGTGGCCAGCACGATCACGCCGCGCGTGGCGGACTCCGCCTTCTCCATGTGGGGCTCGAGGTGGGAGACGGCCGCCTTCATCGCCTCCGCCGACTGGAGCACCTCGGCCACGATGAGCTGGTTGTCGTTGAAGAGCCGCCCGACCTCGTCCATGCCGCGCATCAGCGGCCCGTTGATGATCTCGAGCGGCGCCGCCTCCCCGAGCTTTTCGTCGAGGTCCTCGAGCAGGCCGTCGCGGCTGCCCTCGACGATGTAGCGCGCGAGGCGCTCGTCCAGGGTCAGCGTCTCGCGTGGCGCCGCCGTCTTCACGCGGTCGCGGAAGTGGGCGGCGAAGGCGGCCACGGGGTCGGCGCCGCGGCCGTAAAGGAGGTCCTCGGCGAGCCGGCGCTCCTCCTCGGGGATCGAGGGGTAGCGCTCGAGCCGCTCCGTGTTGATGATCGCGTAGTCGAGCCCCGCCTTCGTGCAGTGATAGAGGAAGACGCCGTTGAGCACCTCGCGCCCCGCCGGGGGCAGCCCGAACGAGACGTTGGAGATGCCGAGGATCGTCTTGCACTCCGGGAAGCGGGCCTTGATCGCCCGCAGACCCTCGATCGTCTCGACCGCAGAGCCGATGTAGTTCGCGTCGCCGGTGCCGACGGGGAAGACGAGCGGATCGAAGATCAGGTCGCGCGCGGGGATCCCGTACTTGCGCGTGAGCAGCTCGTGCGAGCGCTCGGCGATCGCGAGCTTGCGCTGCCGCGTGACGGCCATGCCCTGCTGCTTGTTCTCGTCGATGCAGCCGACCACGACGGCGGCGCCGTACGCGCGCAGCAGCGGCGCCACCCGCTCGAAGCGCTCCTCGCCGTCCTCGAGGTTGATCGAGTTCACGATGGCCTTGCCCTGGCAATGGCGGAGGGCCAGCTCGAGGACGGCGGCGTCGGTGGAGTCGATCATGAGCGGGACCTTGACGCGCCGGGTCAGCTCGCGCATGAAGCGGTCCATGTCCGCCGCCTCGTCGCGGTCGGGGTTGGCCAGGCAGACGTCGAGCACCTGGGCGGAGGCGCGCACCTGCGCGCGGCCGATCTCGGCCGCGTCGTCGAACCGGTCGGCGACGACGAGCTCCTTGAACTTCCGCGAGCCGATCACGTTGGTGCGCTCGCCCACGAAGATCGGCCGGTTGTCGTCGCCGGGGTAGAGCACCTCGATGCCGCTCACGCCCTGGGGCTCCGCCGTCGCGGGCACCCGCGGCGGCTTGCCGGCCACGAGCCGCGCGATGGCGCGGATGTGCTCGGGCGTCGTCCCGCAGCAGCCGCCGACCAGGTTGACCCAGCGCTCGTCGACGAAGCGGGCGAGCTTGAGAGCCAGGCTCTGCGGCGTCTCGCCGTACTGGCCGCGCTCGTCGGGCAGCCCTGCGTTGGGGTACACGCTCGTCCAGCAGGTGGCGATGGCCGCCAGCGAGCGGAGATGATCGGTCATGAACTCGGGGCCGGTCGCGCAGTTGAGCCCGATCGAGAACAGTCCGAGGTGCTGGAGCGAGACGTAGAGTGCCTCGACGCCCTGGCCGGCGAGCATGGTGCCCATCGGCTCGATCGTCGCTGAGACCATGAGGGGCACGTCGTCGCTACCGGCGGCGCGCCGCGCTCGGAGGACCCCGAGCGCCGCGGCTTTCAGATTCAGCGTGTCCTGCGCCGTCTCGAGCAACAGCGCGTCGACGCCGCCGGCCAGGAGCCCGGCCGCCTGGACCTCGTAGGCGGCGGCGACCTCGTCGAACGTCACGTTGCGCGTGACCGTGATCGAGCGCGTGGACGGGCCCATGGCCCCGACCACGTACCGGTCGCCGGCGGCGTCGCGCGCCAGCCGCGCCGCGGCCAGGCACAGCGCGTGGGCGCGGTCGGCGAGGTCGTACTCGGCGAGCACGTACGGCGCGCAGCCGAAGGTGTTGGTGGACACGACGTCGGCGCCGGCCTCGAGGTAGGCCGCGTGGATGCCGCGGATGACGTCGGGCCGCGTGAGGTTCAGGTGCTCGTTGCAGCCCTCGTAGCGCTCGCCGCCGAAGTCGGCGGCGCCGAGGCCGGCGGCCTGGATCATCGTCCCCATCGCGCCGTCGAGCACCAGGATGCGGCGTGCGAGGGCGTCGGCGAAACGCGTCATATATTGAGTATAGTAGCGCACATGAGTACCCCGACCCCGCAGACGCCGCTGTCGCTCGATGGCATCCGTGTCGTGGACCTCTCCCGCGTGCTGGCCGGTCCGTACTGCGGCGCGCTGCTCGGCGACCTCGGCGCCGACGTGATCAAGGTCGAGGATCCGGGCGTGGGCGACGAGTCACGCACGTGGCCGCCGCACAAGGACGGCGAGTCCGCCGGGTACCTCGTCAACAACCGCAACAAGCGCGGCATCGCCGTCAACTTGAAGGAGCCGGACGGGGTCGCCCTCGTGCGCCGGCTCGCCGCGAAGGCCGACGTCCTCATCGAGAACTTCCGCACGGGAACGATGGAGGAGTTCGGCCTCGGCTACGAGGGGCTCGCGCGGGAGAACCCGCGGCTCGTCTACTGCTCCGTCTCGGCCTTCGGCCGCACGGGCCCGCGCGCCGAGGGCGCCGGCTACGAGGCGCTCATGCAGGCGTTCAGCGGCATCATGTCGATCACCGGCGAGCCCGGCGGCGCACCCGTCCGCTGCGGCGTCTCGTTCCTCGATCTGACGACAGGCATCCTGTGCGCGTTCGGCGTGCTCGGCGCTCTGCGGCTGCGCGACCGCACCGGCCGCGGCCAGCGCGTGGACGGCTCGCTGCTCGAGACGGCGCTCGGACTGCTGAACTTCCAGGCCGAGGGCTTCCTGCTCGCCGGCACCGTTCCGAAAGCCCTCGGCTCGGCGCACCCGTCGCTGTCGCCGTACCGCAACTTCCGCTGCGGTGACGGCCAGTGGGTGTTCATCGCCGGCGCCAACGACCGGCTCTGGCGCCGGCTGGCGGTGGCGCTCGGCCTC
>Ga0209160_1005001_pt1 | contig 10529 bp, 6 predicted proteins | sample GraSoiAngelo_153_FD_186167 | JGI IMG/M metagenome (GOLD analysis project Ga0209160, IMG submission 186167) | Grasslands soil microbial communities from the Angelo Coastal Reserve, California, USA - 14_1009_12_40cm (SPAdes) (version 2) | ecosystem: Environmental > Terrestrial > Soil > Grasslands ... | reverse complement strand
ATCACGGTGCATCGGACCGGTGCAAACAAATCGAAATCAACCGTGGGTGCGGGCCCTGGTTACATTCCGGGGAGCGGAGGATCGGTGAAGGTACTCGCGAGCCTCATCCTGACCCTGGCCCTGGCCCTGGCTGCGTGCACAGGCGACAGCCCCAACTGCGAGGTCTGCCCTGCCCTGGGAAACGCCTGCGTCCCGCCGGGCGCCTGCACCCCCGCGTCGTGCGAGCGTCCGATCGTGAGCAGCGCTCTACCGGGCAGTCAGGTGCAGCATCTGGGAACGTACAAAGTGGGCACGGAGCTGCCGTTCACCGTTCCGCCCGACGCGGGAAGCGTCACCATCGTGCAGCAGGCGAAGGTCGCCGGCCTGACGGTGACCTACCACAACCAGATCATCGACAACTCAGCGGTGCCGCTGACGATCACCTTCCCGGACGGGGGCGTCGCCTATGACGACAACGTCGACGCCGGAAATCCGTCCCCGGACGGGGGCGAGGATCCCTCCGGCCGCTATGCGTCGTACGGAGGCGGCACTCCCAACACCGCCGCGTTCACCATCCCGAACACCTCGGCTTCCCTTGCTGCCGGGGTTCCAGAAGGCACGTGGAAGTTCGTCGTCAACGACTACGCCAACGAATGCACGCTCCTCTCCGGGTGCAGCGACGGTGGCAGCGCGGACAGTATGTATGACGTCTCCGTCATCACCCGGACGCAGCCGCCAGGCAGCACCCTCGACGTCGCCTTCTATATCGTCGCCGACATGTCCAACCCTGTTTCGGGTGCGCAGCTCAGGGCAGCGAATGCAACGAGCGATACGTCCGTCAATAGGATGGTGCAGAGCTTCCAAGGCATCCTCGCGCAGGCGAGCATCACGGCGAACGTGACCTTCTACGACGTCGGCGCCAGCGACCGGGCCCGGTTCGGCACCAACCTGTCGGTGACGAACACCGGGCCTTGCGAAGAGATGAACCAGATGTTCACGCTTTCCAGCGCGAACGGCGGCAATGTGATGAACCTGTTCCTCGTCCAGGGATTGCAGTCGTCGGATTCCAACGGCTCCTTCTATGTCGTGGGCGTCGACGGCACCATTCCCGGCCCATCGTCTTTCGACGGCACCGTCCAGAGCGGTGCCGTGGTCTCTATCGCGGATCTCTACGCGCGCACCTCGTATTGCACGGGGGGATTGAACGTCAACTGCGGAGCAGACTCGGTGGCATACGTCGCCGCGCACGAGACCGGGCACTTCCTCGGCCTCTTTCACACCACGGAGCGGGAAGGGGACATTTTCGATCCGATCACGGACACGCCGAAGTGTCCGTGCTCGACGTGCGCCAGCACGGCGGATCGTCCGAGGTGTGGCACGTCGAACCCGCCGAACATGCTGGCGAGCAGTTGCGTTTCCTCTTCCTGTGGAGGCGGCGACAACCTCATGTTCTGGCTCCTCGCTCCGGGCGGGAAATTGTCGCCGCAGCAGGCGCAGGTGATGCGTCTCAACCCTCTGGTGCATTGAGGAGGCAGCCGTGCTCGTCGTTCTGATCGCAGCGCTGATCGCGGTCCCGAGGGCACCGCGCAGTGGTCCGTCCGGGGAGCAGCCCGTGCAGCAGCAACTCAGCGACGCGGAGTTGCGGGAACGCGTGGACGCATATCTCAACGCGTTGGACAGACCGGTGCCCCCCGCGGACTGGAAGGCCCTCGGACCACCGGCGTCCCCTCTTCTCGAGGCGGTCATCGCCGACGAGACGGAGCTTCCGTCGCGCCGGGCCAAGGCGGTGAACGGGCTGGTCGCCGCCGCTCCGGACCGCGCTTCGCGGCTCGTGGGAACGATCGCGAAGGACGAGCGGCAGCCGGTGGTCGTGCGGATTGCTGCGATGCACGGCGCCGGACAGGTGCTGCCGCCGTCGCGCGCCATCAGCGAGCTGCGGCCGGTCTTGCGGAGCGCGAGGAGCGCGGGGATGCGCGCGGAGGCCGCGGACGTTCTCGCACGCAGGCAGGGCGGGTGCACGGAGGTGCGCGATCAGGTGGCCCGCGAGAGGTCGGAGCACCGCGCCGCGTTCACGCGTGCCATGAAGCGGTGTGGGGAGTGATTCCGGACGCGCTCGCGGAGCGCGTGCGCGCCGCCGGGCGCGAGTTTCCCGGAGCGATGGCGCTCTTCGACGCCGACGGGACGCTATGGCGCGAGGATGCCGGCGAGGCCTTCCTCCGGCATCTCGTATCCCTCGGCTGGGTGCAGCTTCCGGACGGCAGCGATCCATATGAAGCATACGAGCGCGCCGTCGATCGCGATCGCGCGACCGGCTATGCGTATGCCGCGCAGCTGCAGGCCGGGCTGGAGGTGCGCCGCGTCGAGGCGGAGGCGCGGCGGTTCGCCGCGGCGTGGGTTCCGCCCCGGCTGGTCGGCGATGTCGTGCGGCTGCGCGAGCTGTGCGAGGCTGCCGGGCTCCTGCCGATGGTCGTCTCCGCCAGCGCGCTGCCCATCGTGGTCGCGGCGGCGCCGCTCGCCGGATTCGCGGGGGAGCGGTGCCGTGGGATCGAAGTGATCGTGCGGGATGGGCGGTTCACGACGGAGGTGGTCCGGCCGATCACCTATGCCGAGGGGAAGATCGCGGCTCTGCGCGAGTCTGGCCCGATCGCGCTCGCCTGCGGCGATTCGCTGACCGGAGACCTGGTGATGCTGGAAGCTGCGCAGGTCGCGGTGGTGGTAGCGCCCAGGTCGGGGTCGCCGCTTTCGGAGGTGGCGCGGCGGCGAGGGTGGGCTCTGCTCGATCAGGATTCGGGCTGATGCTCTTGAGCTTGCCCCTGGCGGGGCAAGTGCTAGGCCGGCACCTTCTTCGGCGCGGCGCTGACGGGTCCGATGGCGAGGGGCGTCTGCACCATCCCCAGGCGACCCGCGGTGTCCAGCGCGCTCGCTGAAGGGAAGCGGAGGATGAACTCGGTCCCCTCGCCGACCCGGCTCTGCACCTCGATGGTGCCGCCGTGCCCCTTCACGATGCGCTGGGAGATCGCCAACCCGAGGCCGGTACCCTTGGTCTTCGTGGTGTAGAAGGGAATGAAGATCCGGTCGAGCGCCTCTTCCGGAATGCCCGCGCCGGTGTCCGCGAATCGGACCTCGATCTGATCGGCCGAATACCGAGGAGTGTGCTCGGAGAGGCCGAGCTCGATCGGCGCGTGCGGCCTGCGCGTGCGGACCGTGAGGCGGCCCCCGTCCGGCATCGCCTGGACGGCGTTCAGCGCCAGGTTGATGAACACCTGCTTGATCTGCTCCGCGTCGGCGTGGATCGGGGGCAGGTCCGGAGTCAGATCGAGCTCCAGGACCACGTTCAGGGGCATGCTGCTCTCGATCAGCTTCATCGTCTTCCAGAGCACGTCGTTCAGGTCGGTGCTCTGGAACTTCCCCGACGCGGCGTTCGGGAACGGCCGGGAGTAGTCGAGGAACTGCGCCACCACGCCGTCGAGGCGGTTCACCTCCTCGACGATGATCTGCAGGATCTCGCCATCGGCGCCCTGCAACTGAGCGGGGTCGAGATATTGCGCGGCTCCCTTGATGGCGCCGAGCGGATTGCGGATCTCGTGCGCCAGGCCGGCGGCCATCTCGCCGAGCGCGGCGAGGCGATCGCGCTCTTTCATCTTCTCGTAGAGCCGGCTGTTCTCGATGGTGATCGCTGCCTGCTCGCCGATGTCCAGCATCGCCGCCAGCTCGTCGGAGGCGAAGGCCTCCGGGACCCGGTCGTCGAGCACGCAGAGGAAGCCGACCACGCGCTGCGAGGCGACCAGCGGAATGGTCACCCCGGCGCGCATCGCCGCCATCGCGGCGCCGATCTCCGAGAGGCGCGCGCGTTCCTCGGACAAAGCGCTGGACTCGGTCTCCGATTCCGGCAAGAGCTGCCGGACCTCGGCGAGGCGCCGCTCGACCAGCTCTACCAGTTGCGCCTTCTGACCGCCCTGGGCGCTCTGGACCAGCGCGCGCACCGTGGCCGCGTCGATGTACGGCGTCGGCGCCGGGCCCCGATAGTCCAGGCGTCGGAAACCGAGGCCGTCGTCGGCGAGGAGGTAGATCGATGCGTGCGTCACACGCCTCGTCTCGTAGAACCCGTCGAGGACCACCTGCGCCAGCTCGCGGACGTCGATGATGCCGGCCATGCGCTGTCGCAGCGCCGCGAGGGCCTGCACGAACTGGAACCGCTCGGCGAAGAAGATGGAGAGCACCTTCTCCTCCACCTTCGTCTTCAGCGGCTCGAAGAGGATGAGGATGACGAAGGACGCCACCATCGTATTGAAGAGGAACAACCCCGTGGTGCCGGTCCAGCGCACGAGAACGCCGTAGATCAGGGTCAGCACCACGCCGACGGAGGCCAGCACGACGATCTTTCCCAGGAGCTCATTGAGGTCGAGCAGGCGGTGCCGCTGGATGGTCTGGGAAAGGAAGTACAGGTAGATGGTCATCGCCACGTTGGCGAACGGCGGCGGCGGCCATCCGGCGAGGCGGATGAGGAGCTCGCCGAAAGTAAGCCCCACGCAGAGCGCGGCGCCGACCCACAGGTAGAACAGTCGCGCCCGCTCCGTGCGCGAGGCTGCCCGCCGCATCCGGGCGTAGAGGAGGCTGACCGCTGCTGTCAGCTGGACGAACACCACTCCGGAAGCGGTGATGCGCGCCGGAGGCATCAGCGCCAGCGGCGAGACCGCCACCGCCACGGTGGCCAGCGCCGTCGCCGTGGCGAAGCGCCGCAAGCCGACCACGCGTCCGGCGGATTCCCCTTGAAATTCAATGATGAAGGCGAGTACCGCGACCGGGATGAATCCGGCGGCGCCCACCGATACCCGCAGCGGCCATGTCCGGGTGGCGCCGAAAATGCCGTAGAGAAAGTCACCGATCTGGTAGGCGAGGAGGGCAAAATTGAGCAGTGCGAACGCCGTCCACAGGCGCGTCCGCCCGGGGCGCAGCAGCATCGCCAAGGCAAGCGCCAGGCAGATGATCGCGGCAAGCAACGCGCTCTGTGTCCTGGCATCCACGGAAGCGGAGGGTAACACGGTGGAGCGCCAGGGAACTGCCCGGAATGACGGATGTCCCTCCACCGGTTCGACGACTGGACGCCAGCGCCCCCGAGTGCCACATTGCACTGAGCGACCGAGCCCTTCGATGACCCCCCGCCTCCTCACTTTCGCCACCGTGGCGCTGTGCGTCGCGTGGGTTCCTGCACCCCCCGATCCGCTCGCCGGCGATCCTGAGGTCGAGGCCGTGGAACGTGGCCCCGCGATCGGCGAAGCCGAGCTGGCGCCGTACTTCACCACTTCCGCCCTGAAGTCCGCGCTCAGCGAATTGCAGGCTGGGCGAGCGGAGCACGCCCTGCGGTTCCTTCCCCGCCGGCCCGCCGATGCGCCGACCCGATGGCTCAAGGCGCTGGCGCTGAAAGCGGCGGAGCATCCGAAGGCGGCGCGGGCGCTGTTCGAACAGATCGCGCTGCAGGGTGGTCCGCTCGCGGATCGAGCGCTGCACATGGCGGCGCTCTGCGCCATCGACCAGGGAAGGGCAGTAGCCGCGGAAAGGCTGCTCGCGCAGGTGTCGCTGCGGTACGTGGATGCGGACCAGGTGCTTCTCGAGCGCGCGCGTCAGATTATGGACCTGCGCGTCGCAGGCCCCCGCACTGCCGCGCGGGCCGAGGAGATCCTCCAGCCGATTCTCAGCGGACAGATCCGGGCGGACGTCGCGGCCGCGCACCTGATCGCGGGCGACGCGCAACTTGCTGCGGGGGCGAAGGAGAAAGCGCGCAGCCACTGGCGCGCCGCCTGGATCGAGCACCCGCTGTCCGCCGCCGCCGATACCGCCCGCGATCGCGAGCGGCAACTCGGTCCCGGCGGGCATATCGACCAGGTCCTGCTGGTCCGGCGGGGGGAGATGCTGCTCGACGCGCATCGCAACCGCGAGGCGCTCGACCAGCTTACGCGAGTGATGGTCCCCTCCCTCTGCCTCGGAGGCTGTCCCGGCGACCGGAGCGCGGGAGGGTTCTTGAAGGCGGCTCTCGGAGCGCTGGGCGCGTTCCCCGAGCAGCACCAGCCGACACCGGAGGACGTCGACCTCACGCCGGCGGAGCCGGGCGATCCGCTCGCTTGCCGGGTGAAGCTCGACGAGGGACGGGCATTCCGCAAGGAGCGTGAGTATTCGCGCGCGCGCACTGCGCTCGCCCAGGTGGTGCTCCGCTGCGCGGAGCCCGACCTGCGATCGCGGGCGCTGTACGTGCTGGCGCAGCTCGAGACCATCAGCGGCAGGCCGACGGCGGGCCCCTTGTGGGAGGCTCTCGCCCGCAAGTATCCGCAGTCGACGCTCGCCGACGATGCCGTCTACAACCAGGGGGTCGCCGCCCGTCGCAATGGCGAGCTCGACAAAGAGCGTGCGCTGCTGCAGGACCTGGTCAACCGGTTCCCGAGCAGCGACCTGCGCAGCGATGCGCTCTTCAGGCTCTTCTGGTCCCAATGGAGCGAGGGAAGGCCGCGGGAAGGGCTGGTCTGGCTGGACCAGCTGGCCGCCAGTCCCGATTCGGACGGCTATGAAGAGGAGCGGGCTCGATACTGGCGCGCGCGGTCGCTGCTCGAGCCGCTGGAGGGCGAAAGCGAGCTCGCTCGCGCCGCTGCCCGAGAAGTCGCCCGCACCGACCTGGCCTGGCTCGCGGAAGGCCGCCCCCTGACCTACTACGGTCTGCTCGCGCACGGCCGGCTGGCGGAGCTCGACCCGGAGCGGACGCAGGCCATCGAGCAGGCGCAGGACCGGCTCGTCCAGACGCCGGCGCCACGCAGCTTGCACGCGGGCGCCCTGGGACGCGACCCGCACCTCCTCGCGGCCATCGAGCTGCTCCGCCTGGGGCTGAAGACCGAAGCGGCGCGCGAGATCTCCGCCGTAGATCGGTCCGCGGCCCGTTCCGGCGGAGAGGTGGGGCACGAGCCGCTCACCTTGATCGCCGAGCTGTACTCGCGCGCCGGGGATCTGCGCAGCGCGCACGCCATCGTCCGCACCGAGCTGCGCGGCCTGCTCCGCCGGCCTGCGTCGGCCCTGGCGCTGCGGGCCGCTGCGCTGGCGTACCCGCTGGCTTTCCGCGAGCAGATCGCCCGCGTTTCGCAGGGAGCGGCCGTGCCACCTGACCTGCTGCAAGCGCTGATGCGCGAGGAGAGCGCGCTCGATCCCCGCGCGCTGTCGCCGACCGGAGCGCTGGGGCTCACCCAGGTGATGCCGTCGACGGCTCGGATGCTCGCGCGCAAGCTGAGGCTACAGGGCTATCAGACGGCACGGCTGCTCGAGCCGGACATGAACATCCGGATCGGCGGGACCTATCTGGGCGAGCTGTACGCGCGCTTCCAGCATCCGGCGCTGGCGCTGGCCTCCTACAATGCGGGGCCGGGCGCGGTCGCCGGATGGCTCAAGGTCCGCGGGTCGCTGCCGCTGGACGCGTTCGTCGAGGAGATTCCGCTGGACGAGACGCGCGGGTACGTGAAGCGCTGCCTGCGCAGCTTCGCCGCGTACCAGTTCCTCTACTCGAATGGCCGGATGCCGGCGCTCGGGCAGACGCTGGCAGCGAGGTAGCTCCGTTCATCTTCCTTCGCTCGCGGCCAGCACGCGGAGCAGGTTCTCGCCGAGGACCTTGCGGATGTTTCGCGGAGCCCAGCCCCGCGCGCGCAGAGCCGCCGTGATCGCGGGGTACTTCGAGGCGTCCTCCAGTCCGACCGGCATCATCGGGGCATCGTCGAAATCGCTGCCGAGGCAGACGTGGTCGTTTCCGGCGACCCGCGCCACGTGCTCGATGTGGTCGACGAGCGTATCCAGCCGCACCTCGGGAAGGTTCTCGCGCCGGTAGAGCTCCATCTTCTCGGAGGCGCGCATCCCCTTGGTCTTCTGCAGCAGCGCCTGCGTGGCGCGCCGGAACCGGTCGTCGAGGAAGGTGCGGGAGAAATCGACGCACACTGCTCCGCCGTTGCGCGCCACGGCCTGCAGCATCTCGTCGCTGGCGTTGCGCGGATGATTCGAGAGCGCCCGCGCCGCCGAATGCGTAAGGAGGATCGGCCTCGTCGCCGCGGCGATCACGTCCCAGAACAGCGCATCGCTGCCGTGCGAGAGGTCGGCGACGATGCCGAGCCGCTCCATCTCGGCGAGCACGCGCTTTCCGAACGGGGTGAGCCCCGTCTTCGCGTCCTCCGCCGTGGATCCTCCGATCGGGCTGGAGGACGACCATGCCAGCGTGAGAGAGCGCACCCCGCGGTCGGCGAAGGCCTTGAGGTGCGCGAGTTGCTCGTCCTCCGTCCCCGGCAGGAGCAGATGGCCGCCTTCGACGGCGAGGATCATCGAGGTGACGCCCTTGTCCGCGTTGTCGGGGACTTCGTCCGCGTTGCGCGCGATCTGCAGGGCACCTCCGCTCTTGCGGGTGACCTGCTGCAGCAGATCGATCTGGCGCATGGCGGTGGGAAAGAACTGGGTCAGGTCGACGGACTCCGGATGCACGGCGATCGCGAATACCTCGGCGTCCACGCCCCCTTCCTGCAGGCGGGGCAGATCCACGTGCTGCGTGCGGTGGCGGGCGAGGAGGTCGTAGCCCTCATGGAACATCGCCTGGGCGATGTCGCAGTGCGCATCGACGACGACGGCATCTAGGTGGAGCCGCCGGTCCTCGGCAGTGATCTCGATACCTTTGGCCGAGGTACACCCGAGGCAGAGCAGGACGAGCGTGGTTCGCCGCATGCCCACACCTTTGCAGAGATTTGGCAGGGAGAGGAACCGAGTTTAGTCTTCTTCCTGTGAACGAACGTTTGCGCAGCCTTCCGTCCGTCGATGAAGTCCTCGCGCGACCCGCGATTCGCGCGCTGGCGGAGCGGGTGGGCCGGGCCGCGGCCAAGGCTGCCGTCCGCGCCGCCATCGCCGAATCGCGGGCGAGGCTGCAGGGCGGCGATGACCTCGATGACGAGCCGGTGCCCGATGCGCGCGTGCTGGAGCTCGGCGCATCCGAGGCGAAGCCGCGCCTGCGCCGGGTGATCAATGCCACCGGTGTGGTGTTGCATACCAATCTCGGCCGGGCCCCGCTCCACCCGGAGGCCGTCCGGCGGGTGGCGGAGATCGCCTCCGGGTACTCGAATCTGGAGATCGACCTGGGCACTGGCCGCCGCGGCCAGCGCAGCGCGCACCTCGAGCCGGCCCTGCGTGAGCTCTTCGGCGCGGAGGCCGCCCACGTGGTCAACAACTGCGCCGGCGCGACGATGCTGGCACTCGCTGCCCTGGCCAGGGGCGGCGCGGCGATCGTCAGCCGCGGCGAGCTGGTCGAGATCGGCGGCGGGTTCCGCGTGCCGGAGATCCTCGCGCAATCGGGATGCCGGTTGATCGAAGTGGGCACCACCAACCGCACGCGTGCCGGCGACTACGCTGCTGCGCTGGAAGCGAATCCGGGCGCGATGATCCTCCGCGTGCACCGGTCGAACTTCGCCCTGGTCGGTTTCACGGAAACGCCCTCCATCGGCGAGCTGGCAGCGCTCGCCAGGGAGAAGAAGGTGCTCCTGCTCCACGATCTCGGGAGCGGCGCGCTCGATCCGGCGCTCGGTGAATTCACGGCGGCCCAGAGCCTGAAGGAAGGCAGCGACGTGGTGCTCATCTCAGGCGACAAGCTCCTGGGCGGTCCGCAAGCGGGCATCTTGCTCGGGAGGCGCGAGCTCATCGAGCGTTGCCGCAAGCACCCGTTGAGCCGGGCCCTGCGGGCCGATCGCATGCTGCTCGCCGCGCTCGAAGCGACGCTGCGGCTGTACCGCGACGGCCGGGCCGACGAGCTTCCCGCGCTGCAGGGTCTCAAGACATCACCTTCGGAATTGCGCCAGCGCGCGACGCGCGCCGCGCTGCTGCTTCAACAGAAGGGCATCGCCTGCAGCGTCGTCGAATCCGAGGGGCAGGTGGGCGGGGGCTCGCTTCCCCTGCGGAAGCTGGAGGGCGCCGGGGTAGCGCTCGAAGATGCTCCGGCACCGCTGCTCGCTGCCCTCCGCGCTGGCGATCCGCCCGTCATCGCACTTGTTCGCGACGGACGGGTGGTGCTCGACGTCCGATGCGTGTCCGATGTCGGAGAGCTCGCGGACGCGGTCGCGCAAGCAGCCGTGCGTGCAACCGCGCAGAAAGACGATAAACTAACTTCAGCCGCGGAAGGCGGCCCGGGGCCCGCGCACAGTACTGGTGACCCGCTGGATCTGGAGGTGTGATTGCTTTCGACGAGCGTTCTGGTCCTCAACCGCCTTTACCAGCCCGTGCACGTCACATCCGTGCGCCGGGCGCTGATCCTTCTTTACCGCGGCGCGGCGAAGGCAGTCGACGAGCAGTACCAGACGTTCGATTTCGAGAGCTGGGCGGAGCTGGCCGCGGCGGTCCATGAAGAGTCCATCGGCACCACGCGCAAGCGGATCCGCATTCCCAGGGTGATCCTTCTACAGGCCTACGACCACCTGCCTCGCGCGCGCGTCCGCTTCAGCCGGTTGAACATCTACGCCCGCGACCGCAACACCTGCCAGTACTGCGGACGCAAGCCG
>Ga0209160_1005000_pt1 | contig 10530 bp, 10 predicted proteins | sample GraSoiAngelo_153_FD_186167 | JGI IMG/M metagenome (GOLD analysis project Ga0209160, IMG submission 186167) | Grasslands soil microbial communities from the Angelo Coastal Reserve, California, USA - 14_1009_12_40cm (SPAdes) (version 2) | ecosystem: Environmental > Terrestrial > Soil > Grasslands ... | reverse complement strand
TCCGAGCCAGTGGAAGTGCGCGAAATCGTTGTACCGCGTGGTCTGGAGGTTCCCCAGCGCATCGGTGCCGGACACGGGGTCCAGCTGGAGAGCGTTCGTGTCGGGAGCATCGCCGCCCCACAGATGGGCAACCATGGCCTCCACCCACTCGGACGTCACAATGCTGCTTGCCCGTGTGAGTTTGTAGCCTGCGCCGCCCACCCACCTCGCCGGATTCCGGACGTACATCCGCCAGTACACCTCCCGGTAGATCGCCGTCCCCGCGTCCACCGTCCGGAAGTAGCGTCCGGGCACCCTCCCCATGGCGAGGTGCAGCGCGCCCGCCGAGACCTGCCCCCTAGCGAACTGCGCCCGCATGCCGTAGGAGCCGTCCCGACCTGCCCCTTTCACCCGCACAAATGCGCCATCGGGGTTGTCGTACTCGAAGTACTGGCTCAACCGATCCTGCTCGAAGTCGTCACACCAGATCCACCCCCGCCGTGGCGCCGCACACTCGTCGACACTCGCGGCAGCCGCGAGCGTGACCACGGTGCCACTGTGCCACTCGCTCGTCGCGGCGAAGGTGGCCGAGCGCATTGGGACCGTCGTGACGACGCCGCGTGAGGAGATCGTGCCGGTCGCTCCCGCCACCACGCTTGCAGCAGCCAAGCTGATCAGGAATCGCATCGACCAGTCGGCTACCACGGCCGCCGCACGCCGAACTCCGCCGTCAGCTCGTCGATCACGCGCTCCATTGCCTCGTCCCGTGGGATGCCGTCGCGGCCGTAGGCCGCGGCGTAACACGCCCGGATCTCCCCTGGGTAGCGGATCGGGTCCCCCCCCTCCACTGGGGGAGCGGTCCGCACCCAGTCGAGTAGCCCCCCGACGCGCTTGAGAAACGTCTGGCGCGGCATGAATCGCTCCGGATCGACGGCGACAAAGACATGGCCGGCGTCGATCGAGCGATCCCAGGTGCTGAACAGCGAGCCGACGTCGCGTCCGACCCCGGCCCCGGCCAGGACGCCACTCAGGATTTCGACCATCAGCCCGAGGCCGAAACCCTTGGGCCCGGCGGCGGGCAGGAGGCAGCCGCCAGCGGCTGCTTCCGGGTCGTCCGTCGGTTTCCCCGCGGCGTCGAGTGCGGACCCCGCCGGCAATCGACCGCCGGCGCCATGGATGGTGCGCACGTCGGAGCCAGCGAGTGTGCTAGTGGCGAGGTCGACGAGCAGCGGGCCTCCCGACGGCGTCGGGCATCCGAATGCAAGGGGGTTCGTTCCGAGCACCGCTCGAGTACCGCCAAACGGCGCGACCTTCGGGAAGGCATTGCTGCACGTGAAGCCAACGTACCCGGCGTCCGCTGCGAGGGCGCAGTAGTAGCCTGCGGCCCCGTAGTGCAGGCTACGCCGCACGGCGACGAGGCCGATCCCCTCGGCGCCCGCGAGCTCGAGTGCCCGTGCCATGCCGAGCCGGCCGGCGACGTGGCCGAAGCCGTACGCCGCATCCAGGCAATGCGCCGCCGGGGCGACTGCCGTCCACGCCATCGCTGCGGGAGAGCGAATCAGCTTCCGGGCGAGGCGGCGCGCCAGGATCGGGAGCCGGAGCAGGCCCTGCGCGGGCCGCGCGCGCAGATCCGCCCACACCAGCCCGTCGGCGACGGCGTCCGCGTCACCCGGCGCGGCGCCCGCCGCCGTGAGCACCTCCCGCACGAACCGCCGATGCGCCTCAGGCGCGATGGTCGCCGTCACGGAGTCCTCGAGGCAGGCCGGACCGTCGCCGTGCGAACACACCCCACAGCCGCCGGCGGACCTGGTCGCGCAGGTACCACGACGCGAGGACCGTCGCCGGCCACGGATCGCTCCAGCGAAAGTAGAGGAAGTGCTGCCAGTGGAGCAGGCTGCGTAGCCACCGCGTCCAGGACAGCTCACCCCGCCCGCGCGCCTCCCGAAACGAGTAAAAGTCCTCGCGCAGAACGAGGAACCGCACGCCCCGTCGGTACTCTCCAACCGTGGGGAGGGGCCGGTCAGTCAGCCGATTGTAGACGAGGAGCGACAGGTCGATCCCGCAGATCTGGACCATCTCGTGCAACAGCGTGAAGCGCGGATTGCACTCGATCAGCTTCAGCTCGTTGTCCCTGGGATCCCGCTTGAACTCGACGTTGCCGAATCCGGACAGGCCGACGCCCTGGAAGAACCTGAGGCCCAGCCGTGCGACCTCAGGGTTCCAGTCCGAAATGTGGTAGGTCCCGGTCCCGAACCCGTTGGGGTACTGGCGCAGCTTCCTCTTGGTGAAGTGGAACAGCGGTTTGAGCCGGTCGTCGAGGTACGTGTAGTAACTGCAAAAGCGGTCGTCCCCACCGGGAATGATTTCCGTCACCAGCATGTCGAGTCCGTGCGCCTGCACCTGCTCGAACACCGAGCACAAGTGCTCCCGGCTCGTGACCACAAACAGCTTCGCTTTGAAGAACCTCTGGAGCCGGTGTGAGTATCGCGGCTTCAACGCGCACGGGTAGCCCACCCGCTCCGCGGCGGCGAGTGCCTCCGGTAGGGTGCGAGCGGGACAGGCAGCCGGGGCGGGCACGCCCACCCGGGCCGCCAGCGCGTAGGTGGACGCTTTGTCCAGCATGGCGAGGAGAATTTCGTCGTTGCCCTCGATCAGCCGGAACCGCGCCGCGAGCCGCGTGCGGTTGCGGGCGGTGAGCTCGACGCCGTCGTCCCCGCAGGGCAGCAGCACGGCGCCCTCGAGCGCAGCACCGCCGCCTCCCAGCAGCCACTCCATCCAAGCTCCCTGGGGATCTCCGTTCTCGCGCACGGAGATCCAGCGACTGTAGCGCGAGTAGCGGATGGGCGCGGTCGAGGGGGCGAGCGCATACACGGCGATCCCGCGACGCCGAAGGGTCCACGCCACCGACAAGGCGTTCGCCGTGCCTCCCAGCAGGATGACCGGCGGTAGCACGCTCGCGCCCTTAGTCCCCACACTACGCTTTAAAGAATATCGTTGAATATCTTCGGTGCCATTCCTTGCGAACAGTCATGAACGGCTCTAGTGCGCTGTAATTCCACGGCCACCCATCGCTATACGCGTTCAATTCCCTGTAGATCTCCTCCAACTTGTATCCGGATGGGATGAGACCATGCTTCCGCGTCTGCTCCTGAAGAATATGCAGGTCCATGCCGGCGACAAACAGCACGGCTCTAGGATTCAAAAGGAGGCAAATATTTCTAAACGCCCTTTTCGCATTGTGCGCTGCTAGATGAATGAGCACATGCTGGGCATAGACAATGTCCGCTGAGCCAATGCGTTCCTTCAAGTTCGGGTCTAGAGCATCAGCGAGACCAAAACGAACATGCTTCCTCACATCATGCTTGACGACATAACAGCCATCTTCGATATCAAACGTTACGCCAACGAAATTCGCGGTTACCGTTGTGCTTCCTGACAGGTCCGTACGAAATACCTCCTCCGGCGTATAACGACCATTGCGGGCTTTCTCGATACACTCCCGGTCAATGTCATAAGCACGCACAGTAAAGACGAGATCGGGGTGCCGCTGTCGTAACACAGACGCTATCGAATAGGCCTCCGCTCCCGTGGAACATCCGATGACGGCAATATCCAAAGGCTTCGCGCTGGCGTTTTGCGTTAGGAAATCCAACACCGGCCCGGATAGTGCCTCAAACTGGGTGGGCAGCCTGAGAAAACAGGTAAAGTGACAGTTCCGCCGGGGACTGAGGGCCAAGGTGAGCCGATGCCTACGGACCTTCCACCAGGGTGTCTGGATGAGGGCCCTAATTCCAGGCAGTTGCTTGAGCGACCTGTATAGGCGTTGTGTCATTGCTGCTTCGTCTTTCATGACGGGAGCGCGACGCTGCGGCCCCTCAATCGGGATCGACCACTTCGCACCCTCCCTGGGTCAAGAGGGCGTCCACCCAGGCGTTAGAGAACTCGCCTCGCGCGACAGCCGCCACATAGTTGGCTTCGGTCTCCCGACGCATCCGCAGGCGCTCGAGCAGGCTGGCGGCGGCATCTTGGGGAATGACCACGACGCCGTTCTCGTCCCCCACGATGATGTCGCCGGGGTGAACCACGATACCGCCGCACTGAACCGGGAAGTTGACTTCCCCGGGGCCGCGGTGGAGCGGGCCGATCGGTGTCACGCCGCGCGCGTAGACCGGGAAGTCGAGAGCGACAATTCCGGGGATGTCGCGCACGTAGCCATCAACCACGAAGCCGGTGATCTTGCGATGCCGCGCCTTGGTGCTGACCAAGTCCCCCAGCACCGCGTTCATCGCGGACCCACCCGCATCGACCACGAGGATGTCGTTCGGCGCGGCGAGATCGAGGGCCTTGTGCACCATCAGGTTGTCGCCGGGAAACACTTTGACGGTGCAGGCGGGGCCGAGGATCCGCAGGTGGGGAGCGGTGACGTTTCGGATCGCGGTGCACATCGTGTACAGGCGATTCATCAGATCTGAAATCATGGGCGTCTCGAACTCCCGGAACCCCGCCACCAACGCGGGATCGGGGCGGCCGATATGGCGCCGCATCCGGAACCCGGGACCCGGATTCAACTCCGACGTCATCGGCTTGCTCACCATGGCTCCTACCTCCCGTCGGCCCCCGCCGCGCCGCTGCGCTTCCTCGGTCGGAACCACGTGCCACGTTGACATTCGATGGTTACCTCGCGCTGTGGGGCCCGTGGGAAGGAACGGATCGCAAAGGGTGGCAAGGACGATGCCAGCGCGCAGAGAGAAGGACTGCGCGGGCTAGGTGGCACCGGCCTGATCCGCAGGATGACACGCATGCTCACGCTCAGGTGATCGATAATGAACCCAACCATCCGCTCTCCCTCCCCATGGAATCTGTGGCGCTCGCGCAACACCAGGATGTCAGGCCTGGGCAGATGGGCTCGGACTTCTGCCGCACAATCCTTGCAAGAGCGAGGGGATGCCCGTAGCCACAGGGCATCCCGGCCCCCGCGTGCAGTGTTGCTATCGTGCAGAGTGAGAGCGCTACGATGAGTGTCGACCCACGGTTACAAGCAGTCTTCGAGGCGGTATTTGGGCGGGAGGCCTCTCAGCTCTCTGAGCAAGACTCCCCAGCCACGATCGAGAGCTGGGATTCTCTCAACCACGTGTATCTCGTCCTGGCATTGGAGGCCGAGTTCGGCGTTCAATTCGACGCAGAGGAGATCGCGAATCTGATCTCAGTCGGCGCGATTCAGAGGCGGCTGGAAAGCGCTTCGGGCAGCTCGCCGGCGAGAGCTGCGTCATGACCGTGATGGTGAGGCGGTTCAAGACCGCCGACGTGCCGGCCATCGAACGCCTCAATGTGCGGCTTGCCACAGCGGGGCTGCCCCACCGGGTAGGTCATGAGGATTCCCGCCGCAGCGAGGAGCGACGCCTCGACAAGGAGTCCATCGTCCAACGTCTCTACGTGGCGGCCGCGGGTGAGGAAATCCGTGGCGGCATCTGGCTCAGGGAGCAGCTGTTTTGGTCAGCAGGGCGCTCGGTACGCGTCGGCTGGACCGTCTACCCCGTCGCCGAGAGCCTCATAGACGGGAAGGCGGCAGGCGTACCGGCAAGTCTGTTGTTCAGTCTGCTTCGGCAGCAGCCATACCTCATGGCATTGGGGATGGGCGGGCACGCTGGCCCGTTTGCCAAGATACTTGCCGCCGCGCGTTGGGCCGGCTCCTCGCTCCCCTTCTTTTTCCACCTGCGTCATCCGTCCCGGGTGCTTCGTCACCTGGCGTACGCCCGAACGACTCGCTTGCGACGAACGGTCGCTGATTGCCTCGCCGCGAGCGGTGTTGCGTGGACCGCCAACAAGCTACTGGCGGGCGTCCGCGCCGCGATGAGAGGGGGACGGGCGCGCCAATTCACATACGCGGTGGTGGACCGCTTCGACTCTTGGGCGGATGAGCACTGGGAGCGGTGTCGTGACTCCTACGGTTTCATCGCCGCTCGCGACAGCCGGGCGCTCAACGCGCTGTACCCCGAAGGCTTCAGGTGTCTGACACGACTACGAGTCCAGCACAGTGGTCGCGACGTGGGGTGGATCTGCGCCCGATCCATCAATGCCCTCGGGACCCGATTGGAGCGACACTTCGGCGGCCTCCGGGTAGGGATCCTCACTGACGGTCTAGCGCAGCCTGGTGATGCGACCGGCGTGATGGAGGCTGGATTCCGTTACCTCGTCGACGAGGACGTCGATCTGATCGTGACGTACCAGTCGCATCCGGCGTGGTGCGCGGCGGCCTCTGACATTGGCCTGATGCGAGGGCCAAGTAACTGTGCGTTCTATCGGTCTCCTGCGGTTGAAGCCCTACTTACAAGAGCGGCTGCGGACAATCGCCATTGCCATCTCACGCGTAGCGACGGCGACGGCCCGGAGCCAGTCTGATGCTCGCGTCGGAAGCGGCTTCCGATTTGGCGATCCTCAATGGCACCCTGCACCATATCGGGGTGGCGACTCCGAATGCGCTACTGGATTCGAAGGAATGGCAGCTGACGTTCGGTCTCACGGCGGTATCCGACATCATTTACGACCCGATACAAAAAGTGAGAGTGCTGTTTCTGTCCGACGGCAGGAAGAATGGAACTCTGATCGAGCTGGTGGAGCCAGCCTCCGAGGACTCTCCGGTGGGGGCGTTTCTCAAGACGAAAAACCGCTTCTATCACGTGTGCTACGAGGTCGATGATCTCGAGCGAGCGCTGCGGCACGTCCGCGCCCAGGGCACTCTCGTTCTCGAACAGCCGATGACCGCCGTCGCGTATGCGGGCCGCCGCATCGCTTGGTGCTGCACGCGGGCGGGGAACTTCGTAGAGCTGCTCGAACGAGGAGTGCCACCTCGCGCAAGCGCCGACCCCGGACCCCTCGTGCCATGACCTTCCTCGAGGCCCGTCAGATCGTATCGACCTTCCAGCGCGGTGACCCGCTACCCTTCCTGCTGGCCATGTCGGGTACCGCCGATCCGCTCGACCTGTTCGTGCGGGCAGCGGCCGCGAAGCGCGGGCGCGCCGCCGAGATGCGGGCACTGCCCTTCAACACCCTTGGCCAAGCGCTGCGCGCCGCTCCAAGGCCGGAAGAACGCGAGGTCTTCCTCCTGCTGCCGTGGGACTTCGCGCCCGAGGCCGACTGGCGCTCCGGCATTCCGGCAAATCCCTCGAGCGCCGCGGAGCTTCGAAGTGGCGCGCAGCGCACGGCAGACCTGCTGGTCGCCCGCCGCGCGGGCCGTGTGCTGTACGTACCGGCCCCCCTCCCGCCGATGTTGTCGGATCCCGCGGAGAACGCCTCATTCGCACACTGGCTTCTCAGTCTCGTCTGGTCGCTGAATGGGCGGGTGCTACCGCGCGACGCATTCTCACTCGGGATCTATCTGGCAGCTGGCTGCCCGATCGGGGGGGCCTGGCTCGGCAGAATCGCGGAAGCCGTCGTCGACCTGGCCCTCTCAGAGGTCGCCGCGAGCTCTCGAGTCCTGGTCACCGATCTTGATAACGTGCTCTGGGGAGGGGTCATCGCAGAGGACGGAATGGAAGGCATTGCCTTCGCCCCCGAGGGAGGCGGCTACCGGCATTTCATTTTTCAGAGTCTGCTCGCGAGACTCAAGCGCGAGGGCGTGCTCTTGTGCGCCGTGAGCCGGAACGACGGGGAAGTGGCCAGAGAGCCGCTCCGCAGCGGCCGGATGCTGCTCGGGGAGAACGACTTCGTCGCCGTACTCGCCAGCTACCACGCGAAGTCGGCCCAGATCAAGCAGCTCGCAAACCAGTTGAACCTCGGGCTCGACTCCTTCGTGTTCGTGGACGACAACCCCGTGGAACTAACGGAGGTCTCCCTCGCGCTGCCCGACGTGCGGTGCGTGAGGTTCCCGCAACACGACGACGACCTGGCCGCCTTCCTTAACGAAGTCTCGAGCCTGTTCTCTCGCCGCGCGACGACCTCCGAGGACCGCGAGCGGACGGAGATGTACCGGCGTCGTCTCGAGGGGATGGTGCCGAGCGACCTCCAGGGCGCCGACCTGACGCGCTTCCTCCAGGACCTGAAGATGACCCTGACGATCCACGACCGGGCGTGTGGGGACCGCACCCGAGCCGTGCAGCTGATCACCAAGACCAACCAGTTCAACCTCAACGGCAGGCGCCTCACAGACGTCGAGGTCGGCGCGATGCTCGATGCGGGCGGTCGCCTCTTCGGTGCAACCCTGACCGACCGCACCGGCAGCCACGGTGAGGTCCTGGCTTGCCTGGTGGCGCCGGACAGCACAATCACCTCGTTCGTCATGTCGTGTCGCGTGTTCCAGCGCCGCGTCGAGTACGCGTTTCTGGCTTGGCTGGCTGCCCGGCCCAGCCCGCCCATCGGCATGCACTGGGCGAAGACCGCCCGTAATGCGCCGTTCCAGCAGTTCCTGTGCGAGGTCGCGGGTCCGACGGATGGCAATGGTTTGGTGCGTCTGGACCCAGCAACCCTCAGAGCGCGTTACGCGCGAGACCTGGAGCTATTCACCGTTTCTGAGGGGTGAGCGACCCGCAATGACCCCGTGCCTGCGGTTCCCAGGAGACGCGCGCTTCGCGTTCACGATCATAGACGATACCGACGATGGGACGGTGGACAACGTCAGACCCATCTATCGGCTGTTGGAATCATTGGGGCTGCGGACCACGAAGACCGTCTGGCCGGTGCGCTGCCCAGAGGGGAGCGAGGACTTCTGGCTCTCCGAGACGATGGACGATGCGCGCTACCGCGACTTTGTGGTCGACCTGCAGGCCCGCGGATTCGAGATGGCCTTCCACGGCGCAACGATGGAGACGAGCCCGCGCGAGCGGACGGTGCGGGCGTTGGAGTGTTTCCACCGCGTGTTCGGGGCGCCGCCGCGGATACACGCCAACCACGCGTTCAACCGCGACAATTTGTACTGGGGGGCTGCGCGCGTCGACGATCCGCTGCTGAGACGGCTCTATCGCTTCCTTTCCCCGCACGCGCGGGACTTCTACCAGGGGCACTGCCCCGGGTCGCCCTACTGGTGGGGCGATCTCTGCGTCGCGCAGGTCGAGTACGTGCGCAACTTGACCTTTTCGGAGATCAATGTGCTGCGCGTCAATCCCTCGATGCCCTACCGGGACTCGAAACGACCCTTTGTGCGCTGGTGGTTCTCCGCCGCGGATGCCGACGATGTCGACGAGTTCAACAACCTGCTCCGGCCTGAGCACCAGCAGCAGCTGGAGGAGGAAGGGGGCGTCTGCATCGTGGCCACGCACTTCGGGAAGGGGTTCGCCCGAGACGGCAAGCCACACCCCCACACCCGGCGTCTTCTCGAGTTGCTCGCCGCTCGGAACGGCTGGTTCCCGCCCGTGGGAGAGTTGCTGGACTGGCTGCGTGCGCGACGCGAAAGTGAGTGCCTCGCGGCGGCCGAATGGCGCCAGATGCAGTGGCGGTGGGCGTGGGACCTCCTGGCGCGCCGGGCACGCGCGCTAGCGCACCAGAGTCAGCGGCGGGCCAGGATGCTGTGGCGCGGCGGCTTGTCGCCAAACTTGCGCTCGACGTGGCGCTAACGCGTCGCCGCACCGGCCCGGACGCAGTCTTCGAGCGCATCGAACAGCACTCGAGCCTGCGCGCGCCGACTGAAGCGACCATCGGCGGCGACGCGGCGAGGGCGCACCCCAGTGGCGAACTGCGAGTAGCGCGTCCGCAGAACGTGTGAGATCCGGTCCACATCCTCCGGCTCCACGACATCCGCGGCCGTCCCCCGCAGCAGCAGCTCGCTCGCGCTGTCGCGCGTGGCCAGCACCAGCAGCCAGGCGTCGAACTGCATGTACTCGAAGAGCTTCGAGGGAATACACACCGCAATATCCTGAGGCAGGCTCAGCAACATCGTAGCCTGGGCGAGCACGGCCAACGCCTCCCGACGCGGCAACGCCGCGCGCGTCCGTAGGTATCCTGCAAGGCCCTCCTCCTGGGCGATCACATCGAGCGGTACGCCGCCGAAGCTGTCCACGGACCCGATGAAGTCGAACCCGAACTGATCGGCCGTGAGTCCCAGCTCGCGCACCACGCGAGCGGCCGCGCGGAACACGATCCGAGGATTGCGGTCGATGTAGATCGAACCGGCGTAAGCGATAGTGAAGCGATGAGTCGCAGGCACGCTGGGCATCTGCTCTTCGTCGCACCCGTTCAAGACCGCGATGATACGACCCCGGACCGTCGGGTAGAGCCTCTGCATCGCGATACGCAGCGGCTCGGTATTCGCCACGACGAGGGCGGCACGCTCGACAGCGCTGCGCTCGTACCGTGCCGCCAGCCAGAACCAGGCGGGACTCGCCACCGAGACCGGTAGTCCCGGGACTAAGCTCCACGGGTCACGCATATCCATGACGTGCGGCAACCCTGTCTCCCTTGACACCAGCCGTCCGGCCTGATGGACCATATGCGGGGGACCGCTCGTCACGATCGCCTCATGCACGCCGGGCTGAGCGAGCCGCAACGCGGTCAGGCCCGCGGCCCGGCTCCAGACGCCCTCGCGGGCGAAGTCGAGCCACGCCTGGAAGGCGCGCACGTAGT
>Ga0209160_1004997_pt1 | contig 10532 bp, 6 predicted proteins | sample GraSoiAngelo_153_FD_186167 | JGI IMG/M metagenome (GOLD analysis project Ga0209160, IMG submission 186167) | Grasslands soil microbial communities from the Angelo Coastal Reserve, California, USA - 14_1009_12_40cm (SPAdes) (version 2) | ecosystem: Environmental > Terrestrial > Soil > Grasslands ... | reverse complement strand
GTCGTGTCGCGCGGAAAGATGCGATCGTAATTCCATTTATCGCCCGGGAGTTTCTCGATGACGACGACCGGCCGTACCAGCTTCACGTCGCGGAAATCGATTCTCTTGCCGCGCAGAGTCGTCAGACTGTAGCGCGCCCACATCTCGTCCGCTTTGATGAACGGCCGGTGTGCGCTGTCCGTGATCACCACATCGTGCAGCGTGAATCCACGCAGGAGATCTCCGGTAACGCCGCCGATGTGGACGAGTCCGTGACTGTTACTCTGTACCAGTCCTTCGACGTAGCGACGGACGCGCTCGCGACCCCAGTTGGTATTGGTTACGAGGAGAAGTGCACCAAATAGCAGGAGCACCACCACCACGACTGCCGCGATGAGGCGCACCCACCACCTACGCATTAGAACGCTTCGCCGATGGACAGGTGAAGGACCATCCGATTGAGGAAGCCGCCCCCTTTGTTGGGAGCATAAATTCGGCGCTGCTGTAGTCTGACGAGCGTCTTCTGGCCATTCACGATGTTTTCCGTTATCACCGGCAGGGATTCTCTGGACGCCGGAGCGATCCCTATATCGGCACGGATTGGGCCTACAGGTGAGCGGTAGCGGAAGCCAAACCCGGGAGTTACGGCCCCCTTTCGGCGGGGAAGGTCAGGACTCGTCCTCTGAGTCACCATTCCGGCGTCTACGAACGCTGCGCCGGTTAGCTCCCCCCAAACCGGAAACCGGGCCTCGACGCTGCCCTCCATCACGAAATTGCCGCCCAACGGACGTGCCACGAAATCGCGGTCCTTGAGCTTCGGTGCGTTTGGATCGCACGTCGTGACGTCAGTTCCGGTGAGGCACGCCACGTTGGTACTGTCGTGTGTCTGCAGCACGCTGATCGGAACCGTGAGCACGCGCGGGCCGAGCTGATTTTCACCGAACCCCCGCACCGAGTGCGCGCCGCCGGCGTAGAATCTTTTTCTTGGATGCAGCACTCCGTCGCCGAGAGACGTGGAGATGCCAACTGCTTGCGCGGTGCTGCCGAGTGATCGTACCCAGCCCACGCGAACATGTGCGCCGATGGCGCCGCGCTTTCTCACCTGATAGAAGGCAGCCCCGTCGGCGGTCGCACGATTGTAGCGGAAGTCGGAAACGGTGAACGTCGACGCGTGCTCGAGGCTGCCGTTGGCGCGGAACCCGGTGTTGGGCGAGAACGGGTCATTGGTGCGGTCGATCGACGAAGTGAGTGTGATCGGCGACAGCTTCTGATTTCCACGCAGCGACTCCAGCGTCGGCTGATCGCAGACGCCGAAGTTGATACAGAAGTAGACATCGCCCGCGTCGACTTTGCTGATCTCGAACCGGTAGTTGATGCTCGTGGGAGCGCGCTCGGCCAGCTCGCGGGTGAAGGTGAGACTGGTACCATAGCCGCGGTCGACGTAGATGCCGGGCGCACTGCGGCGGTGTGTGAAGAGACTGACGCCGAGGCTGTTGTGCGGCGACCCGAACCAGGGCTGGGTGAGGTCGATGCTGGCGTTATAGGTCGGGACGAAATAGCGAGAGAGCGCGCTGGTCTGTGGAATGGTCGCGTTCTGGAAAATTCCACGGCCACTGAGAGAGCGGGCAAAGAGGTTGCCGACGACACCCTGCACGTCCAGTCGACGCGCGCTGCCGAAGAAGTTGTAATCGGTGAACCGACTCTCGAGCTGGGCGAAATCGATGGTGTTGAATCCGGCGCTGATGCGGGCTTCGCGCGGCGGCGACTCCTGCACGGTGACGACGACGATCTTGGCCGAATCGGGCGTAGCGATGTCGATGGGTGGGCGCGGCTCGATGGCGGCGCGTCGAAACAGGTTCGATTCGTAGAGTGCGCGCTGGCTGCGCAGCATCTCGGATCGCTTGAAGATGTCGCCGATGTGAAAAGTGAGTGACTTGAGGATGGTGTGCGAGCTGACGTCGTCGTTGCCCTTGATGACGATGTCTTCGACAGTGGTTTGGTATTTGGGAACGAGAGTGAACGTCACGGCCGCGGTGTGCGCGGCCGAATCGAGGACGATGGTGGTGTCGACTTCGGCGTCGGCGTAGCCCTTGTCGAACAACGCCGTCTGCAGGAAGAATCGCGACGAGTCCAGCCGAATCATGTTGAGCGGCGCGTTCTTGCTCAGCACGACGCGCTTGTTGATCTCCCGCTTCGAGAGCAGCGTCGGCGTCGGCTGGTTGACGGCGATGTCGGAAATGAGAGTCGGCGGACCTTCCTTGATGAGGAAAGTCACGCCGACCTGGTTGTGTCCTCTCGATACGACGGCGGTGTCGACTTCAGTTTCGCGGAAGCCGCGCTTCCAGTAGAAGACGCGCGCGCGAAGCACGTCGCGGTGCAGCTCCTGGTGGTCGAGATACTTTCTGGTATAGAAGTACTTCGACTTGCTGATCCAGCAGAACGGCTTGAGGAGGAAGCTGTTGCAGTACGACGCCGTTGTATAAATGCTGGTAAGCAGATCGCTCTGCTTCACTGACTTCACGCCCTTGAGCGTGAGGTTGACTACCTCGGGGTGACTTTGGGTCGGCGTTGTCTGTTGCGAAAAAAGGAGCGCCGGAACTAGTAGAAGTGCCCCGGCAAGACCTAGCGCTCTTCCCTCGTCCCTCTTCCCTCGCCCCTCGTCCGTCTTCCCTCTATAGCCCCTCGAGCAGCGCGTCGTTGCTCGGCGTGGCTGCGATGCGCTTGATGAGCCATTCCATGGCGGAACTGGACGGCATCTGTTGTAGACCGCGCCTGAGGGTATAGACATGCTCTATCTGGTCCGGACGGAAGAGCTTGTCTTCACGACGCGTGCCGCTGGTCGCGACATCAATGGCGGGGAAGATTCGTTTCTCGGACAGAGAGCGATCCAGCTTGATCTCGCAGTTACCGGTGCCCTTGAATTCCTCAAAGATGACGTCGTCCATGCGCGATCCGGTCTCAACGAGGGCGGTGGCGATGATGGTGAGCGACCCGCCGCCGTGCTCGGGAGCCACGGAACGGGCGGAGCCGAAGAAGGCTTTCGGGCGAGCCATCGCCGACGAATCGAGTCCACCGGAAAGCGTGCGTCCAGTGCCACGCTCGACAGTGTTGTATGCGCGTGCCATGCGCGTAATCGAATCGAGTACGATGACGACATCCTTGCCTAGCTCCACGAGGCGGCGCGCCCTCTCCAGCACCATTTCGGTGACATCGGTGTGGCGAACCGCGGGCATGTCGAAGCTGGAGGCAACAACCTCGCCATAGCCCCAGGTAATCATCTCGCTCACTTCCTCGGGCCGCTCGTCGACGAGCAGAACCAGCAATGCCGCCTGTGGATGATTGATCGCGACGCCTTCGACGATTGCCTGGAGGAGCATCGTCTTTCCGGCGCGGGCCGGCGCGACAATCAATGCGCGCTGTCCGTAACCGATTGGTGCGATGAGGTCGATGGCGCGGCGCGTCAGCTCCGGTCCACCTTTGGCCGGTCGGCCCGTCTCGAGCTTGAGCTTGCGCTCCGGGTACGACGCAATGAGCGATGCGAAATCGGGACGACGAGCGGCCGCCGCCGGATCTTCATCGTTGATCTTCTGGATGTCGACGACGACTACGCGGTTGCGATGATCGTGGCCGGTGGTGGCGAGCACCTGGTCGCCACGGCGTAGCATGTACTGCCGCATTATCTGCGTCGGCACGTATGCATCACCTGCCTCGGCTAGATAACTGTTCGCTGATCTGCGGATGAATCCGCCGTCGCGCTGCGGGTCGAACCAACCTGAAGTTTCGCTGTCCGGAACAACTGGAGCGATCGGTGCGCGCTGACCCTGGTCACTGCGTTGGGCTTGCTGTTGCCCGCCGCCGCCTCCACCACCGCCGCCGCCGCGCTGTCTGCCGCGTCCACGTTGATTGCGTCCGCGCCGACCATTGTGACGGTGATCGCGATCACGATGTTGTCCGGGTTCGCGCTGCTGCTGTCCCTGTCCGCCGCCCTGGCCGCCCTGGCCTATGCTCGTTTGCGGATTGTATTGCGACTGCGGTTGTGATTGCGGAGGAGCGCCGGTGTTGAAGTTCTCGGCGCCGTTGCCCTCGGTGTTCGGATTGGTATTGGAGTCTGAGCTCTCTGGCGCTGGCGTAGAGGGCGTGGTGGGAATAGCTGGTGATGTCATATTGTCGCGTGCATCTGGTAATTGCGCCGCGTCGGCTGGGGGTGGTGGAGGTGTGGTGGACGAATCCATTGTATCGAGGTACGGATCTACGTCACCGTACGATTCGGGGATGGGAGTGTGTGGTTGATGACCGGACGGACGGGACCTCCGGCCGCGACGAAAAGGACGTCGGCGTTCACTCATGCAATTGTGGTGTGGCTGAGAAAAGTGCTACTCGAATGGCTACGCGTATCGCGGTGAAAACTCACGCGAGTGCCGGAGCCCTATTCTGTATGGAATGGCGCGCTACTAGGCTGCGCTGGTGCAAGAATGGTACTATGCGCTGCCGGGAATGTCCAGCTTATCAACTAATACGGTACGGCTCGGGTAAGGAAGATGTCAAGTCGGTGCAGTCAAGGCGGGCCGTTGATCTTGGCGCGGTCTGACATCCACAAAACCAAAGCAGGGAGCTGCAAGCTTTGACAGCTTTATAGCTGGGAGCTTTTCAGGTGGAGTCTGTTTTCTGATATATACACTTCGTCCCCTATAAAGATCGAATGACTGAGCCACAAGTAACACAAAGCGACGATTTGGTCGACCCACTGCCCGCGCTGGAACGTGCCGTGGCAGAGCGTCCGAATGACGCAAGGGCGCTCGTCGCTCTCGCCAATCACTACTGGCTGATCGGTGCCGGACCTGAACCGGTCGGCGATCTCGCGTCGCGCGCAATCGCCTCGGATGCGGACAATCGCGCCGCGTGGCACCTCTGGGCGCTGGCCGAGTCAAATCCCAGAGAGCGCGTCGCCCGTTGGCAGCAGGTATCGACGCGATTCCCGCAGGATCAACTCGCGAAAGCAAACCTCGCCGACAACGCCGCGGCTCTCGCCGGCGCCGAGCACGACTACCAGGCCGTAGATCTAGCGATCGATATGTACGAAGAGCTGCTGGCAGTTGCTGACCAACCCGATCAGCGCACCGCTCTGGAAAAGGCAATCAAGACGCTCAAAGGCTGGCACTTTTGAATCGGGTTTTCCGGATCGCCTCACGGGTCGTCGGCCGCGGGTACTGCTAGGCGAGTAACTCGGTCGAGAGTCGAGCAAAGGCGGCATCTACGACGCCGCCTTTCTGCTCACCTCTCTCGGTCGCGGAACTCGCCTAGCACTACCCGCGACCTCCTCCCCCAAGCCAACGCGATCTGTCTAGTCGTCTGCAGCGCCCAGCGCCGAGCGTTCAACTGGCAGCGCCTAGCAGGTCGTTACTTCTTCGCGGTGGCAGTTCTGGCAGAGGGTCGCGCGACGACGGAAGGATTGCCGTCAGAGATGTACGCATTCCCCGCCGCCTCGAGCTTGTTCATGTTGTTCTCGATCGCGTTGCCGATGACTTGGATGCGCGGAGTCGAGCCAGGATTAAACACCGGATCGTACGGCGATCGCATCGGTCCACCATCGACCTCGAACACCACCGGCCAGCTATACGTCACCGTCTTGCCGGTCTTCGGATCCGTCCACGAGCCGTGCGATGCGAGCGCGCGATTCTTCGGCCACAATCCCTGCGGCAACGCCATCTCCCTGGGTTTGTACCCAGGGACCGCCGAATCGATGCCGAGCAAGTTGCGCGCGATCTGCTCCTGAACGAAAGCGTCAGGATACTTGCTCAGCTGCGCGTGCCAGAGCGTGTGATCGCACAGCTCGAATCCGTTGTCGGCGAGCCATTTCACTTTCTTGAATCGCCACTGTGATTTCTGACCCTGAATGCCGCGATCTCCGAAGAAATTATGTCCGGCAGACGCACCGTTCAGCAGACAGAACACCGCTTTGTTTGGCCAATCCGGATGTGTCTTCTTGAAGTCCAGCCAGATGCCAATGCCACTCGTCGGATCGATTTCCAGTTGGCCGTTGTTCTCGATGTAACGGAACTGCTCCGGCGATGCATCGTCGAATACGAAGACCACTGGAGAGATTCCCTTAGGGAGATCGAGCTTCTTATCGAGCACGTCCGCCATATTCACCGGCCGGTAGCCGCGACTGTAAAGCAGCTCGAGATCCTTCCGGAACTGACCGCGCTCGCGCGCGTACAGCCCGTTGTGGTCGGTGATGAGGTGATACTCCAGCACCATTATTCGTCCCATTTCATTGGGGACGCGATTCGGGTCTGGCGCGCTCGATGCCGTCGCGGCGCTTACACCATTCGTGCTGGAAGTTCCCGTGCCCGGCGCGGCACTAGAAGTGCCGGAACCTGTCGCGCTCCTGTCCGTAGTGGAGGTTGGACCCGCGACGCCGCCAGAGGTGTTTGATGTAGTGACATTTGTGGACGCCTGTGTTGTCGAACCAGTGCTATTACTGTTCGCGGCAGCGGCTGATTTCGTTCCGCCACCACTGCAGGCCGTGGCGGCGCCGGCGATGACGATCGAAACGAGGACTGAACGATACATTTTTCCCAGGTTTGGTCAGAAATAAGGGCAGAGCGCCATCAAGGCCTTCTCGGCTGGTTGAAGTCCAACCGCCGGGGAATCCTGCTCGGCTTATTCGCAATATGTATTCTAACGGTCTACTTCACGGACGTGTGGCTGCTGACGTGCGGGTTCGACGGCTGCCCGACCGCGCGCGACATCCAGACCTTCCAGCCCGACCAGGGCGGCCGCATCCTCGATCGCTACAATCGTCTGATGGGACGACTGGAGCTGGTCCGCCGCGTCAACGTTCCCCTCGGCGCCGTTCCGCAATTCGTCCAGCAGGCGTTCATCGCCACTGAGGACCGTCGCTTCTACCAGCACGGCGGACTCGACTGGCGCGGCTTCTTTCGCGCGCTCGTCACCAACCTGAGAGCCGGCCGCACCCGCGAAGGTTTCAGCACGATTACAATGCAGGTCGCGCGCAACACCTTCGCCGTTCGCAAATACCCTGCGCGATCGTTGCGACAAAAACTCGCCGAGCTGCGATTGTCGCGACTGATCGAGCACTCGCTGACGAAGCAGCAAATCCTCGAGCTCTACTTCAACGTCATCTACATGGGGAACGGCGTCTATGGAGTGGAAGCGGCGAGCAGAGATCTGTTCGGCAAGAGCGTCAACAGGATAAACCTGCCGCAGGCGGCGATGCTTGCCGCCCTGCCAAAGGCGCCGTCGACCTACACTCCGCGTCGTCATCCGCAGCGCGCTCTCGATCGACGCAATCTCGTGCTCAGTGTGATGGTGAAAGAGGGCTACGTCTCCGCCAACAGGCTGCCCGGATTGCAGGCGACGCCCAACACCATCGCCAAAGACGAATGGCGGCCGAATGATCCCAATGATTCTTTCGCGTTCGACGCGGTGCGGAACATGGTCGATTCCATCATCGAAGGTGGCACGGCTGACGTCGTCGACCTCACTGTCCGGACGACGCTGGATCGCAACGCGCAGATCGCTGCCGACCGTGCCGTGCGCCGGCAAGCTTCTGTAATCCAATCGGAAACTGGTCGGCGCGGATTGATACAGGGCGCGATGATCGCAATTGATCCGCGCACGGGAGACATCCGAGCCCTCACTGGCGGCCGCACCTATGAGCGCGGCGCATTCAATCGCGCGCTCTCCGCGCATCGCCAACCGGGGTCGGCGTTCAAGCCCTTCGTGTACGCTGCGGCGATGGCCGCTGGCTACACGCCCTCGTCTGAAGTCGACGACGACCCGATCGATGTCATTCAGGGACGCAACGTCTGGTCGCCCCAGAATTACAACGACGATTATGCGGGGCGCATCACTTTCCGTAAGGCGCTCATCAGATCAGCGAACGCGGCGACGGTGCGGGTGAGTCAGGCGGTGACGATTCCGCGCGTCATCGCCACAGCACACAAGAACGGAATCGTGAGCGACATTCCCAACGTTCCCTCGACGGCGCTGGGCGTGGCGGACGTCACGCCGATAGAGCTGGTGACAGCGTACGCACCGTTTGCCAACGGCGGATACAAGGTGAAGCCGAGGCTGATACGGAGCATTTCGGCGGCGCAGGACATTCCGATCTGGCCGAGCGATCCGAGGGTGGCCGACGAACCAAACCCGCGCGATCTGCCGCTGGTGATGGATCCGCGCGATGCTTACCAGGTGACGTCGATGCTGCAATCGGTCGTCGACTACGGCACTGGCAAAGTCGTGCGCGACTACGGAGTGCACGGCCTCGTCGCCGGTAAGACCGGAACTACCAACAGTGGCACCGACGTCTGGTTCGTCGGCTACACACCGACGGTCGTGGCGGCGTTCTGGTTCGGCTTCGATGTGCCCGCTCCCATCAGCAGCGATGCGTCGGGTGGTCGTCTTGCCGCGCCGGCGTGGGCGGAGTTTTATCTCAACGGCTGGCGCGAGGCCGCGTCACCCAACGCCTGGAATCCGCCGCCGGGCATGGTCGAGCGCATCATCGATCCGACTAACGGTTACCTCGCCACGGAGTGGTGTCCCGTTACTAGGAACGAATATTACAAACCCGAACTTCCACTGCCCACGATTCCGTGTCCCGAGCACGGCCCCGATATGGACCAGCAGAACAACTATCCCAATCCAGGCGACACTTTGAACGACATCGGGCGACGGATCGGGCGGGCGCTCGGGAAGATCTTCCGGTTTTGATCGGCGTGGGTTCGGGATCGCTCTGCGGGAGTCGGCTGCGAGTGCTGCGTAGCGAGTTCCGCGACTGAGAGAGAAGAGGCAAAGGGCTCGGCCCTTTGCCTCTTCTCTCGACTGAGTTACTCGCCTAGCAGTACTCGCAGCCGACGACGCGGCGTAAGCGCGAGTTGCAGTCGGGCTACACGATTCCCAGGAAGTCGCGCGGTGACGCGGCGAAGGCCGGGAAGATTTTGTCGAGCGTCTTGGCGCCCATGTGGTGGGAGACGACTTCGGCGAAGACGGAGCGGAAGTCTGTAGTCAGGGCGAGGTCGCGGCCTTCGTACAGTTGCTCCTGTTCAAGGCCGGGCCACTTGCCGTGGACTTTGCCGCCCTTCACGTTGCCGCCGATTACGAATAGGGCGCCCGCGTGGCCGTGGTCGGTGCCTCGGTTGCCGTTTTCGCGGGCCATCCTGCCGAACTCGGACATCGTCATGACGATGACGTCGTCCATGCGGTCGCCAAGATCGGTGACCAGTGCGGAAATCGATTTCGAGAAGTCATCAAGCCGTTGCGCCAGCTGGCCGGTTGAATTTCCCTGATTCACGTGCGTGTCCCAGCCGCCGACGTCGGCGAAGGCGATCTCGAGTCCGACGTTAGCCTTGATCAGCTGCGCGATTTGTAACAGTCGTTGACCGAATTGCGAGCGAGGATAATCAGCGCCGTTCTGCGGCAGGTATTTCTGCGGATTCGCCGAGCGCAGCATCTTCACCGCGTCGAACGTCTCGGCGCCCGTCGCGTGGACCAGATCCGCCGAGCCAGTTCTGTACAGCGCCTCCAACCGCTCGGCGGAGCTGCCGGTGGCGCGGACTGAGAATTCGTCGAGACTGTTCATTGCCACCGTCGGACTCGGCCCCTCCAGAATGCGTGGAGTCTGCGGCGTCAACGACACCGCGCGGAACGGAGTCTTGGCCAGATTGCACTCGTCGCACGTTCCCTTCACCGCGAGATAGCGATTGAGCCAGCCGTCGGTCGTGCCCTTGTTGTCGGGCGTACCCGTCTCCATGTAGTCCTGCGCGTCGAAATGGGACCGCGTCGTACTCGGACTGCCGACCGCCTGGACCGGCGCCAGCATTTTCCGATCGTAGAGTGCCTTGAACGGCGCGAGCGATGGATGCAATCCAAAAAATCCGTCGAGATCGATGGCCGCCCCAGCGACTGCGTTTGAAGGCTGAGGTATCGCGATCGAGGGTCTCATCGCGTAGTACGCTTTCTCCCCATACGGCACGACGACGTTCAATCCGTCAGCCGCTCCGCGCTGAAAGAGGCAGATCAAAACTTTCCCTTTCGGCGCGTTGAACAGGTTCATGCCAAAAGCAGTGCGCCGCAAAAAGCTCGGACTGAGCCCCATTGTCACCAGCGCCAACGCCCCCGATTTCACGAATACTCTCCGTTCCATCTCAGTATCCCTCTATAGCAAAAGCAGTTTTAGCTCGCACTTCGCAACTAGCTCGTAGTTCGCAATCGGCTCGCACCTCGCAGCCAGTTCGTACTTCGCAATCAGTTTGCGATTCGCAATCACTGTCAATGCCTCTGGAACTCCGGCGAACCAAGCGCAAGTCCAACGATCTGCGTCACTCCAGTCAGCTGCGGTATGTTCCCGAGCCCACCTCGCCCCTGCAGCACCGCGCCCTTCCCCCCGCCATTCTGCTTCGGTCGCGGCCGGGTATCCGGCATCGCCGCTCCAGACATCTCCGTGTCCTGGTCAATGGTCGACATATCCTGAAGTCCCCTCGTCCCCGCACCGCTAGCGAGCATCGGATGCTCTCCGGAAAGGAGAACTG
>Ga0209160_1004991_pt1 | contig 10538 bp, 11 predicted proteins | sample GraSoiAngelo_153_FD_186167 | JGI IMG/M metagenome (GOLD analysis project Ga0209160, IMG submission 186167) | Grasslands soil microbial communities from the Angelo Coastal Reserve, California, USA - 14_1009_12_40cm (SPAdes) (version 2) | ecosystem: Environmental > Terrestrial > Soil > Grasslands ... | reverse complement strand
GGTCGAACATCGCGTAGAGGATCCGGCGATGGACGGGCTTGAGGCCGTCGCGGACGTCGGGAAGCGCGCGCCCGACGATGACGGACATCGAGTAGTCGAGATACGCCTGACGCATCTCGTCTTCGATCGCGACGGGAACGAGCTGGGGACCGGTTGCTTCTGCCATTCTTCCGCCTCTGGAAAGGACGAGGTGTTTTACCCGTTTTGCAGGCTCCCGGCCATCGGAAACTCGGGCGGAAAAGCAGCCTGATTCCCGCTCGTTCCTCGACCAGGAGGGCCCCCGCCCGGCGCGCGACTTCAGGCGGATCGCTGCCCAGCTTGATGACCGGAGGCACCATGCGGAAAATCGGAATCTCGCTCCTCGCGGCGGCGGCGCTGGCGCTCCCGGCAGCCGCGAAGTCGTCGGCGAAAGCCGAGGTCACGTGCAACGACGGAACGACGGCGAAGGGGGGCCGCGGGGCCTGCTCGCGCCACGGCGGCGTGGCGAAGCCCGCGAAGAACAAGACGCGCGCGGAGCTCGACGAGGGCAAGAAGGAGACGGAGAAGAAGTCCGGCGGCATCCTCGACACGCTCTTCGGCCGCAAGAAAGACGAGGCGGCGCAGGGCCGGAGCTCGGACACGACGCCCCGCCGCTCTACGCGGGAGGCGAAGACGCCGAGGGCGCGCTGCAAGGACGGAACGATCTCCTACTCCGCGCAGCAGTCCGGCACCTGCTCGAGCCATGGCGGCGTCGATCAGTGGTTGAACAAGTAGGGACGATCCGTCCTGGAGATTGTCGAGGCCTAGAGATTGTCGAGGTGCCGGCGCGCTTCCCGTCCCACGTCGCCGCGCGGGTCGGCGTCCTCGGCGCTCTCGAAGAATTGTCGCGCGGCCGTCTTGTCGCCCTTGAGCTTGAGCGCGATCGCCTTGCCGAGGAGGGCGCCGGCGTGACGCCGGTCCATGGACAGCGCCTTGTCGAACTCGGCGACCGCCTTCTCCAGCTCTCCGTCCCCCAGGAGCTTGCGGCCTTGGGCGACGTGGTGATCGGCGTTGGATACGAACTCGACGTCGAGGATCGCCTTGCCGACCACGTGCGCAAGGACCACTCGCAGGGGGCCGAACCACCAGAAGGTCGCGACCTCGGCGGCGGCCACCGCGGCGATGGGCAGCTCGGCGATCTGTTTGCCGCGGAATTTGATGCGCACCCGCGTGTGCTGTCCCTTCGCCATCAGATCGCGGGCCTGCTGCGACACCTTGGCGAACGCATCGTCCAGGCCCCCCGTGACGTCGACGGCCATCCTCTCGGCGGCAGGCTTCGCCTTGTCGGCGAACTCGCGCACTTTCTTCGCCGCGCGGTCCGCAAGCTCGCTCCAGTCCCCGCCGGCGGCGGCCCGCGGGGGCTGCTCGCGCGGCTGCGCCGGACCGCGGGCCTTCCGGGTGACCTTCTTGCGTCGGGTTTTCGGTTCGGGCATCCGGACACCCTCCTCGGCGCAGTATGCTCTGCGCCCGCCGCCGTCGCCATCTACGCATGCTAGTCTCCGCGGCCCCATGCCGGTCACCCGCGAGCGCGTCGACCCGCAGCGCGACCACAGCGACCTCGGCCTCGTGCACCGCCGCTGGATCGTGCCCGACGACGTGCAGCGCCCCATGCCGTTACCGAATCTGTCGCGCCTCTGGCGGGGATTGATCGACCTGCGCGTCCTCGACGCAGACGCCGAAGTCCGCCTCGAGCGCTTCAAAGGAGAAACCATCGAGCTGCCTGCGGCGGCAAGCGCCGGAGCCCTCCTGGCCGGGACGGGGGCGGCGAGCCTGGTCACGCAGGTGGTGTGGACGGACGAGGAGGGCCGGCGCGACCCGTACGCGTTCGACGGCGAACCGGATCCGGAAGGGTTTCGCGACTACACGCTGTATGCCATCGACGTTCCCGGACGCGTGCTGCTCCCCATCTCGCCGATCGCGCGCCTCTGCGCCCATTGCGGCCGCCGGGTGGAGGTCCAGCTTCCCCGGTTCGGCGAAGGGGTGCTGCTCGATCTGGACGATCCCGTGTGCTCCTGCGGCGCGAAGGCCGATCTGGCGCGCGACAAGGCCGAGCTCCGCAACGGCGCCGTCTTCTTGCTCGAGGAGATCAGCTGCCGCGCGGCCCTGAGCATCGAGCTGCCGCGAGCGCCACAGAGCGAGGAGCTGCCCGACGCCGCCGTCGCGCAACTCCTCCGCGACGCGTTCGGCGCGACCGACGAGCTGGCGGACGACGCGGTTGCGGCGGCTGACTAGCCGCTGCCGCACGAAGTGCGGCTATGCGTACGTTTTGGACTGTACAGGTCATGAAATCAGGAGCGCCGGCCGGCGACGAAGGCGCGCGCCGCCGCGCGCTCGACGCGCGCGCGGTTCCCCTCGTAAGCGGGGTCGTCGGGACGCATCCCGGAGAGGCGCGCGGTCAGATCCTTCAGCTCGGACTCGGCCCGGCCCTTGTCGATCTGGTCCGCGCGGACCGCCTCTTCGACGAGCACCCGCACGCGATCGTGGCTCACCTCCGAGAAGCCTTCGCCGACCGCGTACCGATGCTCGGTGCCTCCGGTCACGTAGACCAGCTCGCCGGGAGCGAGCGCCGCGACCAGCGGCGTGTGCCCAGGCCGGATGCCAAAGCCCCCCTCCACGCCCGGCAGCCGGACCTCGTCGCATTCGGTGGTGAGAACGCGCTGCTCGGGAGTGACGATCTCGAGGGAGAGGGCCATGGTCAGCGCGCCAGTGTCTTCGCCTTCTCCACGGCCTCGTCGATGTTGCCGACCATGTAGAAGGCCTGCTCGGGCAGGTTGTCGTGCTTTCCTTCGAGCAGCTCCTCGAAGGAGCGGATGGTGTCTTCCAGCTTGACGTACTTTCCCTTCATGCCGGTGAACTGCTCGGCGACCGAGAAGGGCTGGCTGAGGAAGCGCTGCACCTTGCGCGCGCGGGCCACCGTGAGCTTGTCCTCGTCGGACAGCTCGTCCATACCAAGGATGGCGATGATGTCCTGCAGCTCCTTGTACCGCTGCAGGACCGCCTGCACCCGCCGCGCGACCTTGTAGTGCTGCTCGCCGACGATCTGGGGGTCGAGGATGCGGCTGGTCGAGTCGAGCGGATCCACGGCGGGGTAGATGCCGATCTCGGTCAGCGCCCGCGAGAGCACGGTGGTCGCGTCGAGGTGCGCGAAGGTCGTCGCCGGAGCGGGGTCGGTGAGGTCGTCGGCGGGGACGTAGATGGCCTGCACCGAAGTCACGGCGCCCTTCTTGGTGGAGGTGATCCTTTCCTGGAGCTCGCCCATGTCGGTGGAGAGCGTGGGCTGGTATCCGACCGCGCTGGGAATGCGCCCGAGGAGCGCCGAGACCTCCGAGCCCGCCTGCGTGAAGCGGAAGATGTTGTCGATGAAGAGGAGCACGTCGCGCCCCTCCTCGTCGCGGAAATACTCGGCGATGGTGAGCGCGGAGAGGCCCACGCGGGCGCGAGCACCGGGCGGCTCGTTCATCTGCCCGTAGACCAGCACGCACTGGCTCTTCTCCAGGTCCTCGAGGTTGATGATCTTCGACTCGATGAACTCGGCGTAGAGGTCGTTGCCCTCGCGGGTGCGCTCGCCCACGCCCCCGAAGACGGAGAAGCCCCCGCGCTCCTTGGCGACGTTGTTGATCAGCTCCTGGAGGAGCACGGTCTTGCCCACGCCGGCGCCGCCGAAGAGGCCGATCTTGCCGCCGCGAAGATAGGGCGCGAGCAGGTCGATGACCTTGATGCCGGTCTCGAACGGGATCATCCGCACGTCCTGCTCCTGGAACTCCGGCGGGTCGCGGTGGATGGGGAGCCTGCGGGTGGCGCGGACCGGGCCCTTCTCGTCCACCGGCTCGCCGATCACGTTGAGGATGCGTCCCAGCACTTCCTTGCCGACCGGCACCGAGATCGGGCCGCCGGTGTTCTTCACCTGCTGGCCGCGCACCAGACCGTCGGTCGAGTCCATGGCGATGCAGCGCGCCGTGTTCTCCCCGAGGTGCTGCGCGACCTCGATGGTCAGGTTGTCCGACTTATCGGAGATCCCCGGGTTCGAGACGGTCAGGGCGGTGAAGATCTCGGGAAGTGACCCGGCTGGAAACTCGACGTCCACCACCGGCCCGATCACCTGCGTGACCTTGCCCAATTTTGCCGTTTCGCTCAGTGCAACTGCCATCGTGACCTCTGCGCTCTCTCTAGTGAAACGCCTGACTGGCAATCATTTCAGCGCCTCCGCGCCGGAGACGATCTCCATCAGCTCCTTGGTGATCGACGCCTGCCGGGCGCGGTTGTACTCGAGCGAAAGTCGCCCGATCATGTCGTTTGCGTTCTTGGTGGCGGAGTCCATCGCCGTCATGCGGGCGCCGTGCTCCGAAGCCTCGGATTCGAGCAGCGCCCGCCAGATCGACATCGCCAGCTGCCGCGGAATCAGGGTCTCGAGCAGCTGCGGCCGCGAAGGCTCATAGAGATGCTCGGGGGTGATGAACCCGCCTTCGCCCTCGCCCTCGCGCTTCGCGGAGGGGGGCGCGACGATGGGCAGGAGCTGGGTGAAGGTGATGGCCTGCGACATGGCGCTCTTGAACTGGTTGTAGAGGAGATGGACGGCATCGAGTTTGCGCTCGCGAAACTCGACGATCAGATCGTCGGCCACCTCTTTCGCCATCGCATACCGCAGCCGCCCGAAGAACCCGACGTAGTCCTTGCGGGTCTCGATCCCGCGCCTCTTCGCGAAGTCGCGCCCGCGCCGCCCGATGGTGGAGAACTGGATCGCCTCGTACTTGTCGCCCTCTTCCACCAGGAACCGCTGCGCGCGCCGGATGATGTTCGAGTTGAAGCCGCCGCAGAGGCCGCGGTCGCTGGTGAGCAGCACCACTTCGATGCGGCGGGGGTTTTCGCGCACCTCCATCAGCGGGTGGGGCGGGATCTCCGCCGCCGCGCGCGCTCCCGCCAGAGAGCCGAGCAGCTCGTCCAGCGCCTGGGCATAGGGCCGGGTCCGCACCACCGCGTCCTGGGCGCGGCGCAGCTTGGCCGCGGCGACCAGCTTCATCGCCTTGGTGATCTTCTGCGTGTTCCGCACCGACTTGATGCGGTTGCGGATGGTGCGGAGGGAAGCCATCTATGCCTTCGCGGGCGTCGGCCTGAAGACGCTCTTGAACTCCTCGAGCGCCTGGTCGAGCGCGGCACGCACGTCGTCCGTCAGATCCTTCTTCTCGCGCAGCAGCTTGAGCGCCTGCGGATACCGCGTCTCCATGAAGTCGAGCAGTTCCTGCATGTAGCGCTGGACGTCGGATACCTCGATGTTGCGGATCCAGACCACGCCGCTCTTGTCCTTCTGCGTGCCGGCGTAGATCTGGACGATCTGTTTCTCGACCGGCATCGGCACGTACTGGCCCTGCTTGAGGATCTCGGTGAGGCGGGCGCCGCGCGCGAGCGTCTCCTGCGTCGACTTGTCCAGGTCGGACCCGAACTGCGCGAACGCCGCCAGCTCACGATATTGCGCCAGCTCGAGGCGCAGGCTGCCGGCAATCTTCTTCATGCCCTTGATCTGCGCGTTGCCGCCGACGCGGGAAACGGAAATGCCGGCGTTGATGGCCGGGCGCTGGCCGGCATTGAAGAGATCGGTCTCCAGGAAGATCTGCCCGTCGGTGATGGAGATGACGTTGGTCGGGATGTAGGCGGAGACGTCGCCTGCTTGCGTCTCGATGATCGGCAGCGCCGTCAACGAGCCGCCGCCGCGCTCGCGGGAAAGCTTCGCGGCCCGCTCGAGCAGACGGCTGTGCAGATAGAAGACGTCGCCTGGATACGCCTCGCGCCCCGGAGGACGGCGCAGGAGCAGCGAGAGCTGCCGGTACGCCACCGCCTGCTTGGAGAGGTCGTCATAGATGATGAGCGCGTGCTGGCCATTGTCGCGGAAGTACTCGCCCATCGTCACGCCGGTGTAGGGCGCGAGGAACTGCAGCGGCGCGGGATCGGAGGCGCTCGCGGTGATGACGGTGGTGTACTCCATCGACCCGTGCTGGTTGAGCCGGTCCACGACGCGCGCGACCGTCGACTGCTTCTGGCCGATCGCGACGTAGATGCAGAACATGTTCTGGCCCTTCTGGTTGATGATCGCGTCCACCGCCACCGCCGTCTTGCCGGTCTGGCGGTCGCCGATGATCAGCTCGCGCTGTCCTCGGCCGATGGGGATCATCGAATCGATGGCCTTGATGCCGGTCTGCATCGGCTCCTTCACCGACTCGCGCGCGACGATGCCGGGCGCTTTGACCTCGATCTTGCGCCGCTCCTTTCCTCCGACCGGACCCTTCCCGTCGATCGGCTCACCGAGCGCATTGAGGACCCGGCCGATCACTTCCGGCCCGACCGGGACGTCGGCGATGCGGCCGGTGCGCTTGACGACGTCGCCCTCGCGCAGGTGCTCCTGATCGCCCATCAGCGCGACGCCGACGGAATCCTCCTCGAGGTTGAGCACCAACCCGATCAGGTCCTTGGGGAACTCGACGAGCTCTCCGGCCATCACCCCCTCGAGCCCGTAGACGCGCGCGATGCCGTCTCCGGTGGAGAGCACGGTGCCCGTCTCGCTCACCTCCACCTGCTTGCCGTAGCCCTTGATCTGCTCGCGGAGGATGCGGCTGATTTCGTCGGCCCGGATTTCCGCCATGTGCTCTGCTCCGTGACTGCGCGGTGATTAGAGCGGCGCTCTCTTCAGCTCCTGGCGCATCCGCTCGAGCTGGGTGCGCAGGCTGCCGTCCAGCATCGTCGGGCCCACCTGCGCCACCACGCCGCCGATGAGCGACGAATCCGTCTTCGACTCCAGCACGACGGCGCGGCCCGTCGTGCGCCCGATCGCTTCCCGCAGGCGCTCCAGCTCGTGCTCGCTGAGCGGTCCGGCGGAGGTCACCGTGGCGCGAATCCGGCCCGCCTGGCGGTCGACCAGCGCCCGGTACAAGCGGGCAATCTCCGCAAGCGCGCCCATGCGCTGGCGGTCGACCAGCAGCCGGAGGAAATTGACCGTCACGGCAGACAGCTTGAGTGCGCCGGCGACGGCGTCGACGGCCGCGTGCCGCTGCTGCGGCGCATAACCGGGATTGACCAACATGAAGCGGAGCTCCCCGCTCTGCTTCATCGCCGCCACGACGGATTCCAGCTCGTCGCCGTACTGCTCGAAGCGGCCCTCTTCCACCCCGAGCGAGAGCAGGGCGCGGGCGTAACGTCGGGCGACGCTCGAGGCGATCAAGTCGGCTGCTCCTGCAAAAACCCTGAAGGCGCGGCTACCTAACACGTGGGGCAGACAGGGTCAATGCGCTGCGGCGTCGAGTGGCTATGCGTAGTTTTGCCGGATGAAGCTCATTGTGCAGGGCAAGCAGATGCGGGTCAGCGAGGGCTTGCGGCGATACGCCCAGGAGCACGTGGTCAAGCCGCTGCGCCGCTTCTACGACAACGAGGCGGCCGAGCTGCGCGTCGAGGTCGGCATCGACAACCGCAACCGCGGCGAGTCGAAGCAGTGCCACCTGACCTTCCGCATGCCGGGTGCGCGGACCATCCAGATCGAGCAGACCACGCCGGACGTCTACGGCGCGCTGGACGTCGCCGCCGACCGCCTGGTCAGGGTGGCGAAGAAGGAGCTCGGCAAGATGCGCCGCCCGAAGGGCCGCCACAAGGAACATCCGCTCGCCACCGTGGTGGCCGAGGGCGGCGTTCCCGGAGGGCTGGTCGAGGACCTGCCGAACGGGCGCGCGCTTCGCGACCTCGAGCACGCGGTCTCACCGCGCCGCCGCAAGTAGCCGCTGCATTCCAACGCTGATCTGAAGCGTCAGCCGGCGTCGGAGCCCGGGGCCTTGACGAGACCCCTTGCTGTCTTACGTTGCGGTCGCCGACGGGAACGAGGGAAAGCCCCTCCGGCATCCCATAGGATTTTCTTTGCTTGAAAGGAGCAGAGGTATGGCCATCATTCGTCGTAACGATCCCTTCCGCGACTTGGTCGCGCTGCAGGACCAGCTCTTCCGCACCTTCGACTCCGCCTACCGCGGCAGCGGCCGCGAGGATGCGCAGTCGATGGTGGCGACCTGGTCGCCGCTGGTCGACATCTTCGAGGATTCCGAAGGCATCACGCTCAAGGCGGAGCTGCCGGAAGTCGATGCGAAGGACGTCGAGATCCAGGTCGAGGGCAACACGCTCACCCTGAAGGGTGAGCGCAATCTGGAGCACGAGGACAAGCGCGACGGGTATCACCGGGTCGAGCGCACCTACGGCTCGTTCAGCCGGACATTCACGCTGCCGAGCACGGTGGACGTGGAGCACATCACGGCTGAGTCGAAGGACGGCGTGCTGCGCGTCTTCCTGCCCAAGCGGCCCGAGACGAAGCCACGGCAGATCAAGGTCGCGGTTTCTGCGCCGCATACGCAGTCGGCGCCCGTCTCGAAGCAGTAACCAGGCGGTTCGGATCGACCGCGGAGCGCGCTGAGCGCACAGACGCTCCGCGCGCTCTGCGGTTTGTCTTGCTACTTCTTCGGCGGGTTGGGGCCCGAGCCGGTGTCCATCTTGCAGGTGCCGTCGAAGAAGACGCCGCGGTCGATGACGACCGAGGCGGTCGTGAGATTGCCGCGCACCTTTGCCGGCGCCTTCAGCTCGATGGCCTTCGAGGCGGTCGCGTCGCCCTGGTAGTCGCCCAGGCAGGTCATCGTCCCCACCTTGACGTTCGCCTTCACCTCGGCGCCCTCGCCGATGATCAGCTGGTCGGTCGAGATGATCTCGCCGGAGAACTTGCCGTCGATGCGGACGGTGCCCTCGAAGATCAGTTTGCCCTCGAACTGGCTACCCTTGCCGAGCAGCGCGTTCAGCTCGGGGCTGCGCGATGCAGGGGTCGGAAGCGGCGCCACGTTCGAAGGGCCGTTCGCGGTGGGCGTCTGAGCGGGAGCTGTGTTCTGTGCCATTCGTGTCAGTCCTTTGGTTGGAGCGGGGTGGAAGGGCCTCTCATATCCGTCGCTCGTAAACACTACAAGCGCGGCCGCTATGCCGCCTTCCTGCGGCGGATGGCGGTTCTACCTGAACGCTGCGGCAGCGAGGATGAGCAGCACCAGCGCCTCTCCGGTGATGAAGCCTGACGCGAGCGGCGTGTTGTAGACCTCTTCCCTTCTTGGACTCACCTTCTGCCACACGAACTGGGTCGCGCCGCCGATGATCATGGGAACGACGGCGAATCCAGGGATCAACATCCCGAGCCCGACGGCCGTCGGCGACGGGATCCAGCGGCCGACCCGCGGATGCGACTCGAGCAGCGTCAGGACCACGCCGATGACCAGGGCGATGAGGAGCGCATAGAGGGCGCTGGAGGGAAGGGCCCCGAATCCCTTCGACAGCAGCTCCGCGAATCCCGCCCACTTCACGCTGATCGGTGAGGAGAGTCCTCCCTCCCCGCCGATGCCGTATTTGGCGCGCACCAGGGGATAGGCGACGGCAACGGCGAGGGCGCCGATGGGAACCCCGATCAGCTGCAGGATCGTCAGGTTCCGGTTCGTCGACCCGACGATCTTCCCCGCCCGGTAGTCCTGCATCAGGTGCTCGCCGTTCGCCGCCACCGCGCCGCTCATGCCCGAGCCGATCATGTTGATCGGCACATGGCCCGGAGCGAGCACGGCGAAAACCGCCTGCATCACGTTGGCCATCGCGCTGATCGGAGCCCAGTTCGTCTCGCCGAGGACCCGGATGCCAACCAGCATCAGGATGAGCGAGAGGAATACGGAGACGAAGGAGAGCCAGAGCGGGAAGCCGAGCGAGATCTTCTGCACCGCGGCGAGCACGATGGCGGAGGCGATCGCTCCCCACACCACCCACTTGATGGGGAAATCGCCACCTGCGTCCACGTCCTTGGAGGCGAGACCGTGGAACGTCTTCGCGATCACCTTCCATTTGAGCGCGAGAGCCGCCAGCCCGCCCGCGACCATCAGGCCCGTGGCCGGCCACATGATCCAGCGCTGGAGGACGGCGTTGAACGTGAGCGAGGGAACGAGGCCGGCGCGCAGCAGCGGTTCGGGCGCGACGATCCAGGCGAGCACCATGCCGAGTCCCATCGAGAGCGTCACCCGCAGACCGATCAGCATGCCCGCCCCGAGGGAGAGGACGCCGATCTCGGTGCCAACCCGCAGCGCTTCGGCGTGCGGCGTGATGAAGGTGAAGTTCAAGGTCTCCGGAATCCAGCCGAGCGCCTGGCGCAGGACGGTGAAGGCGGCCGAGACGAACCCGCCGATGGCGAGAGCGGCGACGCGCGGCTTTGCCTGCCGCGGTCCCTCGTCGAGCACCAGCAGCGTCTCCCCGGCCGCGGTGCCATCCGCGAAGGTGAGGTTCTCCTGGTCGATGTAGTGCTTGCGCAGCGGCACCGCGAGCAGCACGCCGAGCAGCCCGGAAGGAGCGAGCCAGGCGAAGATCTGGGGACCCGAGAGGTGCAGGTCGAGCAGCCCGCGCTGGTTCAGCATGTCGATGGCCGCGAGCACCACCGCCATGAAACCGACGCCGGAGCCGGCGGCAGTCCCGGCGGTCTGGACCAGGTTGTT
>Ga0209160_1004985_pt1 | contig 10546 bp, 9 predicted proteins | sample GraSoiAngelo_153_FD_186167 | JGI IMG/M metagenome (GOLD analysis project Ga0209160, IMG submission 186167) | Grasslands soil microbial communities from the Angelo Coastal Reserve, California, USA - 14_1009_12_40cm (SPAdes) (version 2) | ecosystem: Environmental > Terrestrial > Soil > Grasslands ... | reverse complement strand
GCGACCGACGGTCGTATCTTTGAGCTGGACCGACCGACTTGCGAACGACGGGTCGCGCGCTCTCGGCTCTCGCCCTGACCGTCGCTCTGGCCGGCACGGCTGCGGCGGAGGACCAGCCTAAGCCGCCAGCTCCCTCGCCTGCCGCAGCGGTCAGCCTTGAGGTCTCGCTGACCCCCGACTACACGGAAGGCAAGTACGGCACGCGCCACACGACCCAGATCCTGCGCGTGCCGCTGACGGTGGACTGGTTTGTGACGGACCGGCTCGATTTCGCCCTCACCGTCACTCTGCCCAGCGCAAGGCGGCCCGCGACCTGTTCGAGCAGGGGGGGAGCCGGGCTTCGGCATCAGCGCCTGCGAGTACCTGGCCGCGCGGGACATCGCGCTGACCATGTGCGATACGTCGGCGTGCGACGCGCAGCCCTCGGGGGAGCAGGGGCCCGACTTCGCGGTGCCCTGCCACACCGAGATGCAGACCCGACGCGGCATCTGGAACCTGGAGAACGTCGACACCAAGTCGCTCGTCGACAAGAAGATCCTCGAGGGCGCGTTCATCTGGGCGCCGCTGCGGATCATTGGCGCCACCGGCTCGCCCGGCAATGCGCTGCGTGACGGGGCCGATGACGGGACGAACGCTCCGCACGACGGACCCGGGCTGGGGACTCGTGACCGGTCGCTGCGTGGACGTCGGCAAGTTCAAAGATCCGACGCTGCGCGGCCTCGCCGGGCGCCCGCCCTACTTCCACAACGGCTCGGCCGCCACCCTGGAGGAGGTGGTCGCCTCATACGACCGCCGCTTCTCGATCGGGCTGAGCCCGGCCGAGAGGCACGCCCTCGTCCTGTTCCTTGGGGCGTTGTAACCGGCAGTCGGCACCCCCGTTTGGGGGTCCTCCGCCGTCCCGATTGATGCTTCCGTCACCCCCGATCGAGGGCGCCAAGTCCCTGCGAACAGATTCCAAAAATTCCCCTGCCAGCCGGTAGCCACCGTCTCGTCTCCGCGGTTTACTCGATTCAGTCGTCGCGCACGGTGGCGCGCGACATGAGCTCGTCTGGCCTAACGCACCACCGTGGAGTAGACCGCAGCATCGCATCGAGTCGCGCGCCTCGTCTCGAAGCGAACGCCGATAGGAGTAGTGCAGACGTCTGTGGCGATTTCGGCCGACCGAGCCGCCAAAGCGAAGGGGGCGAAGCCTTGCTGCTGACCGCGAGTGAGCTCAACCAGGTCATCCTTCCGGCGATGCGCGGCCGGACCGAGCCGAGTGTCGCGCGGTGGTTCGTGCTGTGGACGCGCAGCCACTGCGAGCGGCTCGTGCACGATCAGCTGTCGAGCAAGGGCCTCGCACCGTTCCTGCCGGAGATCGAGGTCTGGTCGCGGCGCGGTGTGCTCCGGCATGTCGTCCGGGTTCCGATGTTTTCCGGCTATCTCTTCCTGCACGCCGTGCTCGACAAGGCGACCCACCTCGAGGTGCGGAAGGCGCGAGGTCTCGTGAGTCTCCTCGGGTCGTCGACCGAAGGTCCCGCCGCCGTTCCGGACACCGAGGTGACGGCCCTCCAGAAAGTCGTGCAGGCCCGGATTCCGGCGGCGCCCCATCCATACCTGCGGGAAGGCGCACGAGTCCGTATCACGCGAGGCCCCCTCTCCGACGTGGAGGGTGTGCTCGTGCGGACCAAGCCCACCAAGGGAATGCTGGTGCTGTCGGTGAACCTGCTGCAGCGCAGCGTCGCCGTCGAAGTGGATTGCACGATCGTGGCACCCCTGTGAGCGACCCCTTCATGCCAGAAAGCCAGGCGTCGATGAAAACGAGATCGGTCATCGAAGTGGCGTTCGACATCTGGAGCCGGCGAAAATGGGTGGCCCTTGCCGTATGTGTTCTCGTGGCGTCCATCGTGGTGAGCGTCGCTCGCTTCCTGCCAAACGTGTACCGATCCACGGCCACGGTGCTGGTCGAGCGCTATCAAATCTCGGAAAGCTTCGCACGACCCGCGGTCACCATCGAGTTGGAAACTCGACTCCAGACCGTCAGCCAGGAGGTCCTCAGCCGAGCGCGCCTGGCGGAGCTGGTCACACGCTTCGACCTGTATCCCGAGGTCACGCGAAGGGGACCCGTCGAGGGCGCTGTCGAGCGAATGCGGAAAGACATCCACCTGGAGCTCAAGAGCGTCGAACAAGGCAGTGCGCGGGGCGGAACGATCGCCTTCATCCTCGGCTATCGGGGGCGTGATCCGCAGGTCGTCGCCGCGGTCACCAACGCCCTGGCCTCGTTCTACGTCGAGGAGAACTCGCAGCTGCGCGAGCGGCAGGCCGTCAACACCACGCAGGTCCTTCACGCGCAACTCGACGACGTCAAGAAGCGCCTGGCGGCGCAGGAGTCACGCATTCGCGACTTTCGTGCCCAGCATACCGGCGAGCTGCCCGAACAGGTTCCGGTGAATCTCGCCACGCTCGAACGGCTCAGCACGAGGTTGCAGCTCAACAACGACGCGAACATGCGCGCGCTGGAGCGACGCACGAATCTCATGAAGCAGCTCGCCGAGGTAGAGGCGACCTCGACCGCCGCCGCGCCGGACACCAAACAGGCCCAGCTGGCCAAGATGAAACGCGAGCTGCGCGAGCTTCGCGCACGCTTCACGGAGCGCTATCCGGACGTCAGTCGGCTCAAGGCGGAGATCGCGGCGTTCGAGGAGACGATGGCCGAGGCGGGCGAGGCTGAGGCCGCGACAGCCGAGCGCGGCCCGTCGTCGCGCCCGCTCGCCACCCAGCTGCGGGCGGCGATCGAGGAAGTCAACGCGGAGGTCGCCGCGCTCAAGACCGAGGAGGGGCGTGTCCGCGGCGAGATCGCCACCTACCAGCGCCGTACGGAGAGCGCACCGCAGAGAGAGAAGGAGTTCCAGGAGCTGGCGCGCGACTACGACGCGATCAAAGAGCTCTACACCTCCCTGCTCCGCAAGTACGAGGACGCACAGCTCGCCGGGAGCATGGAGCAACAGCAGAAGGGCGAACAATTCCGGATCCTGGATCCCGCCATCCCGTCGAATAAGCCCAGCGCGCCGAACCGGGTGCGGATCCTGGCCTTCGGGATCATCGCGGCGCTCGGCGCCGCCGCCGCGGCGGTCGCCCTCGCCGAGCATCTCGATACCACCTTCCATACCGTCGACCACCTGAGGGCGATGACCAACCTGCCGGTGTTGACGAGCATTCCGCTGCTCGACATCGCCGGGGATCGCTGGCGTGAGCGGCGCCGATTCGTGCTCGTCGCGGTCGCGGTCCTCCTGGCGCTCGGCGTCGCCACCGGCGCATCGAGGCACCTGGCCGAAGGCAACTACCTGCTGGCCGCCGCGCTGGCGGGAGGTGGGTCGTGACGGCGCCTCGCATCGACCAGCACCTGATCAGCCTCCTGCAGCCCCGCTCCTTCGAAGCCGAGCAGTACCGGGTGCTTCGTCATGTCATCGAGGAGGGCAAGGACGGGGGGCTCAACGTCATCGCCGTGAGCAGCGCGACGGTCGGCGACGGCAAGACGACGACCTCGATCAATCTCGCGGGCACGCTCGCCCAGAACACGACGGCGCGGGTGCTGTTGATCGACGTCGACCTTCGGCGGGGCTCCGTGGCCGCCGGGCTTCGGCTGCGCGCGCCCGAGGCCAACGGGCTGGTCGACGCGATCTTGACCCCGGGATTGGACCTCTCGGCGGTCGTGCGCGAGCTTCCCGAATTCCGGCTTTCCGTCGTGCCGTCGGGTCGGTGCCCGGCCGCGCCCTATGAAATGCTCAAGTCTCCGCGGCTGGGCCAGCTCATCGGGCAGGCGCGCGACCGGTACGAGTATGTCGTGATCGACACGCCACCGCTCGTTCCCGTTCCCGACGCGCGTGTCGTCGAGAAGTGGGTCGACGGCTTCGTCATCGTGGTTCGTGCCCACCGGACCCCGCAGCGGCTCCTCGAGGACGCCCTCAACATGGTGAGTCCGGAGAAGCTGATCGGGCTGGTATTCAACGGCGATCAGCGGCCGACCTCGCGTCACTACGGTTACTACTCCTCGTACTACCACGAGCCGACCAACGGTCAGGGGACCCTGTGGACTCGCATCGCCGACACGGCGAAGCGGCCGTTCCGGTCGCGCGTGTCTGGAACCGCCGTCTAGCATCCGGACCACCCCATGAGCACGCTCGAATTGACGGAACGCATCCGACAGCGCGCCGCGCGCATCGCGGTCATCGGACAGGGGTACGTCGGTCTCCCCCTGGCCATCGAATTCGCGCGCGCGGGGTTCACCGTCGCCGGGCTCGACACCGACCTCGATCGGGTCGGGGTCTTGAATGCGGGGCGCTCGTACACCCCCGACGTCTCGAGCGCGGACCTCGCGACGGTCCTCGAGACGGGTCGGTACGAGGCGACGGCCGACGGGGCCGTGTTGGAGCACAGTGACGTCGTCATCATCTGTGTGCCGACGCCGCTTCGAAAATCCAAGGATCCCGACATCTCGTTCGTGGTGGCCGCTGCCGAGCAGGTCGCCGCCGGCTTCCGGCCCGGTCAGCTCGTCGTTCTCGAATCGACGTCGTATCCCGGGACGACGGAGGAGTTGTTGCTGCCCATGTTCGAGGCGCGAGGGGCCCGCGTGGGCGTGAATTTCTTCCTCGCCTTTTCGCCCGAGCGGATCGACCCGGCCAACACCGCCTTCAAGGTCCGGGACATTGCGAAGATCGTCGGGGGCGTGACGCCCGACTGCACGCGCCTCGCGGCGCTTCTCTACCGCCAGATCGTCGGCACCGTCACCGAAGTATCGAGCGCCAAGGTGGCCGAGCTGGCCAAGCTCTACGAGAACGTCTTCCGCAACGTCAACATCGCGCTGGCCAACGAGTTCGCGCTCATGTGCCGCCGGCTGGAGGTGAACTCTCGCGAGGTCATCGAGGCCGCCGCCACCAAGCCGTTCGGCTTTCTTCCCTTCTACCCGGGCCCGGGGATCGGCGGGCATTGCATCGCCGTCGACCCCTTCTACCTCGCCTGGAAAATGCGTCTGAACGGATATGAGGCGCGCTTCATTCGCCTGGCGGACGAGATCAACCGGGCCATGCCCGAGCATGTCGTCGACCTCACCATCGAGGCGCTGAATCAGCAGCGCCGCTGCCTGAACGGCGCCAGGATCCTCGCCCTCGGCGTCGCCTACAAGCGCGGCGTCGGCGATACGCGCGAGTCACCGGCGCTCGAGGTCCTCGCCAGATTCCACGAACACGGCGCCGACGTGTCGTACGCCGACCCTCACGTGCCGTCGGTGCTCCTCGACGGAACGGTCCTGAAAGCGGTCGGCGCGACGGATGGCAACGTGGCGGACGCCGATTGCGTCGTGATCCTGACCGACCATCCGGAGTTCGACTACGCCCGAATCGTCGACGTCGCCAAGCTCGTCGTCGACGCGAGGAACGCGACCTGGGGTCTGGCGACCCCGCCCGGCCGGGTCGTGAGGCTCTAGGGAGGCCACGCGACCGGTGCTGAGTGTGCAGCGACAGTCCGATCGATGCTCGTGCGGAATGGCGGTGGAGGATCGTCAGGGCCGAGCCTATGACGAAGGCGCCTTCCGATACTTCCTGGCGCTGGAGCAACAGCGTTCCACCCGCTCGGGTCGTGCGTTCTTGCTGGTCCTGGTCTATCTCAAGGGTAAGGCCGGGGCGGGCGCTCGCATCGACACCACGCTCGCCGGACCGCTGTTCGGCCGCTTGTGGCGGTGCTTCCGCGAGAGCGACTTCATCGGCTGGTATCGCGAGGGTCGCGTCGCCGGAGCCGTGCTGACGGAGCTCCGCAAAGGCGCGGGGGCCGGCGTCGCCCGTCTCGCGGCTCGGCGGGTTCGCAGTGTTCTGTGCGAAGGGCTTCCCGAGGATGTCGCCCGTTGCCTCCACGTGCAGGTGTATTCGCAGCCACGCTTCGAGACCATCGAGTCACTTCTCTCACGACGGCCCTGGCTGGGGCCCGAGGATTCCGGAGACGCGTGATGCTCAAGCTAGGGGTCGTCGGTTACGGATACTGGGGTCCCAACATCGTCCGCAACTTCGCGAGTCAAGCCGGTTGCGAAGTGGTGACCGTCTGCGACAAGAACCCGAAAGCGATGGCCCAGGTGCGGAGTCGCCATCCCGGCGTGCGCGCGAGCGACAATTCAGATGACGTCACGACCTCGCCTGACATCGACGCGGTGGCGATCGTGACGCCGGTGTCGACCCACTACGAGCTCGCCAAACGGGCGCTCGAGAACGGAAAGCACGTCTTCGTCGAAAAGCCGTTCACGGCGACGTCGGCGCAGGCGCAGGAACTGATCGAGCTGGCCGAGCGCAAACGGTTGACGCTCATGGTGGACCACACGTTTCTCTTTTGCGGGGCGGTGCGGAAGATCAAGGAACTCGTCGATGAAGGGGTGCTGGGCCCCCTCTACTACTACGATTCGATGCGCGTCAACCTGGGTCTCTTCCAGCACGACGTGAACGTGATCTGGGATCTCGCACCCCACGACCTGTCCGTCATCGATCATCTGATCGGCCTGGATCCGGAAGGGGTGGTGGCGACCGGCGGCGCGCACTTGAACGGCTTCGCCGACGTGGCCTATATCACGCTGTACTTCCCGAAAAATATCATCGCCCACATCAACGTCAATTGGCTGTCCCCCGTGAAGGTTCGCACCACGCTGGTCGGCGGACAGCGAAAGATGCTCGTGTGGAACGACCTCGAGCCAGCCGAGAAGATCAAGGTGTACGACAAGGGCGTGGAGGCCGGGACGCGGCAAGGCGTCTACGACCTGCTGATGAGCTACCGCAGCGGGGATATGTGGGCTCCGCGTGTGGACCAGACCGAAGCCCTGGAGCTCGAGACCCGCTACTTCCTGGAATGCGTGGCGTCGGGAAAGACGCCGATCAACGACGGGCGGGCCGGGTTGCGCGTGGTGAGGATGCTCGAGGCCGCCGATCTGTCCCTCAAGCATCGCCGGGATATCGCGCTGAGCAGGCGGACTCGCGTGGTGGGCGCGCCGCCGTCCGTCCCGCCGGCGCCCGTCGCGGCCGCCTCCGAACCCGCGCGCAGTCGGTTCGTGGCTGCCTAGCGCCGCGGTCGACACCGATGGCCATCTGCTACGGCCTGCCGTCCGCCACGCCAGAGAGAGCGCCGGTCGGCCGGCTGCCCCGTCACGTCCTGAACGAGGACGTCTTTCGGAGCGCGTTGATACGAGAACGGAAGCGCGCGGATCGCTCTCATCGGCACTTGCAGCTCGTACGGCTCGAGCTGAGCCGTGATCCGGGCGCCGACGGGTCAGGGGTGTGGGCGGCGGCCATCGACTCGGTGGTGGCCGCCACCGACGAAACCGACGTCCTCGGATGGCTCGAGCCCGGGGTGGCCCTCGGCGTCCTTCTCTCCGACGTCCCCGCGTCGGAGGCGGTCGGCCCACCGGGCGCGGTCGCGGCGCGGATCGGCGGAGAGCTCGGCGCGCGCCTGCAACCCGGCGCCGGGGCAAAATTCTCGATGCGCGTGCACGCCTATCCCGGGCGGGACGGGCAGGACGGCCCGAGCGGGGGCGTCCGCGACCCCATCTTCAATCCCGAGCTGAGCTCACGCAGTCGGCGAGGCTGGAACTACGACGGGATCAAGCGCGCCTTCGATCTCGTGGGCAGTCTGTTCTTGCTGGTGGCGCTGTCCCCGCTGCTCGCGCTGATCGCCGTCCTCGTGACCCTCGGATCGCCGGGGCCCGTCTTTTTCCGGCAGCCGCGGATCGGGCACATGATGAAACGGTTCACGATGCTCAAGTTTCGGACGATGCAGGTGGACGCCGATCCCAAGCTGCACCAGGAGTTCGTGAGCCGGTTCATCAGGTCGAGCGGCAAGGTCGACGCGCCCGGCACGACGCTGTTCAAGCTGACCGGGGATCCTCGGGTGACGCCGATCGGCCGTCTTCTCCGAAAGACCAGCCTCGACGAGCTGCCGCAATTGTGGAACGTACTTCGCGGCGAGATGTCGCTGATCGGGCCACGCCCCCCGCTTCCGTACGAGCTCGTCGAGTACAAGCTCTGGCACCGGCGGCGACTCGTCGAAGCCAAGCCGGGAATCACCGGACTCTGGCAGGTCGCGGGCCGGAGCCGTACCACCTTCGACGAGATGGTACGCCTCGACCTCCGCTACGCCCGGGGGCGTTCCTTCTGGACCGACATCAAGATTCTCCTTGCCACGCCGGCGGCCGTCATCTCGGGTAAGGGTGCGTGTTGAGACGGGAGTCGGCATGAGCCAGTACCTGTGCATCGCGCCGGACGTCAAGCTCGGGCGGGACGTCAAGCTGGCGTCGTTCATCAACCTGTACGGCTGCGAGATCGGCGACGAGACGAAGATCGGGGCCTTCGTCGAGATTCAGAAGAACGCGCGCGTCGGCGCCCGGTGCAAGATCTCCAGTCATACCTTCATCTGTGAAGGCGTCACCATCGAGGACCATGTCTTCATCGGCCACGGCGTCACCTTCATCAACGACGCGTATCCTCGCGCCACGACGCCGACCGGCGAGCTGCAGACCACGGACGATTGGACGGTGCAGCGGACGCTGGTACGGAGGGGCGCGTCGATCGGATCGGGAGCGACGATCCTCGCCAACGTCGTCATCGGACAGAACGCCATCGTCGGCGCGGGCAGCGTGGTGACCCACGCGGTGCCCGACCACGCGATCGTGGCAGGGAATCCGGCGAGGGTCCTGCGCTTCCTCGTGCCCAACTCGGGCAATGGCCTCCTGGCGACGCCGAGCGTCGGGACGTTGGAATGAAGCCGAGCACGGTCAACATCTTCGGGAATTTCGGAACCCAGAACCTGGGGAACGAATGCACGCTGCAGGCGGTCATCCACAACGTTCGCCAGTACCTGCCGGATGCACCACTGCGCTGCATCTGCACCGATCCCGAAGACACCTCGAGACGGTACAACGTCCCGGCGGTGGCGATGTCGTCCACGTATGCGCACCGTGAAGCGTCGACCGCGAGCGCGCGGAGGACGCAGCCTCTCCTGCGACTGCTCAGAGGAATCGTGATCCGAATACCCCGTGAGCTGATGCACTGGGTGACCGCGTTCAAGACGTTGAAGGACGGCCGCATGCTCATCATGGCCGGGACGGGAATGCTGGACGATTTCGGCATCCGCCCCTTCGATCTGCACTATGAAATATTCAAGTGGTCACTGCTGGCGAAGCTGCGGCGCTGCAAACTGCTGTTCGTCAGTGTCGGCACGGGCCGGCTCGAGCATCCCCTGAGTCGATGGTTCGTGAAGGCCGCGCTCGCCCTGGCCGACTACCGGTCGTACCGCGACCGCTTTTCGAGGGACTTGCTGGGCAGTCGCGGCATCGCTGCGCGTCGGGACTTCGTCTACCCGGATCTGGTCTTCAGCTTTCCACGCCCCGCGATTCGCAGGGAGCCGCGCCACCGGACCGGCCCCGTGGTCGGCCTCGGCCTCATGGAGTATTACGGTCGAGGCTGCCGGCCGGAGCACGGACGGGCCATCTATCACGAGTACATCGAGAAAGTGACGACGTTCGTGGCCTGGCTGCTCCAGCGCGGGTACACCGTGCGGTTGCTCATCGGCGATGTGGTGTACGACAGCCGCGCGTCGGACGACGTGATCGGGCGACTGAAAGAGCGTCACGTGGTCTATGACGAAAGCCGGCTCATCCACGGGCCGGTGTCGTCGGTCGATCAGCTGATCTCCCAGCTCGCACAATCGGAAATCGTCGTGGCCAGTCGCTTCCACAATGTGCTGTTGGCTCTCATGCTGACCAAGCCGGTGGTCTCGATCTCGTACTACGGGCGCAAGAACGAGGCGCTGATGGCGGAGATGGGGTTGGCGGAGTACTGCCAACGGATCGACGACCTGGATCCCGGGCGCCTGATCGAGCAATTCCTGGCACTCGAGGAGCGGACGGAAACGCTGGCGCCCTATCTCGCGCAGAAATCCGAAGAATACCGGGCGGCGTTGGAGCGGCAATACACCGCGATCTTCGACCAGGCCCCGGACCGCCGACCCGAGCGCGGCGCGCACGCCGTGTCCCGGTGACCGGCGACCGCACCTAGACCCGTCATGCAGAACCTGACCTTCGCCGGCGACAAGAGCCACCCGCTGCGCCTGTTGTGCCTCGGCGCGCACAGCGACGACATCGAGATCGGCTGTGGCGGGACGGTCTTGCGGCTCCTGGACGAGTACGAGGAGACGAGCGTCTGCTGGGTCGTTCTGGCGTCCAGCGGTCGGAGGGACGAGGAAGCCGTCGCGAGCGCCGAGAAGTTTTTGACGGGCGCGAAGAGGAAGGAAATCATCGTCGCCGATTTCAGGGATGGGTTCTTCCCGTATCACGGCGAGCGTGTCAAGGAGTTCTTCGAAGGGCTGAAGGTCAAGACGTCGCCGGACATCATCTTCACGCCGTATCGCAACGATCTCCACCAGGACCATCGCCTGGTGTCCGAGCTGACGTGGAATATGTACCGGAATCACCTGATCCTCGAGTACGAAATCGTGAAGTACGACGGCGACATCGGCAACCCCAATCTCTTCGTTCAGCTCG